>Ga0131853_10022090_pt1 | contig 11524 bp, 9 predicted proteins | sample TergutLab28metaG_FD_92764 | JGI IMG/M metagenome (GOLD analysis project Ga0131853, IMG submission 92764) | Labiotermes labralis P1 segment gut microbial communities from Petit-Saut dam, French Guiana - Lab288 P1 (version 2) (version 2) | ecosystem: Host-associated > Arthropoda: Insects >...
ATTTCACTTCTTATGTACTCAACATGTTTCGGACATTAATATATCCATCATCAGGAGCTTGCGACTGTGCTGTTGAATTACCACATCGGTCGTTTTGTTCTCGGTTCGTTGTGTGTTGGAGATGTGATAATTCAACAGCACAGTCGCAAGCTCCTGATGATGGATATATTAATGTCCGAAACATGTTGAGTACATAAGAAGTGAAATGATATAACAAGTGACATCAAGCTGGTCTTTTATTCTTCAACTAGTACAATGGTGCACGGTCCAATAAACATAAGATAAAGACTTGACTCTGAAGTACTTGACAAATGTACGATTGTAATGAAAATAAAACAAATCCCTCAGAATTAAAATCACGTGGAGTAACAAAGCTACGAGGCGGAAGTTGCCCCCCCCCCCAAATCCACGAACAGAATGCATGTGATCTCCCGACATTTACACAGGTAAGAACGATATCTGTCTGTCCTTTTTTTTCATCTCTTCTAGTCATGTTTTTATCGAAGATATTAACTCCTCTAATTTTTGTACGGAACCAAAGGTAAGACGTAACCCTCATTTGCCGTTTGGTGCCCCCGGTTCGTATTTGACTTCTGTGCGGCAGGGACACTGTATTTGTCTCTTCTCCTCAGCTTCCATACCGGCTCTGGGGTTCACCTAGCCTTTTCTTCAAAACATTGCTTTTTCCCGGGGGTGGAGCCGAACGCACTCCATTCAGTGCCCACATAACAACTCCGTACAGCTACAGTTACACTGTACCTTATATCGTCATGGCCTGCACAGGGGCAGCTTTAGTGTACCTTACCCCAGTTAAGGTGTTGAACGAGGTTCTAGTAGCGTCAATTCGTGTTATTTCAAATAGTGTTGCCGTGTTAGGCGAGGTACATTATTCATACTGGAGCCTCGCACCTTACTCTATTCCTCACTGCTGATAAAAATGACTCCAAACCCCCTTATTTCTCACATCGTAAGACTTTTTTTTTCACTGAAAAATTTCCCCAGCTGTCACAACGTGTCTTAATATCGGATTATGAATTCTTACGTACTGAGGCTATTAAATCCGCTAATATACCTTGTTAATTAATCAGTTTGTCTTGGTACTTGGAGCGTCTTATGAGACGATAAGTACGGTATTTTAAACCTTGACTCATACACAACGAATGTGCACAATATTTGCAAAACTTATTTATTTATTTATTTATTTATTCGTACGTGTGTGTACACTTGTTCCACTGTTTATTTTCTTCATACAGAATCACGGAAGCTTAGCAGTAGCCATGTAGACGTAACAGATCACCTTCTGTTCGGATACCCTACATTTCCCACATACTGGGGGAAACAACGGCAGTAGAGTTGAACAGCGGCACAATGTAGGGCTTCACGTAAGCCTATGATTCATTTACACAATACAGAAGCAGCAGTGTACTTCTATATATAGAATTCTGTCAGCGTTTTCCGCAAGTTGAAGCTCTGAGTGAGCGGAAACGCGTACGGAGATGGACGGAGACTCATTTAACATCGAATGTTGCCCAGATTTAGAAACCACACAAATAAGCGTTATGGGTCCATAGCAGAGCAACTGCAGTTTTGCGTGTTATCGCTGTCCAGCTTTAACACCTTCGAACCAGCTTTGCTGTGTTTTATATAGGAGGCCTATATGAGAAGTGGGTCGAATAGATCAGGAAGGAGCGAGCAATCCTTTCCCTTAATGTACTGTTCTGTTCTAAGAATATCAATATTTGTACGTGGATATATGAAGCAAAGATCGGCCTTGCATTTCTCTTGGACTTTAAATAACTACTTGCTAAGGACACTGTGCTGCAACCCGGAAGGTCGCGGGTTCGATTCACGATGGTGTCACTGGAATTTTTCATTGACATAACACTTACGGCTGCATTCTGGCCCTGGGGATGACTCAACCTTTAACAAAAATGAGTACCAGGAATATTTCCTGGGGACGTAAAGGCGGCCGGTGCGTAGTGCTGACAACTTTACCACCTACCTGTGCCGATTGTCTTGAAATCTGGGAGCCTCAACGTCCTGGAACACTCAGGGCCTCTTCAGGACTGTACAGGGATTTTTTTACTTTTACCTTTACCTTTACTGACTAAGGACTTCCGCTTGTTGCAGTTTACTGTACATAATTAATGTACAGACCAAATATGAATTTATACTTTGTCTTCACACTGAGTGAAGGTTTGGAAGGATTTTAATTTCTTTGCAAAATGGCACATAAATATCCATACAGACCAGTTTAGTATAACTGCCCGAACTCTTGTCATCAGGAAGCAAGGGTTAATCGAAGTGGCCGCTTGATAGGCATATGTAGGCTTAGGTATTTATACGACAATGGCATGGGGCAGGAGTGTACAAATCCCAGGCGCTATTTCGCCGAAACGAGTAAATTCCGTACGGTGGCCCCTAATGTTTGCGGACCTGCAGCATAGAACTAGCTTTTTGTTGCCCTTCTGGCGCCTAGAATTTGAAGGTGACTCCTAGATTTTTGGAAAATTTCTGCATCCTTGGCGTAGGGTCCTATAACCTGGTTCAGTTCCAATCACACGAAGACCGAAAAGATGTACTCGGTAAATTTAGCCGGTGCCTATTCTCTTCCTACTAATCCTAAGTGTGTCAGCAACAAAGTAGTACCACGAATTATAGCCTATTACGCATATTGATGACGCTGTAGCAGAATGAAGTAGACAGTAATACATTTGTATCCTTCAGACTTAACAGGGGAATGTTTCTCCAATTTTGAGCAGGCCGTGGAAAGTACACGCAGGCCTACTAGTATGTATATGGTGCCATCTGTATGAAGACCGCCAGAAACTCTTCACTGACCTTGTCGACTTCATTACTTTGCCGTACACCGCTCTACTTGTAGCAACATGTAACACCAGTTACATGCATTTCGTCAAGCAGCCAGTCTGTGCTCATACGCCGATCAAGTTTAGCAACTACCTCATTTTCTAGTCCACGATTTCAATCGTCGTTTAATATGAAAAAAAAATGCCGAAATATGCAATGCTTAATAATTACGCTGCACAGCATATGACGCACAACCATAACCAGTCTCATTCTAAACTGCGTACGACTCACACACAAAAACACGACATGCTGCCACAGCACCAAAATTAACATAACGAAGTAATTCACTGAATGTTTTAAATTATAACTTTAGCAAGGACAATATATGCTCCCTGAGGATGATCGTGTGATCGAAACATGTAGGAGCGTTTTAAATGTTTTAATGTAAATTTTAGACATCTTAAATTATATATATATATATATATATATATATGTGTGTGTGTGTGTGTGTGTGTGTAATTAAATAATCTACAGAATGACGGTGCAATGATAAATATGATAAAAATACTTAATAAGTAAGGTTTTTGTAAAACAGTCATACAGCTACATGCCTCGACCCCATGGGGTCATCATCAGGCTGGCTTTTAGAACAGATCAAACGAAGTATACACATCGCGTTGTGGAAGTAAAATCTCACTTCTTACATGTATATTTATAATTTCAGTCTTCCCAGTCTTTGAAATTAAAAAAAAATCTTTTTTTTTTAAAATCGAATTCGTATTTTGGGCGCGTTTTTGTCGCACTTTCTCTACGCAGCGATGGGCTCATTTTGATTAACTCCGATATTGCATAACCCTAGGAATAATTGTGTAGTCACCTCAGTCTCCAATTAGGCAAGTGTTAACGACCACTGTGCAAACGAAGAGCCACTTGCATATTGAACGTGTGCAATATTTATTTGAGCAAAAGATGTACTAAGCAAAAGTCGTAGACGAACGCGAAACATACACCTAACGTCCCAACGCACTTTTTAGTAAGGTTCATGGTTTTAGGGATAATTAAATAGGAGTAAACGAGATTCGAACTAGGATCTTCCTGAATAAAAGTCTAACAGCATGGATCTCCAACCTGCTGTCCACCAGGCTGTATTATGTGTCCCAGGGTCACATTTATATATTATGTATATCCTGTAACAGTTACACAATAATATGGGCAATTAAGTATACCGCTTACTGTTATTTTTCCAAGTGCAGCTCGCGAATCGGCCTATAAAAGGTGCGTGGCCCTTTGACATAAAAAGGCTGGACGCCCGTCGTCTACAGCTTTACTACAAATTCTTCGGTGTCAAATCCGGAAGATCTGTGTGGAAATGACAGTTGTCACGCTGTATTGATATTACAAAAAGGCTTATCAATGCAGAAAAGTCTCATATTGGTTTTCCCCACATACCGAAAATAGTCTGTATTGGCCATGGTATCAGTTTTCATGTTTTGGCATTACTTGAGAAGCGACCACATGCAACATGGACCGGAAAACGTGTTGGACCCTACCTTACCTGTTCCACTTCAGTGTTCGGCCCTCTAGTCTGTCCCAGTGCATAATTACTCTGTGCAAATATGGATCTTTGATGGGCACCTTAGATAGGGGATAAGCAAATCGCAAGGTCCTACTGGTACAGGACAACACAACATACAGAAAAACGCATACGTTAATGTCTCGTGCGGGACTCGAACCCATGATCCCAGTATTCGAACTGCTGAAGACATTCCGTCGTAAGCCAACAGGCCACAGCGATCGGTCACGTTACCTTTCTTGGCTGGTGCTTCGGAAAATTGATTACTTTTGCGGCTTACTAATCTGAAGCATATGTAAGGACAACACATTTTTGGAAATATTTAAGAGTGACACTCGCAACAACCGATTTTTGAACACATTTTACTTTCTGCCGTTCGGCACTGTTCGCGAGACACAACAGCGTACCAGCCGCACAAAACGAACTCTGCATGTCACATGCAACAGCGAAAAAGCGGATGTTTCCTTTTATTTCCCACATTAGTAAACTGTCGTTGTTTGTCCTGTTTATGTAAAGCGCAGAACTTCGTTACAATATAGCGATCGCTTTGCTACGAAAGCCTCCCTGGTTACCCTCCGAAAACTGCACGCGTCATTAGTTAACTGTTGTACTACCGCCATCTTGAGCGCTTCCTCTGGGATTGGACTGTCGGCAGAAGGTCGCTCGCACGGCCGTACACGGCGCCTAGGTTATACCATAATTCTCAGCTCCGGGTAAGTCACGCAGTTTTAACCATTTATTGCTATTCAGCATGGAAAGTAACGGCAATTCTGTTACCAGTAAGAATTAAGCATTTCTATCCATTCGTCTTGTCGGACATAGAGCGAACAAAGCAACTGAAACGCCTTTTCTACGGTTCATGACTAGGCTACAGAACAAAACGTGATAACAGATGTTCTTCCATCTACGTAGCTGTGGACCATGGACCATGATCACTGTCAATATCGCATCGGAAGACTTCTGTGGGGTTTTCTATTATTAAACCACAGGGCCGTGTCTTGTGAAAGCCGCTTGGATTGTGCCAGATGTAGGGGAGTAGGGAGGACTGGATCATCTGTTGCCGTTTAATGGAAGCTGTGATAGAACTGAAACATTATTGTTGCAACAGCGAGTAAATGTTTTTCTTTTTATTTGGATTTCCTTCTTCAGTTCCGAATATTAGCTGCCGCCCCATCGATAACTACACGCTAGCCAGCCAGCCACCAGGCCTTGTAGGACAGCTGATACGAGGACTCTTGCTGGTGACGTAATTCCTGTTTGTCTGCCCGCCTGTGCTTCGTGGCTGCCGAGCTATGCCAGTGGGAGATACGAGGCTCGATGGGTACGTCGTCGCCATCTACGTCGTCGGTGTTCCAGCGACGCTGTGAGCTGGTAGGTGGACACATCTCATGCATCTAGCTTTTCCTCGCCTGTTACCATACTTCATCTTGCAAAGCTGTGTGTGTAAAAGCAGACCCTCCGGAGCACTTTTGTGGGCGTTGTACCGGGGCAGCCACAGGATGTAAGTATAAGATGGTGGATGGGTGTTGATGTCTAATTGCGTTAACCCATAAAGGCATAGTAGTAATGTGGATCGGGCTGTGTTTATAGTAACCGTTCTGTTTGACGTTAGATGGCAGATGCGGTCACGCAGCTCGTAATGGCGACACACTTTCACAGCTTGTCATCAAGGACGGCGTGAATGCACGTAAATAGGACGAACCCGTTGTGCGGAAGGGGAAAGGTAAAAAGCAGCGGTGCGCTGCACTGCCATATTGATTTTCAGGGGTGGGCACGTTGTTGATGACGACCATCGGGGCGAGATTGAAGAATGGCACGGAAAGCAGAGTGTACCGTAACGACTAAGCTGTATAGGGAAGGAACTATACAATGCTTGGACCGCCATTACAGTACGAGGCGTGCAGACCGAGTAACATTTTCGTTAACTGTACTCGGGCAACCGATGTAAGACGATAAACAATACCAAGGCCGTACATGTCTTGGTACGTGGCAACGGAAGGCCCGTTGCGAAAGTGGCGCAGCTCGCAGCCTGTTAGAAAAGGTGTAATGCCTGTTTTATGCTTCTCGGTTGTACGTACCAATGTATAGTTAAAGAGAAAGCAGTGCAAATAATTGCGGCGTATATTTTTATTGACAGCAGAATCTCAACGGGTGAGGGTAAATGTCCAAAGATTATATACACCACCAACACAGGGCATTTATATGTAGTCGCTTGTGGATTGTAACTAATAATGTAAAATGTACATACTTCCAAATGTCATGTTATGTGACATTATTTGGAATAGAATTAATAAGTAAATTATTTACCCATGCCGTATGTATGTATGGCCGAAGTTTTGAAGGATGAACGCGCATCTTACGGGGCCCTGGCAGGTTATGTTTGTCTGCTTTCTGTACCGTAACGTGTAACAAAGTGGAGTGGAGAGCTGTGCTTGTGGAGACAATAGTCGGCCACCTGGTCGAGAATTTTCCTGCTCTAATGGAACCTGTAGGTCCAGTACCGCGTTCACAAACGTCCGCCGCTGGATTCTGCTCCAAGCCAGTTGAATCCAGTGCACATTCCAGCACCCTGTCTTGAGTTGCCCGATTTGTAGTTTGTTTAGCGACTCAGTAAACAAGTTGTGTCAGGTTGAATTATGAATCTAAAGGTCTTGCGCACTCTTTGAAGGCATGAGGAAGTGGAGGTGAACTGCATGTATTCGTATTTTCGGCACTTGGATGGAGGTGTGTGTGTGTTCATCTTCACGTCTCGGCCGCGTTACCCCAAGGGTAAGGACCGCGCATGCCTGTTGAATGGGAGGGTAGTTGGCGTCCAGAGCCAGTTTTTAGGAAACGTCAGTTGAGTGAAAATGAAATGAAATGGTAAGGATATGGAAGTGATTGTGGCTTATTTTAAGACACTGGCCTGACTTTTCCTGGAGGGACTGAGGAAAAACCACAAAGTATTTAAGGAATTCCAAGGGCATGTGTGCCCTGTAGGTTTGTAACTAAATGCTGTGCCCATTTACATATCTCCCATACTCCACCCGTCAGATGCACCGTGATTTTCACCCTGTTTGTGAAGAGGAATTTTTTTTCATTGATCAGTAATCTGCTTCTGACGCATGATGCTCTGATCGAGTTGACTTCTTTGCCCCCTTCCATAGCTGGCAGTGCGGTCCCGTTTCGCGTGAACTTAGACTGCATTGCAAATGCGTATCTTGTATTTTACTGATGTATCCGTAGTCCGTTCTTTGAATTCCCTTTCCACCTGCAAGCTGTTTTCCTTTAACCTGATAACACAGCTGTCGTTGGCAGTAAATACCTCGCATAAATGACATACCAAGTAGCTTAATTAGGGACACAAAACTGGGATTTTTCGGTTCCTCCGAATTTGATTTTACATACATATATTACTAAAAACTGGCCTTACAAATAACAGGCAATATTATGGTTCTGTGTGTTTTAGAATGTTGGTTTTTAGGTGGAAGAAGAGAATGGTAGCGAGCATTCCACCAGTTTGATATTCTCTTGACATCTAAGTAAATACGATGTTCATTGTTACCATCATGCCCACTTATCTGAACTGTTTTGCGGTATCGAACAATTTGCTAGCATGTCCCCAACATTTCAAACCCCAGCGGTTAGTTTACGTACAGTAACACTAGATTTAAAATTCGTAAATTCTGTTAGGCCCAAAATGCATTTATGTGTTTTGTAAGGATCTCAGAACAAACGGGCTATTTCCCTCTAGAGCATTCTTCTTCTTCTTTTGTTGGCGTTACAACCCACTATGGGTTTTAGCCGTCTCAGTGATTTTCTTCCATTCCGTCCTTTCCTTACTCAGTTTTCTCCACCCTCTTATTCTCATCGTCTGGATTTCTTCTTCAACGTCTTCAATCCATCTTTTCCTTGGTCTTCCTTTGATTCTCCTATCCATTGGCTTCCATTCTAGTATTCTTCTAGGCATTCTCCCTCCATCCATCCGCATCACGTGTCCTAGCCAGGCCATTCTTCTGCTTTTTATAAATCTTAGTATGTCTGCACTTCCTATGAGTTCATTCAGTTCATGGTTCTTTCTGATTCTCCACATTCCATTTTCGTTTTGTACTGGACCAAAGATTTTCCTTAATATTTTCCGTTCAGATATTCTTAATTGTTCATTTCGATTCGTTAATGTCCAGGCCTCACATCCGTATGTTACTGTAGGTCTTATTAAAGTTTTACATATTTTTAGTTTTAAACTTCTGTTTAATGATCTTAATTTCATTAGTGTTCCACATGAATAGTAACATCGGTTTCCGCTAATAATCCCGCTACAGCATTAGCTGATCTAATTTGTAACCAAGATGGAGTGTTATTGCACGCCACGAGCTGGGTCTTCAAATCAAACAGGTCCAGTTTCGTCATTGAAGGGTCGATTTTGCGTGCGTCTTTGTGACCGGATGTGGACGTACGCAGTACTGTAAATAAAGTACCGTGTAAAATTTAAAGATAATGAAGTTGCTACCATTAAGAATGTTACGGTCCCTGCCGTGTTTCGTTCTTTTGTTCGTGCGGCTCACGAGGCAGTTCGTGGTCATTGCAAATGGCCCCCATGTACCAGTTACGGAGCCAAAACTTCTTAGGTGGAAATTAGGTGAGTTTATGTTCAGACGTTTTCAGACGAACTGTCCCATTGTGGATTTATTAGGTTCCGTTTAATGACCGGTCATTTTGCTGCTAGACTTTCGGAGGCGATACCATTCTGATGGCGGAGGTGAAGATGGCAGCAGTCCGGTCAAAGGAGAAGCGCCGGACATCGACCTCGGCAGTCGAACTTTGTGTGGCAGTCACATCACATGCTTCGATCCGAGTGATCGGCTCTGAGTTCTAATCGTGGGGTCGTATCTCCTAGGGGGTGGCGTAGTGGCCGCTCTTGCTTCGTGGTCTGGAGGTTTCAGATTCAAATCGTCATTAGGAAACCGGATATCCTGCCTGAGGATTTACCAGACTGTCCTGTTGTAATAAATAGACTGTGACATTATCTTCATATTCTTTAAAGCCCACCATCCACAAATCAGTCTACCGTTCAGCCATTTGTCACTAGATGTTTCATGTCACATATATGGCAAAGTAAACCAGTAGTTTTGGATCCGTCGAGTGCGATGAACATGAGTGGCAACCACAAGGGTACACGGTTATGATAATTCTCATACCGACAGGTCTTCAGCCCAGTCCTGATTTAAGTAAGTAAAGGTAAGGGGTCGCAGTGACGCACGCTGTATTCCGTACCGTTATATTATGATCCGAGGACGGTGTAACGTCATAGTTGACTCACATGAATTAGATGAATTAGCGGCTGAGTTTCAGTTATAAAGTAAAAACATTGCAAATGTGTGGGCCGGGTCAGATCGAACCATGCACAGATCCTGATAAGAGGTTTCATGACCAGGAATGTCGTGATTTGCGGTGTTGGAGTAGTGAAGCCTGGAGGCCGCTGTGGGGCTGGACACTGACAGCAAGAATTTGTGTATACCCACAAAATATATGGCTGTACTGTACAAGCCTAAGAGCTGACATTTTGTTGTTCTACCGTGTGCATGTGGTACAGTTACCGATAACCTACGCCAGGTGGTAGTGTCTGGCCGTATATTAAGCATTCGAGGAGTACCAGTTGCTTTAGTTGATACCACAGCCTCGATGTTTATCGACCAGAAGTTTCTATAGGCACAGCACCACAGAACCTGTCTTTGCATTCAAGTTGATTGCGTGCATTTTCTGTGTAGTCATGAACACAGTATCACTGAACTGAATGCTTAAGAGTGATCAGTGCCAGGCAGTGGCGTACCGAGGGAGGGGGGGGGTTAGGGGTTCCACCTCCCCCCGAAATTCCGAAGGCCCTCCAAAATCGTGCCAAATTCAACTTGATTGTGAAAACTTTAAAAATTGCTGAATTTAGGATGCCAACATCCCAAGATGTTCGGAAAAAAGGCAGTAAAATTCTAAAACTACCGCCGGTTCGCAATTGTTTTACATTAGCAATGACAAATAAATTGTTTGTCATCGTAAATAGTCTTAAAGTACCAAAAATTAAGAAACTTTTACTATATGAAATGAAATTTCTCGTACCAAATTACAGCTGCCTCCAGAACCCCTGACTAGGGGGCTGCCGCCCCCCAGATCCCCCTTCTCTCTGTCCTTTTTCCTCAACTGAATTTGTTGAACCCCCCCCCCCCGAACAAAATTCCTGGGTACGCTACTGGTCCCAGGGATTGCTATAGCTCGGGGTGGGGATTGTCAGACATGTCCATTGAAATTTCAGCCTGTTTCGTATGTAATTGCTTTGGGAAACATCTGGAAAATTCCCGCATTGAAGACAAAAACAAAGCTCGTAGTTGGATGAGTAGTGTGTGGTTAGAAGTGGCTTATGGATGATGCCCATTGGCGGGTTTTTATGTTTACGGAGTTCAGCTTGCGGATTCTGCTAGCGCTGCCATAGTTTCAGATCTGCAGTTCATGCAGATAAAGATTGCTGTGTTCTGTGATGTGACCTCTGGTATAAGTGTACCAACTCCTGAAAAGAGGATTCTGTTGCACCTCCATCAGGGTGATGTAGGTGTACCATTCCTAGTTCATTAGTTGCTTAATGTATTCGTTTACTCAGAAGTTAAATAGGGCGATCTGCGGTTGCTATCCGCATATTCATAGTACCGAGGGATGTGTGTGTATATATATACGTGTGTGTGTGTGCATTCGCATTTGTCAAACCAGCGTCCAGAGAAGCAGTAGGCGGCATGGAGATACAGCTCCACGTATTGTTAACCTCTGCAATAGTTGGAGGTGAATGGTTAGGTGCACACCCAGAGTAAGAGTGCTCTGAATCCTCTGTGCAGAAGACGCATAGGACCCAGACCCGTTTTCGCTGTGATGTGGGGGGGGGGGATGCTCCTCCTTGTCTGAAATCGAAATTCTATTGTGCAGCGAGGGGGCCAGTCACTTTACTGACCTTTATTAAATTTTTAACGTTCTTTTTTTCCTAAAAACGGGGGGGGGATCTGCTTGCTGTGTGTGTGTGTGTGTGTGTTTTTTGTGTTTGCCCCCCCCCCCCCGCCTCTTTCCCTTTCGAACCCTTAGTTGTTCCAAGAACCCAAAAAAAATCATATGCCAATGGGGGGCACCCAA
>Ga0131853_10022091_pt1 | contig 11524 bp, 6 predicted proteins | sample TergutLab28metaG_FD_92764 | JGI IMG/M metagenome (GOLD analysis project Ga0131853, IMG submission 92764) | Labiotermes labralis P1 segment gut microbial communities from Petit-Saut dam, French Guiana - Lab288 P1 (version 2) (version 2) | ecosystem: Host-associated > Arthropoda: Insects >...
TCAGTGTCAAACTTGCGAACCACAAGGGTTCGCGGCGTTTGCCGCTTCCTAGTCTAGCGAAAAAATCACTCGAAAATCCGCCGGAAGCGGGTTTTCAAACACGCCCTAGTTCCTGAACTGAATGTTTGTATCCACGAATACATCGTGTACGGCGTTGTAGGCCTTGTCGGCATCCTTTTCGTCGATCAGCACGGATATCTTTACCTCGGAGGTGGAGATCGCGCCGATGTTTACGTTTGTGTCGGACAGAGCCTCGAACATTGTTGTGGCCACGCCGGGCGTTGAGACCATTCCCGCGCCGACAATCGAGAGCTTGCACATGCTGTTATCGCTGGTTATGTGGTCGTAGTGCAGGTGGCGGCGGTTTTCCTCCAGGATGTCCAGCACTTCGCGTTCGGAGGAGCGTTCCACCGTGAACATGATGTCCTTCGAGTTCGCGCTGCCGATAGACTGTATGATGATGTCCACTGAAATACTGCGCTTCGACAGAAGGGAGAACACGCGGTGCGCCACACCCGGTTCGTCCTTCACACCCACTATTGTTACACGCGCCACGTTTTTGTCCAGCGCGACACCACTCACCAACACATTCTCCATGCTGCCGACCTCCTTTACATATGTACCGGGCGCGTCCGTAAGGCTGGAACGCACTACAAGGTTTACGCTATACTTCTTCGCAAGCTCCACGCTGCGGCTGTGCAGTACCTTCGCCCCGAGTGAGGCCAGCTCCAGCATTTCGTCATAGCTGATTTCGTCGAGCTTGCGGGCTTTCTTGACGATCCTTGGGTCGGCGGTGTATACGCCGTCCACATCTGTGTAGATCTCGCACAGCTCTGCGCTTAGGCCGGCGGCAAGGGCGACGGCGGTGGTGTCGGAGCCTCCGCGGCCAAGGGTGGTTATGTCGTCCTGCTTGCTGTAACCCTGGAAGCCGGCTACCACGACGATGTTGTTCTTCTCCAGCTCGTGCGAAATGCGCTGTGGGTTGACCTTCCTTACCCGCGCGGCGGTGTGCGCGGAGGATGTGGATATGCCGGCCTGCCACCCCGTGAGGGACACGGCCGGCAGACCGCGCTGCTGCAACGCCATCGTGAGCAGTGCCATGGACTGCTGTTCGCCCGTGGCCATAAGCATATCCATTTCGCGCCGCGAAGGGCGGTCGCTGATCTCGTGCGCTTTTGCGATGAGGTCGTCGGTGGTATCGCCCTGGGCGGACACTACTACCACAACCTTGTGCCCATCCCTGTAAGTTGCCGCTATCCTGTCGGCCACGTTGAACAAGCGTTCAACATTAGCGACGGAGGAGCCGCCGAATTTCTGGACTATCAGCATTTGTTCGCTTCCCTTCTACGATATAAACTCAATATATGTCAAACTCAGGAGCCGCGTGTACCCACGACCACCGTTTCGTTAAGCGGCTCTTGCAGAACTTGTTCGCCGATCACCTCGGTGTTTGTGATGACGCCGTTCACGCGGGTTACGTGGCGGGTGACCTCCCTCACGCCGGCGCGGCCGGGCTGGATCACGCTGCGATAGGTGCTGACTTGCATCGGGTTGCTGATGACTTCGGTTTGATAGGGTTCGTCCTCGTTGGTGACGCTTAGCTCCACGGTGCGCACGCTTAGGGTCGGCACCATGCGGACTACGTCCAGGGTCTGGCCGATGCTTAGGCTGCCGGGGTCAACGCCGGGGTTGGCGGCCAGTATGTCCTCCAGAGACATGCCGACGCGCTGGGCGATGATCGACATGCTGTCTCCCGACTGCACGACATAACCCTGACTTACGGGGCGTTGCTGTGAGAGACGCGCTATGACGGCCTCGACGCTTTCGAAGTTGTCCTCGTCCATGAAGCGGGTCCGGATGCTTACGTCCTCGGTGAAGTCTGGCTGGCCGATGAGCTGGGTTCCGTCGGGGATGCTGTGCTGAACTATGCCGTCCAGCACACTTTCGGCGGCTTCGCTGTTTCGCAGAATACCCCGGGCTTCGCCGTCTATGTAGATCACGAAGCCCTCCGCGGCGAAGGTCACAGCCAAGCGCAGGATGGGCATGATCTCGTGGCGCGCCAGCACCTGCGCATCGGAGGGTGCGCGCGCCGCCTCCAGCGTGATTGTCTCGTTCAGGCGCACATTGGTGCCGGCCGTTACGCTTATGGCGGTTTCAAGCTGCGCGGTGATATCCTCCGGCGTGGTGTCGCGTTCGGCGATAAACCCGGCCGGCTCGCCGTCGATAAACACTTCCAGCGAATTGTACGACACAAGCAGCCATGTGCCGGCCGCTATGGCCAGAGCCGCCGCCGCAACCGTTGCCGCCGCAATCCTCGGGTACCGGGCAAGGACGGCCAGCAACGCAAGCGCGGCCAGGCCGAAACCTCTGACAAGCCAACGCGCGCGCCGCCTGCTTGATCTGCGCGAAGGTGTTTTTTTCGCCGATTTCGGCATGTCCTTCGGCCTTGAATTGTCGGGCGGCTTGGCACCCGGCTTGTTCCTGCGCTTGTAGGGCTTGTACTGCCGCAGGGTTTCGGCGGTGCTTGGGCGTGCCGCGAAAAAGCCGTCGTTGTCCTTGCTCATACAATCACCCTGGGATAACTGCCTCGTTATATGTAGATGTGACAAATATATCGTTGATGCGCGGCATTTCGTTGCGTATGTTACGCGCCGCCGCCGCCGCGCGGTCGTCGTCCTTGAAATACGCGAACACGGTGGGGCCGCTTCCGCTCATAAGGGCGCATTCCGCGCCGTTACGCAGGAAGGCCACTTTCAGCTCTGTGATAATCGGGTGCGCCGCGGCTGTTACGCTTTCCAGCATGTTGGCCACGCCGGAGGATATCCCGCGAGATATCTCGCGAAGGTCGGAGGCTTCAAGGCCGTGGAGTATCGCGGAGATATCCGGGCGGCTGCCGGCGGCTACGCGCATTTGCGAAAACGTGGTGTATACCTGCTGTGTGGAAACTTCCACGGGCGGCTTGGCCAGCACCACGCTTATCCTCGGGTGCGGCGGCAGGGGCGTAAGCACATCGCCGATGCCTTCGGCCAGCATGGTTCCGCCGTATACGCAAAACGGCACGTCCGCCCCGATGCTCTTTCCGATGGCGGCCAGCTCCGCGTTTGACGCGCCAACACAGAAGAGTTCGTTAATGCCGCGCAGAACCGCGGCGGCGTTGCTGCTGCCCCCGCCAAGGCCGGCCGCCGCCGGCACCATCTTGCGAAGGTTTATGCGCAGGCCGGAGCCTATGTAATAGGCATTCATCATCTTCTCCGCGGCCTTGCAGGCCAGGTTGGCCATGCCCTTGGGGATGCGCGGGTTGTCGCACTCCAGCGCGATCGCGCCGCCGGCCGTTTTCTCCAGCACAATGGTGTCGTGCAGGAGCAGGCTCTGCATTGGCGAACGCAGATTGTGATAGCCGTCGCTGCGTTTGTTGATAATATCAAGAGCCAGATTTATCTTGGCGTGTGCCTTGACTTGCAGTTGATTCATGAGGGCTTCTCCGTAATTACATGATTCTACATTATACAGCCTTTCGACTCGAAAGTCAAAAATTTTTTTCACGGCACGGCGGACGCTTGTCGAGCGCGCCCGCTATAAGTAGCGATTTATGTCATCCGGCGTAATGCCGGGGTGCAGGGCTATGTTTAGCGCGTTCGCAAGAATGTTTGCGAGCCGGCCAATAACCGCGTCCACCTCCTTGGGCGTGACAAACATGTTCCCGGCATACGGCTCCAGCGTGTGGTGGATCAGCGCGTGTTTTTCCTGCGATTGCAGGCTTTGCAGGGTCTTGTAAAACTCGGAGCCTTCATCACTCTGCGCGATCATGTCGTCCAGGATATAGTCGAGGCTGTCGTTGATGAGGGTGGCCGCGTCCACCACTGTAGGCACGCCTATCGCCAGGACCGGCACGCCCAGCGTCTTTTCGTTAAGCTCCATGCGCTTGTTGCCAAGCCCCGCGCCCGGGTTCACGCCCGCGTTAGACATCTGCACCGTGCAGTTGATGCGGCTGATGCTGCGCGCCGCCAGCGCGTCAATCGCCACAACAAGCCCCGGGCGCACCCTGTCCACGATTCCGCGCACGATCTCACCCGTCTCGATGCCCGTGATGCCCATTACCCCCGGCGTTACCGCGCAGACAGGGCGCACCGCATCGTCGATGCCCCAGGGCACCGCGTCGGTTTCGGTGAGGTGGCGCGTTACCAGCACCCGCGCGACAGTCTTGGGACCTAGGGCGTCCGGGGTTACGTTCCAGTTTCCAAGGCCGACGATCAGCACGGTGTCGTCCTTGCCAAGTTTGTGCAGGCGGCCGATTTTGCGCGCCATCTCGCCGATGATGAACTCATGGGCGTCGGGGTCGTTCTCCATCAGCACTTGCGATTCCAGCGTGATATACGTGCCGATCGGCTTGCGTAAGCTCGCCGCGCCGTGTTCGTTGCTGATCTCCACCGTGGTCGTAACCAAGCCGATTTCGGCGTGTTCCTCGCTGGTCATGCTTACGCCGTCAATCTCGCCGAAATCGGACGCGGCTTCCATCGCCAGATCTGTATATATGTTTGTGCGCATAAACTCCACCCTCGACACATATTTGAACTTATATAGTTGATTGAGTTGAAAACGGTCTTGCCTTTGCGGTCTTTTCGCCGCAAAACGTCGTCATTCCTCACTTGCGTACCACTGCGGGTACGCGGCGTTCGTCTCTCCTAGTGCTTCGCCAATGCTAAATTTGATGTGCATTCGCGAGGATTTTTGTCGAAAGACAAGGAAGTGACGACGCCGCGAACCCGAAGTGGTTCGCAAGGAGGAGCTGACGCGGGACTTCGGCAAAAAGACCGCGAAGGCGCATTAAATTTAGTATTGGAGTAGCACTAGCCTTGCGTCAAAAAGACCGCAAAGGCAAGACCGTTTTCAACTCAATCAACTATAGTATGGTCAGTTCGCGCCCGTTTAACCTACCGCCCGGCGAAAATTTAATTCCTGTATCCGAAGGTTCAAATCCTTCCGGCTCAACTGCATAAAGAAAAGACCTTGAAACTGTCACGTTTCGGGTCTTTTCTTTTTCTCGTTTTCACCTCTATACAGAGTGCTTCAGCCCATCCTTGATGTCGCAGAAAACGTCCACAAGCTGCGGATCGAAGTGTTTTCCGCGCTCCTTGACAATGATTTCGACGGCTTGGTCGTAGGCCAAGGGGTCTTTGTAGAAGCGTTTTGACACAAGGGCGTCGAATGCGTCTACGATGGCCATTATGCGCCCTTGCAGCGGGATGTCCTCGCCGCTCAGGCGGTTTGGGTAGCCCGTGCCGTTCCAGCGTTCGTGGTGGAACACCGCGAACATCCTGGCGTTGTGCAGGAGGATGTTTTCGCCGCCGGCTCGGATAAGCCTGTCGAGAATCCTTTCGCCGGCCACGGCGTGTTGCTTCATAACTTCGTATTCGTCAGTGGTGAGCTTGCCACACTTCTTGAACACCGTGTCCGGCGTGCTTACCTTGCCCACGTCGTGCAGGATGGAGCATTCTGCCATCAGGTCGAAGTCCCACTCCTTTATCTGGTCGTAGTAGACGCGCTTTTCGAGCATACGCTCCAAGAGCATCCGCACCATACGGCCGGTGAGGCCCAGGTGTTCGCCCGTGGCTTCGTCGCGGTTCTCGAGGATGTCTGCCATCAGCAGCACAAGGTCTTTCTGCACGCTGTAAAGCTTGTGGGATCTCTCGCTCACAAGCTTGTTGATGTAGATGTGGTGTTCCACGCGGTTCAGAAGCACGGCGGGGTCCAGCGGCTTCCCGATAAAGTCCACAACGCCCAGCTCATAGGCTTTCATCTTGCCGTCGTAGTCGATGCCGTTTGTCAGCAATATCACGGGAATGTGCTTGGACTTATCGCAGCCCTTGAGAATACGCAGCACATCGAAGCCGTTCATCTCCGGCATTTCAAGATCCAGCAGGATCAAGTCCGGCCGGATCTTCTCGAGCAGGGCGATAGCGCGTTTGCCCGACGGAATGGTGACTACGTTGTGGTAATTCTCCAGAGCGGATTCGGCCGCAGACAGATTCGTCACGGTGTCGTCAACAACATAGATCGTCTTGTTCATCTGCCTGCCTCCTTACCCATGTCGTTTACGGCGTTCCTTGCGCAGTCCGCCGCTTCTTCAAATTCGCTTAGCAGCAGATAGTCGTCAAGTTGATCCAGCAGTGCTCTGGTGTTCTTCGAGAGAGGCTGCTTGCGCATTTCGGCCAGGATGTCCTTCGCGCTCTTTTTGTCGTAGGCAGCCAGGACCTTGGCCATCCGATCCAGCTGTTCGACAAGGTAGGCCGTGTCCTCCGGCTGATCCGCGCCTTCTTCCTTCTTAATGCTGACAAGCGAGAAGATAACATCCCGCAGATCGTCCAGGAACTTGGGCAGCCGCTTCTTAATCATGAGCCTGTCCTCGCTGCGCCCGGCGGATTCCAGCTCCGACGCGGTTATGGCCAGCTCCGTATTGCTGATGTTAAGCAGAGCACTCTTTATGCCGTGGGTCTGTATCGTGAATATTTTCAGCGCGCCGGAGTCCATGTCCTTCATCTGCATGATCGGCTCCAGCACGGCCAGAGACTTCTGCGCGTCCGACAGGAAGGACTTTATCAGCCGCTCCGAAAGGCCGTTCTCCCGTTCAAGTTCCGCGTCGCCGTTGTTGTTCTGCGCCCTTGCCGCCTCGATCACCTCTGGCGACTGCTTGTCGTAGATGTACTTCATCAGATATTCGTCCATCTTGCTCGGATCTATCGGCTTGGACACAAAGCCCGAGAATCCGTTGTCCATGAACATGTTGGATATGCCGAAGGTGGCGTTTGCCGTAAGCGCGACGATCGGATGGTGGTAGCCCATGCCGCGCAGGATCTTGGTGGCCTCCACGCCGTTCATCTCCGGCATCATGTGATCCATGAAGATTATGTCGTAGACCTGCCCGCCTTCCACAAGCTCTATGGCGGACCGGGCATTGTCCACGGTTTCCACGGCAAGCTTGTATGGCATGAGGAAGCCCTTTACCACGTAGAGGTTCGAGTCTACGTCGTCCACAACCAGCACGCGCCCATAGGGCATCGGCTCGCGCTTATGCGCCACGTTTCTGACGAAGTAGGTCTTGGTGATCTCGAAGTTTTTTAGGCTGACTATGGCTTCCTTGCCCAGGATCTCGTCTCCGCAAGGGGCCTGCGGCAAGGTCACGGTGAAGGTGGTGCCTATGCCGGGCTTGCTCTCCACCGAGATGTGCCCCTTCATCATCTTGATGAGTGAGTAGATGATGGTCATGCCCAGGCCGCTGCCTTCGATGGCGCGGTTCTGCTCGATGTTAAACCTTGCGTATTCCGTGCCGAAGAGCATGTCGATCTGGTCCGCGTTCATGCCCTGGCCGGTGTCTGTCACCGTGATGTTAAGCATCGGCGCATCCGTTCCCGTTCCGCTGACCTCTATGCTAAGGGAGACTTCGCCTTCGGATGTGTACTTGAAGGCGTTTGAAAGCAGGTTGTTGAGGATCTGCTTGATACGCAGCTCGTCGCCGATGAGGTACATGGGCATGTTTTCGTCGATACTGAGGCTGAACTTGATCTGCTTGCTTCCGATGTACATCAGGTTCAGTTGGACAGTATCGGCGATAAGGCTGGCCGTTTCGTATGCCGCCGGGATAATCTCCATCTTGCCGGCTTCAACCTTCGAGAGATCCAGTATGTCGTTAATGATGGACAGCAGCAGCCTCGACGAATTGTAGATACGCCTAAAGGCCTCTTCCGTTTCCTGCGGATGAATGTTCTTCTGCAGCTCTATCTCCGATATACCCATCACGGAGTTCATGGGCGTGCGAACCTCGTGGCTCATGCGGGCAAGGAAACGCGTCTTGGCCTTATTCTCCTCATCGGCCTCGCGCTCCTTGGCAATGGCCGCCTTTATCGGCCGCAGATCCTGATTGTAGCCTATGGCGATATATTCGTTGCCGCGCCTGATTCTGACATATGTTACATCCACCGGCAGGATCTCGCCGTTGGCGTCAAGGTGCATCCATTCCGCGCGAGCCCTCCCCTTCTCGATACATTCGCCGACAAGCTCTCGTATCTTCACATCGGAAGGCGTGCCGCAGGGCTGGAACTCCGGCGAAAGCTTGTCGAACATTCGCACATAGTCTTCCTGGCTCTCAAGGCCGAACACTTCCACGGCTCTGTTGTTGCACTCAATAAGCTCCAGATCCTTGTTCCACACCTCTATGAAGAACGGCGCGGCGTCAAGGAACTTCTGCGTAATCTCCGCGGCATACTTCTCCTTTTCGAGCAGGGCAAAGGCCGGGCGCAGATCGTTCTGGAAGGCCACGACGACCCTGCTGTTCTGATACTCTGTGCCAACCACGGTGACTTCGCAGGGTATGGGCGTGCCGTCCAGGTGATTGTGTTCCAGCTGGAACCTGTCGTAGCCATCTCTGAACACAACGCTTGCCATGTCAAGCAGCATCTCTTCCATCGAGACGCCCGCGGGCGGCTCGGGAAGGATGTCGTACAGGCGCATCTTGACCTCGTTCTTGTCCTCGAAGCCGAAGAGATCCAGAGCGGCCTGGTTGCAGTCGATAACCTCGATCCTCACGGTTCCGTCAGCCTCACGCACATCCCGCAGCATTATGCAGGATATGGGCGACGCGTCCATCATAAGCGCGGCGCGGCTGTCCGCCTCGAAGGTCTTGGCAAGCGCGACCCTAATCTGGCGGACATCGTGGCTGTAGCCCACTATCTCCTGCCGCCCGCCGCGCCATATTCTTATAAGCTGGCACTCGTAGGGAACCTCTTCGCCGGTGAAAGTCTTTTGTGCCCACTCAAACCTGGCCGTGCCGTAGCGCAGAGCCTTGCCCAGCATTTCCGTCAGCATTGCGTCAGATCCGGAGCCGTTGGGCTGGCGGTTTCCGGAAAGCTCCAGATACCGCTCCTTGTACTTCTCGAAGGTATCCAGGCCGGATATGTCCAGCATCTTCTGGTTGCAGTAGATCATATCCAGATTATCGTCCCATATCTCGATGCACAGGGGCGTGCTGTCCATTATAAGCTGTGTGAGAGACACGGCCTCGCGCTCGCGCTGTTGGGCGGCGCGTTCCTCGGTTATGTCGTCCAGATACTCAACAACAACATCTTCGCCCCGCAGCTTCACGCAGACCCACCGCGCCTTGGACGGGAACAGAGTGCCGTCGGAGCGCATACTCACAAACTCCGCGCGGGCAGTTCCCTTCTCGAAGGCCTGCTTCACCAGCGAGCTCAGCATTTCGGCGGAATCCCTCCCGTCGGGCTGTATCTGCGGCATAATGCTGCGCGCCACGTTGGCAAACTTCAGCTGTTGCAGAAGGCCGAACATCCTCACGGCTTCGTGGTTGCAGTCGATTGCGTTCAGGTTTCTGTCATATAGGCTGATAGCAAGCGGGGTTGCGTCCAGCATGATCTTTACGCGCTCTTCGGCCTCGCGCAGAGGGCGCAGGTCTATGGTGTAGCTCACGATTATGTTCTTGTTGTCGCGCACGGTGCGCATGAAGGTGGCCTCTGTGGGAATGATGTCGCCGTGTTGGTTCCTGCGCGTAAACTCAAAGCGTGTGCTGCCCTGTATCAGAGCCAGCTCTATGTTGCTTAGGATCATGATGTCCGACGGGGTTCCGTCGTGCTGTCTCTCCGGGCAGAATTCGAAGAATTTGTCAAGGTATTCCTCGTGGCTGTTTACGCCAACCATCTCCAGCGATCTCTTGTTACAGTCGATAACATTCCCGCTTTCATCCCACAGATCCAGCGCGAAGGGCGAGGATGTCAGCAGGATCTCGCTGATTTCGATGGCCTTGCGCTCCATCTCTTCGGCCTTCCTTATCGTGCGCAGGTCTATGGTGTAGGCCGCTAAAAAGTACTTGCCGCCGCGCAAAAAGCGGGCAAGGGTTATCTCCGTGGGGATTGGCTCGCGGCGCAGATTCTGGTGCATCCACTCAAACTGAATCGGCGTTTCGGAGTTGTACGCGGCATCCAGCACTGCCTGCACCTTGGCCGCCGAAAGCATTCCGCAGGGCTGGTATTCCGGCGACAGCTCGTAGAACCTCCGTATAAACTCATCAGTATCACGAAGCTCGAACATTTTCACGGCACATTCGTTTGTGGAGACAAGGTTGCTGCTGTCGTCCCATATGTTCATAATATACGGCGACGACTCAAGCAACCTCTTGTTCATTTCGTTCGCTTCGCGCTGTCTGTCTGCGGCCTGCCGCATCTTGAACATCATCAACGACATGAATGTCATTGCGGCCAAGATAAACACCGCCGTAACAGCAAGGCTGATAACGGTGGGCATTGTGTTGCGGATTATGTTCGACGCGGGTATGCCCGTGACGAGGTACCACCCCGTAAGCTCCATCGGCCGGCCCACGTGCAGTATGCCGTCTCTCGAGAACACGCCCATGTTGTAGATCGCCACGATAACATCCCCGTTGCTGTACACATCGGCTATGTTGCGGAACTGCCCGTCGCTTGTGGGCATGAACTCCGGATGTGTGTGGAAGAGTATGCTTCCGTCCGGCTTTACCACAAAGGAAAAACTGCCCGGTGTGGCAGTCTCGTTGATCAGCTGTTCCAGACCCTTCACAAAGGGTATGTTAAGGGCGACAACCCCCAGGCTGTCGTCATAGTCGCCGACGGTGCGCGTCACGGAGAACATAAGCTCCCCCGTGGCGGCACACACATAGGGCGGGGTAATGCTCACCCTGCCCGGGTTCTCCGCCGCAAGCGCATACCATATGCGTGATGTATCGTGCAGTTCGTGAGATGTGAACATGTCGTCGCAGGAAAACATCCGCCCGTCCGGAAAGCCGGCAATCATGAACAGCACTTCGTCCATAGCCCCGGCCCGTTCTGCAAAGTGTTCCCGTATCATTTCCTCTGTCATTCCGGGCAGGCGCATCAGCTCCGCGCTGTTTTCGGCCTGGTTGGCCTTCACGGCCGCCCAGCCCTGTATCCTGTTTATAAGCGCGAGATTCTCCTTGCGTATTGTATTAACGCTTTCGTTGTACACAGACAAATAAGACATTATGCCCGCAGTAACCACCAAGGCTACAAGGGCCAACACCATGACCGCGACGGTCGGGGTAAAGAATCTCTGCTTCCCGGGCACTGACATTCTTGCACACCTTTCACAAAGTACAACTTATACGGAACGCCAAGAACATTTTCATCTGCCGAGCCGATTCCGCGATGCTTCACCGCGGAACTCGGCGACAGCAGATGGAATATGTTTCTGAGCTTCCGTATAGTTCACTACGTTGCCGCCATTGTAGCATATTTCCGCGCAAAAAACAACATATTTTATTGGACCGGCCATGGCAAACGCATGAAGAAATATATCAGATAACAATGCAAACTGCCACACCGCGGAAGGGTTCGGGAAACGAAGCCGTTTCCCGACCGGAATCATTTGCGGCGGCGTGTACGCCGCAAATGCGAACCTTGACCGCCTTTGTGGTCAAGGTTCTTTCGCACAGTAGCTCGCGAAAATCCCGCTCTTGGATTTTCGCGAA
>Ga0131853_10022092_pt1 | contig 11523 bp, 9 predicted proteins | sample TergutLab28metaG_FD_92764 | JGI IMG/M metagenome (GOLD analysis project Ga0131853, IMG submission 92764) | Labiotermes labralis P1 segment gut microbial communities from Petit-Saut dam, French Guiana - Lab288 P1 (version 2) (version 2) | ecosystem: Host-associated > Arthropoda: Insects >...
GAAGAAAAAGACCACATCAACAAAAAAATGGAGTTATACGGCACAGAAAACTTTAACGCCTATGCCCGAAAAATGTTGATTGACGGTTATGTTGTCAAAGTAGACACAGGGCATTTTCAAGAACTTGCCCATGAAGTAAATAAAATTGGAACGAACATAAATCAGCTTGCGAGAGTGGCAAATACCACAGGCACGATTACGGGTAACGACATCAGCCGAGTGCAGGAGTTGGTGAATGAATTATGGCGGTTACTAAAATCCTCCCTATCCGCTCTACTATCCAAAGGTCAGTAAATTATATTTGCAATCTTGCTAAAACCGATGGAAATTTGCTCATTCATTCCGAGCATTGTGTTCCGCAGATGGCAGGTCAAATTTTTCATCATCACTTAAACCAATGTCGAGCAGGGGGAAACACAATCGGCAGACATTTAATACAGTCATTCGCCCCCGGTGAAGTTGACCCAATCACGGCACATGAAATCGGCAAGCGGTTAGCAGATGAAATATTGGGTGGTAGGTACGCTTATGTACTTGCCACCCATGTTGACCGTGGGCATATTCATAATCATTTTGTATGGGGAGCTGCCGATATGGTTTCGCATAAACGGTATCGTTCCAACATAGGCACATATCACGAAATCAGAAATATTAGCGACCGTTTATGTAAGGAGCATAATCTATCTGTAATTATTCCGCAAGGCGTAGGCAAAAGCTATGCGGAATGGGAAGCAGATAAACAGGGTACGAGTTGGAAGTCACAGCTTAAAACCGTCATTGATAAAATCGTTACTTCATCAGCCAGTTTTGAAGATTTTATAAAGCAGATGGGGGAACAGGGCTACACCATCAAGCGGGGTAAACATATCGCTTTCCAAGCACCCGACCAAGAGCGGTTTACTCGTGCCAAGCGTTTAGGAGCGGAGTACACCGAGGACGAAATAAAATTCCGAATTGCAAAAGTTGTATCGCTTAAAGAACAAAAGGCACTTGCTGAAAAAGAACAATCCAAACAGCCACCCCAAGCACAACCACAACAGCAAAAAGCACCTATTCAAAAAGAACAATCGCAAAAACTAACACCTACGGAAAAGCCATCACCGAAACCGCCACCGTTAGAGGGTATAGATTTGTGGGAGCGTATAATTCGCAGAGCCGACACCGCAGAAGTTTACAACCTCATGCAAAAACATGGTGGGTATCAACACTTTGTTGACTTGATGAACGAGAGCAGAATCGCCCACGAAACAATAGATAATGGTATCAAAGCCAACGAAAAACGGATTGCGGCATGGGGTTATTTGCGGAAAGATATAACCGACCTCAACCGCACTCACAAAGTCTACAATGAGTACAAGACACTCCAAAAATCCACGAAGTTTTTAGCCAAGCGAACTGCCGCCAAATTTTACGAAAAACATGAGGGCGAAATCCTCACCCACGAAAGAGCATTGCGAGATTTGAAAGATTATAAACGCCCCTTGTTTACTATCAAAGAGATAGATGCGGAAATCGCCAGTATCAAAAAAGTCAATGTGACAAACGCCGAATACTACCGAATAGCCAAGGCAGAGCATACCCGATTTACGAGTGTTCACAGCAAGTTATTTGCCGTGAACAACGAGCATAAGCCTAAACCGCCGAAACGGCAAAGACAACGTTCGCAGGATTGGGAAATCTAAATTATACCAATACAAAATGCCGACTTCATAAGTCGGCATTTTGTATTAAAAGTCATGTGCTGTTTTCACTAACCGAGAGGATAAAATCAGCCATTGTAGTTGCAGAATTTACAAATAATCGTGCGTGGTAATCGGCAAGATTGATTCGTTTTGTGCCTACGCCATGTGCATCGCTATTTGCATTGCGCATTTCCGTAATAGCACTTAATATTTTTTCAAGACCCGAAAGAAGCGTATTTATACGAACATCCGCTTCTTTTGTTTGGTGCATATTATACAATTGCTTGACTTGTCCATACAGCTTTCCTATGTCACCCTTTGAAGATGGAGTCGCACCTTTAATCTCAATTACAAAAATGAAAACTTCTTCAAGCAGTGTACGAGATTTTGTAATCGCACTATCGAAATTTCCATCAGCAACATCTTTCAAAGCCCTTTGTGAAATGTCGGTGATATATGTTCTGCTTATGGATTTTACCGTTGGTGCTGACACAATAACGGAAGCACCAATTTCATTGATAACAAAAGTTTTACCAGCGACTACAAGTTCATTTCCGCCAAAATATAAAATACCGTTAATTTGTTTTATAATCGCTGAAACAATTTCATTATAAGCGGATTCAATTACATCAGGCGTATGCCCCTTGAGATTTTTTACGAATTGCCCTTTAGAAAATAGGAAGCCGAGCAAATCAGATGCCCTATCATTTGCTATACAATATTCCAATAAATTGTCAAGGTACTGCCAACGACTTAAAGCCCCACCGTTCCACCCGTATGCGGCAGGGAGTCCAAATCGTGTTGATATTTCGCAAAGTTCAGGGCCGCTCAAATACGGCATTGAGCATTTTACATTTGTACTTTCAGTTTCTCCAAAATCGGAATCGCCATTAAGTATTGAAATAATACCTCTATCTCTTAAGAGGGAAAATTTACTTGGGTTATTTTTCGTCATTCAGTCACCACCCCTGAGTTCACGTTGATGCCTTATCAGCTATTATCAACTTCTTAGACATTCATTTATCGCTTCACTCTAAAAGCATTGTATCGTTTTGAATAATGCTGTTTTACAAAATCCGTTGATGGTATTTATCGCTTTTAATCTGCATTTGGCTCAGATACATTTTTTGCATCAGCATCTTGACTGGCAGTTTCCTCACTCGTAACATCTGAATTGTTGGCAAATGAACCATTAAAAAATTCCCCTATGACACTACCAATATCATTGAGAAAACCCCTAATGATGTCTTTGCCCAACGTTGGTGAGCTAAACATCTTTATGGCTATGTCAACCAACTGTGCGATTTTAGTTTGTGCTTCATAGATGCGGGCTTCGCTATCAAGATAATCGGTGTACCCTTTGGGCGCATATGAATTTTGTACCGTTACCCATGTGATTTTACCTTTGTAGCCTAAATCATCAGCCATCGCTTCAAGCAACTCTGTCCGCTTGATATTGATTGTGTGCATACTGATACTGTCGGCAGGCCGCCCCATGTATTCATAATACAAAGCCCATTGTTCTCTAACTTTTTTTGAATCAGAAAACACAATATCAACGATATTGAGAGCGTAAACGCTGTCACGTCCAACCCAGCCGAAACTTCTGTTAGCCATGAGTGTCTTAAAGACATTCAACTTATCCTCACGCCGTTTTGCCCTATTTTGTAATCGCTGGGTTATGACTACAGCCAAAATCGGGGAGAGGATTATCGCTGTTATGTTTATAACGATAAATACAACATTGTCCATCAAACACACTCCTTCGGTTCATGTGTCAAAACTCTTTCAATTATAATGTTTATTTCCTCACGTTTTTGCGATATTTGCATTTTAATTTCTTCTTGTCCATCAATGATGTTCTGTATTGCGGCTACAATGCGTTCTTGCTCCTGTGTAGATATGTCGGGTATAGGGAACTCTTGAATGGTGGAAGGAAAGATGTTTGTATTATTCCCAAGCCCCTTTTTGTACACCTCTACGAGATATTGAAAATATGAGCAACGCAAATAATAATATGCGAATTTCGCATTGTAGTTTTTTAACCGTATACGCATAGTGAAATCTGCGAAAACTCCTTGAACTTCGTCGTTATCAATGAGTGCAACCTTCCCTATCGTGCCTTCGCCAGAACGTGCCATTAAGATGTCATTCTTAGATACAGTTTTGGTTTGTTTAGTATCGAAATACCTTTCAAAAACCGTCTTAGCATCTTCGGAATCGAAACACCAATTTTTAATCGTGGCCATTGAGATATAGAACTTATCGCCATCATCTGAGTAATCATTTGGTGATACGCTTGCGCCTAAAACGATTGGCTCAGAAATAAAATCCTTTATTTTCTTACTCGTTATACCTTGCAATTGAGACATAACAAATGTTGCCGCTTCCCTATGGAACTTTGCACTAAACCGCAAATCAGGATTATTAGCAAAAGAAGAAATGTCAGCCGTTATAACGCTTTCCTTTTTCAACTCGTTAAATCTTGTAAAATCAAAACTAAATTCATTTGCGAAAACGGAATCAATTATGTTCTGAACGGGTAAAATGCGCGATTTTAGAGAGCTGATGGATGCTTCTATAGAAGATACGCTCTCAATTATACGCTTCTGTATATCAGTATCAGGCACAATCACCGGAGCTTGCTTAACATAAACTTTCGACAAATTCTGCTGTCCCTTGCCAGTTTCGACCCCACGGAAATAACTTTTCATCATATTGGTGTTCAAATAGTACACAAGATATTGGGGCAATATTCGTGCTGTATCAACTTTGATGCGGCAAAGATAGTGCGATAAAGTTACTTTCAAATCGGTTACAGAGGCAAAAAGACAAGCTGCACCGCAATTTGCAGAAATTGCCAAAATTATATCGCCATCATCTGCACGAAATGCGGTTAGCTCATCTGCTTTTTCATCGTTGATATAAACAAGGTTGGCATAATCTATATCGCCATCGACAATGTTGCGAACTAATAAATGTATGTTCTCCGTCACGCTCATTGAATAGTCGTCACGAGTAATTGGCTTACCCGTTTCGATAAAAGTAATATACTCCGATAATCGCGCAGACTCAGAGATAGGCAATCCTTTTCGCATAGTCACGTTGTCGATGTCGAAGCGTAAAAAGGGGTCACGCGCAAAATCAAATATGTTCGAGTTAGTGATTTTCATAGACATACCCCCTTAATCCCATTTAACATCGCGCATATAATCAAGTATTGTTTCCTTTGCATCATCATCTACAAGAATAATGCCATCAGCACTTTTTCGATATAAATCATTAAGCATGGTTTTTTCTCCGCGCTTTGAACGTTTATATCCGATATTTTCTGCCTCTGCCATGAAGACGGGGTAGTTTAGCTTTTCGGCTATTGCATTAAAAACCCACCACGTGTTTACAAAGCCAAATATATCTGCCGTGTCTTTATCATATGAACAAACATCAATCAACTCCGCTCGATACTTGCAAATAAGCTCGCCCAATGTAAGCTCAGCATCTCTTTGAGATAGATAGGTTTTTAGTATTGAACGGATTACATTTAATTCTTCAGCTTCGCTTAATTCTTTGATGGAAGGAAGCTTGCTTTTTTGCTTTTTACCATCGAAAACAGCTACTATATTTTCAGCACGTGTCTTCAAGTTCGAGTACAATTTACTGACTTCTGTCCATTCTGCATCCCACTGTAATATTTCAGCTTTTGTTTTTTTCTGTGCAAACAAAATACTTGTTTTTGTTGTCGTATACGGTTGAAAAGCAATTTGCGGTAAAGATATTACAGCTCTAATTTTGAAATACTTATAGATAAAAAGGCGAATATATTTATTTTCGGTTGTGTCAAAAATGCTTTCAGGCAAAACAGCCGCAAGTCTTCCGTTCTCACGAAGAAGCTGATACCAACGTTCTACAAAGAGATTCTCAGAATTTTTTTTATTGCCGAACATGAATGACTTTGACAAGGTTTTCTTTGTATCGTTATCAAGCTGAACACTAAAAGGAGGATTTGTAAGGATAATATCAAACTGTCCATTTACATCTATATCTTGATATTGTGCGTCTGGGAAGCTATTGCTCATCACATTTGGAGCAGTTTCCTTGGTATAGCGTGAAAATGGAAGCAACCCATCTTTAACAAAAATGTTTGTTGAGCCGTCACCATGTAGAATCATATTAACCTTGATTGCTGTTCCGAGGTTAAAATTATGCTCACTTGCGTAAATATAATCTTTTGCCCATTTATGTTCTTGGTAATCAGGCATAAACCAAGAATCAAATTTATCTCTTACTGCTCGTGAACTGCCAAGCTGTTTAACAAAGCGATACTTAATGTTCTGCGTGATGAACTTCATGTATTCCAACAAGAAAGTGCCACTACCTGCTGATGGGTCAATCATATAAGGGATTTCTCTATCATCTTTAATTCGTTTAATCGCAAGCCTATCTGCTTGCAAGCCCCACAGCATAAAACGAACTACGTTGATATGAGTGAAAAACTGCCCTTTGGTTTGCTTAAAACCACTTCTGATTATTGCCTCAAAAAAATCACCTAATATATCTTTACCATTAAAACTATTTCTTCCTTCAACGAAAGATAGTCCTTCAAATTTTTGAACGGTGTATTTTAGTTTAGACAACGAGAATTTTTTTGTGTCAATAACATAGGATTTCTGCAACTCCCCCTCATCGGATATGTACAGTTTATCCTTTAATGCACGACGGTAAAGGGTGTTTATACGCTCGAAAAGCTTATCGTTGCTTTCAAATTCTTCCCCACCATCTTTGACGAAAGCCAATGATTGAAAATCGTATATCTCTCCATCCTCTTTTTCATCTTCATCTTGTATTTTTGCAAGTATAAGGTTGGTGAGAGAAGAAAAGACTTCGTTATCGTCCGTGCCGCCGCCACCCCATAAAACGTTATGCAAATCGGTTTGCAAGCGATTAAGACTATCATGCGTAAAATCTGTTTCCAAATCCTTTTCAGATGCTTTAATAAAAGGACGTTTTTGTGCCTTTCCATATCTAATGGGAAGGTCGTTCACACTTTCACGGTCAGAATCTACCCAATCAGAAAACGTTTGAAATTTTTCGTTATCAATGATTACACATTCATCAACAACCTTACCGCCCACCTCGCCAGTAGTATAAAGCACAAGATATTTTACGCTTTTTCCACTATCCGCACGCTCCATTCCGGCAACCTTAAACAACTGTTCTTCAATAAGTAAATCTTTATCTTCAGAAGCATAATCAGAAGGGGATTTTAATTCCATAAACAAAAACGCATTACCATGTTCATCACGAACAACAACATCAATACGTGTCGTTTTAGTATGGGGTCTGCCTGCCGTGTATTCATGCTCTATTTCAATGCGCGAAGGCAAATAACCCAGCTCATTTACAAGTCGCATTAAAAGAAACGAGCGAACCATTTCCTCATCGCCAGTAATGTCTTTTATTATTCGCCCTTGTGCTATATCGCTATAAGTAACTTTGCCAGTATCGGTATTTATTGAGTTTACAACTTTATTCGGTTGGGCGTTGATATAATCAACAATTAACTGTCTATTCATTTTATTTCCTCCGATGAAGTTATTGGCTTTTGCCTTCTTGCTGTTTTTGTTCTGCCGTCAATAGGCTTTGGTGTATCTTTGGGGATTAACCACATACGCCCCTTGCGAACAACGCCAGCTATCTGTCCTTTTGAACACATAGTTTGAACACGTCGTTCTTTTATTCCCCATTTTTCGCCAGCTTCGCCGGGTGTAATCCAATCAATTTCCATCTAAGCACCACCTGCATTCGCCAATCTATATTTATTATAGCACGGACAACCGCACAATACAATATTAAAATCAAATTTGCGAAAATAATTTCGATACCGCGAACCACTCATCCGCAACCTTAAATTATTGCCAGCTTATCACGAGGTCAAAGCCTTTCAATCAGCTATTTTTATGACTTTTTCGTTGCAGAGATGAAAAAGTCCTTGACACAATGCAACAGGGGCGGTATACCAATGCGTGTCTATACTGCCACTGACATATAAAATCCTTGGAAGGAGCGAGCGTAATTATGAAACATACGAAGGAGCAGGACGGTAAGAAGATTAACCTAGCAGAACGGGCTATTAAAGAAATAGGCAACCGGCTGGCGCAAATGGCTGAGGAGCCTAGGGGGTGTTGGTATTTTTCATGGTACGAGCCACCGCTACCTGAAGAAATTATAGAAGAAATGCTTGCAAAATACGACTAGCCTTGCCAAAGTGAGTTGCCTGCACGTCAGGAACTCACTTTTATTTGCAATTTTAGCCATCCGATAATATAATTGCATATAATCCCACTTGCGAAAGGGTGGTTATATGTTGTTTATATTGCCCATGCTCATTGAAGGGCTAGTTCTTTATACGCTATTACTAAATATAAGCAAAATAAAATTTAATAAGATAGAAGCTATATTATTTATTTTATCTGTAGTAACTGTAATTTTTGTTGCCTTTAGTGTTATTGCAGTAGCTAGTATATCTGCACTTATGGGTAATGTAGGAAATATTATTATATTGGCAATATTGTCATACAGAAAAGTTAAAATCATATCACTGAGTATTTTATATGGGATGCTTACAATTATCATTTTCCTGCTGTCTGGTAACCTTACTGGCGCCATACTAGGATTTATTATGATGCCTTTATTTGGGGCGGTAGGAAGAGAAATCGTATTAAATAGCATTGTACTAATGATTGTATACCCAATAATAGCCTTCTCGTTAGCTTTCCTCATATCATACATGTCAGGCAAATTTATGCATAATAATATGCACGATTTTGATGATGTCTTAAAAAATCGGCTCGCTAAATACATGCTTATAGCTGCGGCAATCATATTAACAATATTCTTAATAACCACATTCCTACACGAAATATTGGCAAGCTATGCCTTGCTGACTCTTGTATATGCTTTGGCATTATCTATCTGCTTTGGATTCATGGTTTTTGCTATATTTGCCTTTATAAATAGCATCAGCAAAGAGGCCAAGCTGCGCCATAAAGATGAGATGATACGCAATATTCAGGAATATGCTGCTGCCGTAGAAGACATGGCAAGTGAAATGAGGAGATTTCGCCATGATCATGTAAATATGAACTTAACCCTTTTTGATTATATAAAAAACAATAATATAACCGAAATAAGTAAGTATTTTGATAGTTATATGCCAGAGTTTGAAGAGGCTTCAAAAGCAATGGATTCATATTTGGATACCCTCAAAGGCATTAAAACCTCAGAGGTTAAAAGCCTTTTGTCTGCAAAGCTTATGCATGCACATCACTTAGGCATTAACATACATATAGAAGTGTCCGAGGATATTGAAATTGTGGGCATCTCCAACTTGATTGACCTTTGTCGCATTATAGGCATTTATACAGACAATGCTATAGATGCCTGCCGCAATGTTAAAGGGGCAAAATTGCAAGTCATGGTATCCAATAAAGATGAAGATAATAGTATAGTTTTTGTTTTTAAAAATACTTGTACTTCTCAACCTGACATTGCCAGGCTGGACCAAAAAGGATATTCGACTAAAGGCGGCAGCGGGTTAGGACTGTATACCGCAAGCAAATTAATCGAAAGAAGCGATACATTGTTTCCCCATACAGTAGTGGAGGGCGGATATTTTATCCAAGAGTTGACTGTGTTTCCTGGAGAGTAGATCAAGAGGTGACTACATGATAAATATCTTTGTTTGTGAGGATGACCTACAATATCGCAGCCAAATTGCCAATACCATCGATAATTACTTATTAGCAGAAAAGCTGAATATGCAAATCGCATTGGCCACAGCTTCACCTTATGTTGTTTTAGATTTTATTAAAAACACCAATACAACCGGGCTTTATTTTCTTGATTTAGATCTGGGTTGCGATATAAATGGCATACAGCTTGCTAAAGCCATAAGAGACCACGACCCGCGAGGTTTTATAGTATTTGTAACAACAGATGCTGAATCTCATATGCTTACATTTAAGTATAAAGTTGAAGCTATGGACTATATCGTAAAAGGTGATATAAAACTTGCCAGCAAGATATGCGATTGTATTGCCAACGCCCATGCCCTATTTACATCCAACCCCACCCAGCAAAACAAGTTTACGTTCAAACTTTCTAAAGATACAAAAAACCAATTATCCAGGGGAAGCACAATTGCCCTAAATTTCGATGAAATACTATATTTTGCAACTTCTCCAGATGCGTCGCACAGTATATCCGTGTTTACCAAAACCAGCAAACAAGTATTTCGGGGGAAGTTATCGGATATACTTAAAAGGTTAGATCAGCGGTTTTTTAGGTGTCACAGGTCTTGTATCGTTAATATAGATAAAGTAATTGCCATTGATGCAGACTCGTTAAAGCTTAAATTGGATGGCGGTAATTTTATTTATATATCTGCCAAATATATTAAGAAGATTGAGATGCTTATGGATAAAAAGTAAAGGGGGTGATTTGATGGCTGACATATGCCAAAAAATCGTCCCCGTTTCATTCTGTGCGTATATGTAACTTACCAAAAGAGTTGATGATTTTGACATAAGCGATCCAGCGATTTTTTCGTATCTATTCCTATGATAGCTCTAGATTAAATTAAAAGGAGGCATATTATTATGCAGAAATTATTCAAAAAAATAACAGCCGTTTTTCTGGCTGCAACAATGGTGCTTACCCCTATTGTAGTAAATGCAGAGGAAACAACGCAACATCTTGAAGCAACAAGGCAAATGGCTATTGCGCAAGCCACCGAGCTAATGGAAGAGCGGTCTGTAGCTGGCATGACCATAGCCGTAGTGGATATAGACAATGATTTTACATGGCTTTACACCTTGGGTTACGCTGATGCGGCAAATCAAGTCCCTGTAACAGAGCAAACACTTTTTAACATAGCCTCGACATCCAAAGTATTTACGGCTGTGGCGGTTATGCAGCTTGTGGAAGCCGGTGTGCTTGACCTTGACGAGCCAATTGTCACCTATCTTCCTGAGTTTAGCGTTTTACCAAACCCTGTCCACGGCGGGGATTATAGAAATATAACAGCAAGAATGTTGCTTACCCATGTTTCAGGTATGCACGAATTTCATGGGGATGGCGCTTTCACATTTGATGGTAAAGACCGCGACTTTATGAATAGACTCATCCCTGCGCTTTCAAATTTGCACATGCAAAACGAGGAACTCAACCGCATTACCTATAATAATACTGCCTATGCGCTGCTTGGTATTCTTGTTGCGCGTTTAATAGACAGCGAAAACTATTTTGATGGCTTCGTAAACTATACTCAAGAAAATATATTTGCCCCTGCTGGCATGGTTTCCAGCAGCTTTGACGTAAATGACGATAATAAGGCAAACATTGCATTAGCACATCTTGACGCAACTACACCGCTTGACATTTATCAATACGCAGGTGCTACGTCGGTAGGCGGTATGGTGTCAAATGCCTATGATATGGCACGGTTTATGCATATTATGCTAAACGGGGGCGGCGATATTCTTCTACCAGAAACAGTGGAAGCAATGCGTCAGCCTCAGGATTTTGGTATCCCTTTCCCAAATGATATGCCTAACACGCCAATGGGGCTTGGGCTTATGCATGTAATACATGCAGACGGGGTTGTAACCACAGGGCATGGCGGAAACTTACTGCATCATACAGAGTTTTTGTTGGATTTTGATAATGGTATTGGTGTTTTTGTATCTGGCAACAGCTTAACAGCCGTTAGTGTAGCCACCCCGCTTGCAAATTTTATTTTGCGTGCTGCAGTAGAAGAAAAAACAGGCTCACCAATGCCTGC
>Ga0131853_10022094_pt1 | contig 11523 bp, 5 predicted proteins | sample TergutLab28metaG_FD_92764 | JGI IMG/M metagenome (GOLD analysis project Ga0131853, IMG submission 92764) | Labiotermes labralis P1 segment gut microbial communities from Petit-Saut dam, French Guiana - Lab288 P1 (version 2) (version 2) | ecosystem: Host-associated > Arthropoda: Insects >...
CATGAAATAACTCATCAAATAGGTCGCAAGCTCCTGAGGATGGATGTATTAACATCCGAAACATGATGAGCAATAAATAATGAAATAATAAAGCAACTGACATCAAGTTGGTCTCTCTTTATTCAACTATCATTATGATGCACGGTCCAATAAACATAAGATATATATATATAGTACTTCGTCTCTTGAAAGATCTAGAAAATATTAAGCGTAGCTACTCAGTTGCTAGATATAATGATGTAACTTCTTCAACTCAGAAATAATATTTGCTGAAGGAGAACCAGAGGAAGCTGGGCTGATAAATCTGCTCCCTCTTCCCAATTACATGCAATCATTTCGCAGAAATAAAATCGAAGAATCGGAACGGAGGTGCAGAAAAGTGTCCGCCACCCCGCCACTCTGTCACTCTGCCACTCAGTTGCCGATCCAATCCGCTGCTGATCTAAACACCACCATATTCAAAGGAAAAGAAACTACTGTTGCGAGATGTTTGGGAATGTCCTTAGAGTGAAGGAGAACACATACAGTTGCTTTGGGATGTTACATAAGTTTGCAACTTCGGGCTGCCTGTTCGATTCCATCTGCTGACACATATTTGTCCCTAAGAATCTAAAAGCACTGTAAAATATTATTCGCCATGACGTTGCGCTGAATGTCAAAATATCGCAGTCAGTGTCATGTACACACAATAGACAAAACGTCTAAAATAAAAACAATAGAACGAAATGACAATTACTGGGGTACTGATACGTCCTTAGCCCGACCAGGAAGGAAACAAGCTCGGAAAAATGTCAGGGACGCGCCCGATTTCAACAACATCGAGACGCGAGCTGTCATAAAATTTATTTTCCTGCAAGGCAAGGCGCCGAAGGAAATTCACGCCATTCTGACAGAAACATTAGTTTGTTTCGTTCCTGGTCGGGCTAAGGACTTATCAGCACCCCTGTACAGGCCATGTGTTAAGTACGAAACTTATTACTGAGATGAACTACTTAAAATAACATTATAAAGTTCGATCTGATTTGTACTTCGCGTAGTGTTAGATTATTCAAGGATGAACACAAAGAGGGCTAATTTAATGTTGCTCAACACGGCCTATACATGTCGCCGAATATAACATTTTGTAAACAAGTGCTGTATCAGACGCTCATTTACATGTCTATACGTAGAATAATTAAATTTGTCAGACGTGAATTGCTGTAAGCACGCAATGCGACGTTCATGACCCTTCTAAAGACCAAAACAAATATGCTGAAAAATGATATATCTATTACGAGTGAACGTTAAGCACTTGCTGAGACAAATAAGGGCTCATGACTGAATCTCAAGGACCTTTGAAGAAGTATTTCGGATAAAATTTAATGCTTCATACTGTACGAAATAGAATAGGGAGGGAAGGGCACGGGTAGATTGAGTTACTTTATTGTAGGGGCTGGAGTAACATCGCTGTTGTGAGCGGTTTCCCAAGCCACGTTCCATCGTACTTCCGATAGTAGAAGCACGAAAGTGAAGATATTGGAATGATAAGTAATAGTGACCAGAGACAAGCATGCACCAATTTTATTTTGTGGCCAAAGATGCAACTTATATTTCGGGTAGGTACGCCGGCTGCCGTCAGATGGAGAGTTTTGTATTCTTGTAATAATAACATCACCCTGAAGATGGCCGGAATACCGGCCGAAACATGTTGGTGAGAACACAGTGAATAAAATACATCATACATATTGAAGTGTATTTGTAGGTCATTCCGGATCTGATCAGTGCACCGAGGACGGAACACATTAGAATGTCTCGCAGTATTTTCAAACGTCACTCCTACCTCCACAACACACGTCGAAGTTCCGTTACAAAGACAAACAGGGTACTGTGCTAGTTCCCAGGCTCTCGTATTGCTGCATTTTGTGTCTGCGTTCCTCTGCGACATACCGCCATGTCACTGAGTCATAATAATTCGACATTCCACACTTGTAGATAAGACTGTCACGCTGTCCTGAAATGTCGGGCCCCAAATACCTACCGAAATGGTGCAATGCCCCACAAGACAGGAGATTTAATTTGGTTAATGTGTCGTGGGAAGAAACGGTTACTTTTTCAGAGACCCCCCCAAAAATTTACACATAAACTAAAATAGTGAATTTTTTTTTTTAATTTTGTACTAAGACCAACAAATGCATAATTATTTCACAAATTATCACACTGCTAAATGTTTCGACACTATACTCGACATATCCGTGATATGACACTTATACATCCATTTGATAAAATCCATACTTATTTCAGATTGTATACACAACCACCACACAGACTGAAGAAATGAGAACTATAGCAACAAAAAGATTTTAGCCCATTTTATTGTAAATATGACAATTTTAATGTTTTGAAGATTTATCATATTGAGATTTCAACGACTATAATATACGTGTAAGAACATGCATAAAGCCTATGTGAAACACCTTAATTGTCAATTGTATTACCAACAGCTGCGTTTGAAATACTTGTGTAACTTGGCAAGACATTGATTACAAACCCTCTGAGGATAACTCGATAGTGTCGAAACATGTAGCAGTGTGATAATTTATGAAATAATTGTGCATTTGTTGATCATTGTACAAAATAATAAAAGATGCACGGTACAGGGTATTAAAATAAAAAAAATAATGAAATGTGGTGTTGTTTAACAACAAAACATGAACTGTAGCTACCACGAACTTACAACGTTGTACGATTCTTTGTTTCCTTGTGCGCCGAAGAGCCCATGCTGCGCTGACATCTACGCGTACTACGGAAGTCCATGAGTCATGTTCCAGGCGTGAGGGCCCCACATATGTTTGGTGTCACAAGGTCACTGCAGTAAAGCGGCCATCAGCAACAAATAAATATGCCTATGGGACATTTGTAGAACATCCGGGATTCAGTTAGGAAAGTTTGCACTTGCCATGACAACTTGTTAACGTGCCCCAGGGGGCACGTAACTGAAGGTACAGTACCTTCACGTTTATAACAAGAGACCTCACGATTGTTTACTACGTGCTGAAGTTTTCTTGGTTCCTTGTTCTTGGTGTGAATGCAAACTGGAAATCAGAAAGAATACTGCATTTGCTAATAACTGCTGTTTTAATCCAAAATGATTTTGTAAGAGCACAGTGATTACAGGTACGCGCCGCATAACGACGTTTCGGTCAATATCGGACCGCATATATGACGGTGGTCCCATAAGATTGTGATATTATAATACAATATAATACTATAATATTGTAATAATTACCATTTTGTTACAATTGCCTACAGTATTCAGTACAGTAACATGCTGTACAGGTTCGTAGCCTAGGAGCAATAGGCTATATATAGACTAGGTGTGTAGTACGCTGTACTATCTAGGTTTTTGTAAGTGCACTCTATGACGTGCGCACAACGACGAAATCGCCTAACGACACATTTCTCAGAACGTATCCCCGTCGTTAAGCGACGCATTACTGTATTTTGAATATGTGTCACACATTTCAACATTTAAAAACTTTGTACTTTAGACACACACACACACACACACACAATATACATATGTGAGTGTGTTTCATATTATTTTCAAAATATGCCGTCCTTATTTCCCTAACAGAATTAAGTGTTTAGTCTTTGTTATACAGATTCGGGTTGTTGCGAGGTGCGAAAATTTCGGAGTTTTTAATGCTAAAACTATTGATACGTGTATATATAACAACCAATGCCACGTACAGATTTAAGTATGCTGTACAGAAGCAAAAAACACGTGTACTGCCTTTGGTACATCCATCAACACTGAGGTGAGTGAAGTCTTGCCGCCCGGTCACGTATGAAACACCCTGTGTAACTTCACGAGCCATTGTGGCAACATGCTCAATGTGACTTCGACCACAGACTTACAACCCATAAAATTCTGTAAGCAACGCGTGTAATATATGTTTTTCCGGTATTGTTTATCAGTAAAATTCTTTTCAAGAGATTGTATCTGCATCTAGTTAGGAGTAAAAGTCGTTAAACCTTTTGAACCAACACGCTGTCATTTCTTTGTGAGCACAATACTGCAGTCACGGAATGCACGTGCACCTATCGACACGTAACACGCCAGCTTGTCTCGCACGACATTTGTCATGCTTGCACAAGAATGTTTTTTTTAAATTTAATTTAATTTCATTTGGTCCTACCACAGTTCAGGAGGGTAGACTGTAGCGTCTAACAGCAGAAATTCTTGTTCAGTCACGGATGATTTCATGTGAGATTTGTAGAGAGGTTTGTTTTGTACGGGCGTTATTTGACGACAGTATCATTTGTTAAAGATTATATAACGTAGGTGACAGGTAAATGAATGCGTACAGGGCAATGATGGAATGACTCTGACAGGAGAAATTGAAGTACTCGGAGGAAACCCTGTCCCATTGTTACTTTGCCCACCACAAATTTCACATAGACTGACCTGTGACCGAATACGGCTTCAGCGGCTGACCGCTTGAGCCATAGCACTATTGATTTCTAGTGAAATACTGGAGGAAGTTCTTTTTCCGAATTTTTTCGGGTTACCCCTGTCATTGTCATTCTACCATTGTACTATATTCACTCAACTATCAACGCCCCCCTGTTATGTCCGACCGTCTGGAGCAGACATCGCATTAGTCCATCCACGTACAGCGCCATGGCCTCTTCTGGGTGCTGGTCTCCCTCAAACGGCGCCTCCATTCCATCCGGGATATCTTTGACGTTTTCTCGACAGAAACGTTCACTGCGTGAGGTTGTCGGTCTCACGTCCAAACCCCAAACAAAGGACCACGGTATCCCCTTTCGGCCGGGTTATCACCTTTGAGCTGTCTGACATGCGAGAACCTACCAGTAGCTATGCTACTGCGGGCAGAGCTCTCAGGATCATTTGACCACTCAAGCCCCACCACTACGTCAAGGTACAGATATCATTGTGGAGTCGCATTAGTACATCGTCAGTATGGTTGCTTCACATCTGGCCTCTATTGGCTGGTCAAAGGGTAAAGAATTTGAATGTACCCATTGGTTGCCTGAGTAGACTAAAGAAAAAATAAAAGGAGGGTGTATTGGGAGAGGGGATACGTATATTTTGAAGGATGCGGGCCAAATTTGCGGCTGTACAGTTTCTCCAACAGTACCAGCTCATCCTTACTGAACAGGTAGGATAGGAGCAATGTAGTGCATTAAGACAAGAACAGGGTAAGGTGATGGAATTTGACCACTTGAGCACACAGAACAGGAAAGGAGTTTATCATATGGGCTACATTTGGAATTTTGTCGAATCGTAAATTTTGTAATTAGAATGCAGATAACTGTCACTTATCAAATATATATATATATATGTGTGTGTGTGTGTGTGTGTGTAAAGATTCATTGCCTACCTGTCAGAGGGGAAATAATTGGTGTCTCTTCTAAGAATCACACGATACATGAATAAACTCTAAGGTAAAAACATGTTTTACAAATATGGCAGCTGTTTCTACATACAGTTTTCACTGGGCTTCAGACGGTTAAAATTGTTCACGTGACTGTGACATGAAGGTGTCTGTGTAATCATACAGGTTGCCAGAAAACTTTGGACCCACAAACCGTTATCACCTCTAAACACCGCGGGAAGCAAAGCGTTCAAATTATTGATACATGATCTGGAAAGTGAAAGCAGAAAAGCGCGGGATTACGTTCCTGAGCGCATATTTGTCAGTGGCAAACCTGGTGACTGCTGGGGGTTTTGGCGGTAGTGACGGTGTCTCCCGAAACGTTGGTGGGCACCTTGCCAGACTGCACGGTGTCAGATGCCAGAACACCAAAATATAAATTGGTATTTTTTTTTTGTTTTTCAGTTTCAAAATTAAATAAGTTTGCCAAAAGTAACAGCAAAGACCACGAGATTGGTTGAATGCGGTGGCACAGATAACACGTCGGCTCCCCTTCCAGCGATTCAATAATCGACTCCCCCTATAAATAATACCGCAGTTACTCCCACATCTTAGAAGAGGATTTCAGAACGCTGTCTTTTGCCAGAAGAACGGAATCCAGATCGAAAGAACCCACAAACAATTTCAGCACTCTCTCTGTTCGCGGGACCACGCCGAGCCCCATCGTGTCCCAGGTGTCGACGGGGTCCTATGCACGCCACTGGCTTCGGTGACAACAAAAGTCGGGACAACGTTGTAGTACGTCTGCTTCTTACTCGGGTGGCACCGGATTCAAGTCCGATCGAGAAAACGACTATAATATCTGGTGAATTTCGTGGTTTACCTCATTCCCTCCAAACAAATATCGCGATAATACATCAGTTCAGGCAATAATGGCCACCTTCCACATTCTTTCCAATTCATTATTCATTCACTATTCCTAGCATTCAGTGCCACGTGTCACAATTCGAAATGTTTACGGTAACCACAAACAAATATGCACGTCAGTGTATTTGATGTTATACATATTCCGTGTAAATTGTCTTTTAGGCACTAGCTTTATTTCCAACATCTGCACATTATTTCCAAACCCTGCACAATAGCTGGATATAAAGCTAGTGTGTACGCCAGTATACATACAGAAATAAAAATAAATACTATCAAATTACTTGATGGAAGACGTAATGCATGGGATTCTGTAAAGTGACTGCATAATGTAAAAAAGGCTTTATTTTGATAAGTAAACAAAGCGATGGCTGCAGAGCTGTTTCAAATTGTTCATTTACCACAAAACAACAGTTATCAGCAATACAGTGACGTATTAAATGTTACTTTTGTTCAAGTTATAACAGCAGATCATAATCACACAATCTGGTACTGAAAACCATCGGCAGAAATACATTAGTCACTTGCAACATTGCGTCTGTGAAGAAAAAGTTTTTCGATTTATACATTATCTCTTTAAAAAGAGATTTTTTTTCTTCAGAAACGCAAGTATTGGTTAAATTTAGATCATTTACTCAAATTGTATCATCTCAAAAATCGTGTATTTTGGGAAGAGAATTGAAGAATGCTACGGATGTTTTTTAACCTCCGTAACCAGTAGGCTTTAAGCCTACTGCACCAACAGTTTAACATTCAACAATTGTACGCTCTTCCCACCCTGTATTTATGTGTTTTGTATTTATCTCAGAACAAAGAGCGACTTGTGACACTTACAGCATAAACTGATTGGTTTTTATAACCGAGACGAAAACTGTTTACTGCGCGGTACAAACTGGATTTTTTAAAAATAAAGCGGTCTGCGCTTCGTCTTTCAAGGGCTAAACAAGCAGCTCAAATGAGGGGATGTTCCACACTTTAACATGTAATGACGCGGAGTTAGATAAGGTTACGTTCTACTTCCCATTCTGTTTAATTTGTGTTTCTACGATGCCATTATATAGTGTAAATTACAAGATCGCAGAATACACTTCAGCCGCCTTACAGTGTCTAAATTATTATTCCTGACGACGAGTTATTATTAGCACAAAATGAGAATGAAAGGGGCAATCGCCTTGTAGTTTAAACACGAGCAGGCTAGTCGGCGTTACGCGATCTACATATTTCTGTCGTGGAACTAAATTGAGTCCTTCTAGAGAACGCACTACGTGAAATTTAATACAGCAATAAATAAACAACCTAAAGAACAGGCGGAATCTTACACATTCCTAATTTATAACTTAAGATATTGAACACAAGAAGGTTTTGATTGCAGGATCACAAAGTTTATGATGTGTGTGGGATAATTAGAAGAGCCATGAAAGGTGAAACAAGATAAGAAGCGTGGTTACAATTATTTAGACTGATGGCGGTACCAGTGTTTAAGAATGTGAATGAACAAGGGACAGCAGCACTGTACACAGCTCAGATGGCAGGACAATTGCATACGTAAACTATGAGGGAAGATTAAAAGTTCCAGTCTAAGTACCAACACACACAATTGTACAGAAACAGACTGTTTGCTTCAGGCATCTACACACCACGATAGACTCCAGAATACCTACACACACTTGGTGATTCCACTGAAGGGCAAAGAGAAAACTGAGAAAATAATGCAGAGTTGGACCTAATATACCAGTCGTAAGGGATCAATTGGAACAGAAGCTTTAGCTGATGACATTACTTACAAAACAACAAAGGACAGCTTTTAGGTTCCATAATTTTCCTTCTTCTTTTACTTTTGGCACATTAACACTGTCAATACTTTCTACTCATATTATCTACTGGGAGGCTAATATTAAGATGGATCTTCAGGAATTAGGAGTGGAGGTATGGAGTGGATCGAGTTGGCTCAGGACAGGGAGAGGTGGCGGGCACTTGTGAATGCGGTAATGAACTTTCTGGTGCCATAAAATGCAGGGAATTTCTTGACTGGCTGAAAACCGGTTAGCTTCTCAAGAAGGACTCTGCTCCATGGAGTAAGTATGTAAGTAAGTAAGTAAGTAAGTGTTATGATTTGTCGTGTCTGCTATCCTACGGTGGAGGCAATATATTCCCGACACACAGGTAATAATATGGAAGGCTGGGTATCATAAACCAGAAGAAATGAAAGTAAATTTGCGCGTTCGAGAAATTCTAAAAATTTTGATGGTGAGTGTATGGCTAAAGTCTTCCACTTTCGCTCTCTTACGCCTGATCAAGGCTGCCGCATATCTCAGGAGGCCGCTAAATGTAGGGACGGAGCAATGGTGGGATGATACTGGGCAGGGAGGAAGGATAGCAACTCAAAAAATTCTGCTCTGATGCCCTTTTTTTCCACTACCAAGAACACATGAAGTCACTCGGGACTGAACCGAGGTTTCTGTGGTACGAAACCTGTGTTTTTAAATGATCCGCATGAGAAATGTTTCAAGGAAATAACCCCCCCCCCCAAAAAAAAAAAGAATAGAGGAACTGAATGACAGACTCGTTCGTTTGATTTGCTACAAGGTATCTAGAATGCTAGCCTTCCAGACGGTGTTCTGTACCTTCAGCTGTTACAATATTAACACTCTCCACAATCAATTCTTCATGACATTATGAGAACTGCCAACGGTACAAATAAAAAATGTATCCTCCAGAAACATACACGAAGACCTTCCTACTGCATTATTAACACAGCTGTAGATTTGAAGCCGTTTGTCTCTCAGGACGCTGACGAAAAATCGCAGCGTTCTGAAACTCTTAAAGTATCTCTACTGAAGGGCATAAAAGTGACATGACACCGATCTTTTGGCGCATTAACATTTTAAGGCACAGTAGCTGCTATAGGCACCGTTTCTTTTAACCCTAAACTTCATTTTGCCCACCGAATTCACTTAGATTTTTCGGAAAAATAAGAACTTTTTCATATTTCCACGTAAAGCGTTTATATAAAAGGCAGCCGGCTGTAAGGGATCGGTGGTGCTGCTCTGTATGAAGTACGAAGTGGATTTGCAAGTATTTTTTTTAATATTATTTGGATCAACAGTACAGAGACATGTGAGTGAGCACGCGGTCGACACTGTCAAATCGACAGCTTGTACAAACAGAAACAGCAAGTTTGCGTGTTCGGCGGTGTTAGAAAGCGTTATAGTCACATGTGCATAAATTCGAGTTTATTCCACCTGATAAATGTGGACAGTAACTATCTTTAAGGCCAGAAAAACTATAAATAACTCCTCTAAATATCAGTTTTGCCTTTATGCGATATTTGTGTCGGAATATGAAAAAAACCATTAAGCATCTGTGGTCAGTTTTATACCTTTTGTTTGTGCTCTGTCATTTACTACGACAAAATTGGAGGAGGATTTTAGTTCTATAGAGTAGCTGTGTGTGTATATAACGTAATATAATATCAATTAACTTTACACAGTATACGTCATCACAATCCTTTTTATTCTTAAGCAAGGCTACATGTTTCGACTAAAAGTTAATCATCTTCAGGCCCTTACAACATTTTCGTTACCAGATGCTTTGCCCAATTTGGGATCCCATAGTGTTTACAATTGTGGAATACGTCTAGTTAAAACTTTCTAAAGAGGTTTTGTTTATAAAGTGTGTTATTTACAGAATTGTGTCTAAACATTAAAATATTTAAAATTCTTCCTTAACAGTGCGTTAATGTTCACCGGATATTCAGGTGTGAGTTCCGTTGTCGTGTTGTGGCTGATATTGGGGTACTTCTATTTTTCCTATTTGATAAGGAGAGTTGCGTTTTCCACCCGATATCGCTGTCTGCATTGTTGTACGGTAACTAACTTTACCCGACAATACCGTACAACAATGCAGACAGCGATATCGGGTGGAAAACGCAACTCTCCTTATCAAATAGGAAAAATAGAAGTACCTCATCATCAGCCACAACACGACAACAGAACTCACACCTGAATATCCGGTGAACATTAACGCACTGTTAAGGAAAAATTTTAAATATTTTAATGTTTAGACACAATTCTGTAAATAACACACTTTATAAACAAAATCAAAACCTTTTTAGAAAGTTTTAACGAGATGTATTCCACAATTGTAAACACTATGGGATCCCAAATTGGGCAAAGCATCTGGTAACGAAAATGTTGTAAGGGCCTGAAGATGACAAACTTTTAGTCGAAACATGTAGCCTTGCTTAAGAATAAAAAAAATTGTGCTGACATATACTGTGTAACGTTAATTGAATTGCAAGCACATCGCGATGCCTACGTTCAGAGTAATATAATATACATGGGTAATTACGTGTATGGACGGGTTAAAATGTAAAGTTAAAGTGATTCCGTTACAGGCCCGGTGTGACCCAGAGGGTGGGTAGAGGTATAGCTCTACTCTTCCATGACCGCGGCACTAGAAGGTGGTGAGTGGTCAGCAGCACTCCCCGGCCGCACTCTACCCCCGGGAAAGAACCGGTACCCATTTTACAGGAAGAGGTGTGGGCCCCAGGGCCGGTCTGGACAGGCGGAAAATTTCGTCCCCACCGGGATTCGATCCCGGACCGTCCAGCCCGTAGCTCAGTCGCTATACCGAATGAGCTACCCGGCCCACAGTTGGGTGTAAATACGTGTTAAAATGTAAGTGGAATAATTACAACAAAATTACACGCGGGTGATTTTAGGCTTCTGCCACGAAGAATAAGATATCTGCGCTCTTCTAGGACATTACACAGCGTACAGTGATAATTCCTTACTGACGTTTCGGGACATCCAATTGGTACCGTCTTCAAAGGCCAAGAAATAAAAGAAAAATTTCCTGTATTTCTTGGCCCATGAAGATTTTACATATAGGCTGTCCCGAAAAGTCAGTACGCTGTGTAATATACCGGAAAGTGAAGACATAGAATTTGACATAAGCCAGAATTTGAGGCACAAGGCTGTCTACAATATGGGCTGCTACAATAGTTCGGCAGTAACTTGTGGCATGTCTATTCATATTGCACAATTTACACGGAGTTCGACAAAAGTGACACTGGAGCTATAAACACAATTGGCAGTCCACTCCTCACCCGATAACCAACTACTCCAGTCCACTCCTCACCCGATAACCAACTACTCCAGTCCACTCCTCACCCGATAACCAACTACGCCAGTCCACTCCTCACCCGATAACCAAC
>Ga0131853_10022095_pt1 | contig 11523 bp, 12 predicted proteins | sample TergutLab28metaG_FD_92764 | JGI IMG/M metagenome (GOLD analysis project Ga0131853, IMG submission 92764) | Labiotermes labralis P1 segment gut microbial communities from Petit-Saut dam, French Guiana - Lab288 P1 (version 2) (version 2) | ecosystem: Host-associated > Arthropoda: Insects >...
AAATGAACTCCTGATTATGAGCTTCCCGAAAGCTCGAAACATGTAGAGAGTGAATGATGACTACCCCTGAAATAAAGGATAGTCCATAAGTGTCATCGTGTTGGTTATTATTTTGAAACAATTATAATGATGCACGGAACAATGAATGTAAAAAAAAACATCCTGAATGTTTTGGCGCTCTGCTGTGTTATAATGAGATCAGACTGAATAGAATGGTGTTTTACTGTAACTGGGTGTGCAGTTCCTTTATCTTGTTTTGCAGGGTCATATGTTTCAGAAGCAATTGTTATGGTATAGCTGCTGTTTTTTTGTAACATATGTGTCTGAATATGACACTGCAGTGTTGCATGATGTATGACATTCCAGTATTCATTATGTATGAAGTTCTTATTGTGCTAATTGTATTGAAACATTTTATTTTGCTAAAGTGATTTAAATTTATGTCTAGTGAAATTGATTTATATGTGCAAAACAAACAGTTACTTAATCCATGACAAAATTTACCACTTATCTGCCTGGAAAAAATTCTATTCATGGGAAGAATAAACACACTGTTTATTTATGTAATGTTGGTAGGGAAGTCTCATGTAGAGAGTTAAATTAAAGAGTGAGCTGCAATATATATGTCAAATAGAAAGCACTTATTCCTTGCTTGTCCAAATATATGTGTTGAACATTAATGGCTGAAAATGGTCAATGATAAATATGTTACAGTGTGGATCGCAACAAGTACCAGATTCACATCCCCTTACCGCCAAAGATTGACCCCACAGTCACAATGATGCAAGTTGAGGAGAAACCAGATGTCACATACAGTGATGTTGGTGGCTGCAAGGAACAAATTGAGAAGCTGCGTGAGGTGGTTGAAACTCCGCTGCTCCATGTGAGTTGCAGTTTTTCACATTTAAATATGTTTTTTAAGGGGAGATGCTTGTTTGAATTTCACATTGCCATTCAACCAAACACTGCTCTGTGCTGTGATAAAAGAACTATTTGTTCATTGCATGTTATATGTATTGGTGGCCTACAAACAGTTTGATAAAGATGAGAACAGATGTTGGCCAAATTGACTGGTCTTTCTAAATGCCACTGTTATGTGTTTCCCATTATTATAGCTAGGGATTTCGTACATCCTACATTTACAGACTTTTAACACTTTACAGTTGAATGGTAAAACACACTCCCACTACTTAAAATCCCTCAACAGCCAAATTGGAAAACATTGTCCCACAGCATGATGTCATTTTTTTAAATTTTGTGCATTTATAATTACACATCTTCTTTTCACAGTATTTATCTAAAAGGCTTGTATAAGTATACAAGATTGTGTGAAGCTTAATATTATCACTAATAAAGTTTAATTTTTCTAACTAACACTTTTACAATTTTTCCAGATTTCACAAAGTATTTACAGATGTATCCAGGCAGTGTTTCTTATTTTTTTCTCGTATTGTTGAAGTGAAGCAAATACATACACATAAAGGGCCTCCAACAAGCTTCTGTTCCTTCTTAAAGCACCTTCTTTAAAATCCACACCCCATTCTCCCCCATTATTACAGCAAGAAAACACTTCTTAGGATTATCAGTTCAATAATTACAGTGGTAGTATTTAGTGACATTTGTGTCTTCCGCTTTTCCATTTTAATGTCAGTTGATCCTCAGAAATGCAGTTTGTTGTGATATACCTCGATACATGGGGTAGCACACAACCCTATACTGCATTCTCAGCACTTGAATTTGGTTCTTCTTTCTTTGTTTTTGGCAGAACACACAGGGCACCAAATTTTCTTCGTTGCAGAAGCCAGTGTCTGTTGTGTCTTGTGTCAAGTCTTTCTAGTTGGCTCATGGATGGAACTTGTCTTCTTTGTCTTGCAGTCAAAATACCGAGTGGGGAAGGGTCTTTATTGTTTTGAGGTGGCTGTGTTTGTTGTAACCCACTCTGACCCCTTGTAAACCTATGGACTACAAGTACATCTGGTTGGCAGTTTGTTTTGTCAGTGTCACTGTAACTCTGAGCAGAATTGTCTTAGTCTTCCAATGAATGTGTGTCAGATTTCAATTCTAATATCAGTTCCATGATATCTCAGTCTGTAATGTTTTCTCCTTCTAGCCATAATGCTAAATGCACTGCAACACAATTCATCATGCAACAACCCCAACACATGTGACTCTGATAATGATTCAAGCATCTACACTGCCTGACCTTTCACATGTTATTGCTGTAACAGGGAACAGACTAAACTCTTGAGTTGATGACAGACATAAGCATGAATGTTCAAAAAAGTCAGGAAGAAATCCGTACAGCAGAATGAAGGACATTTGCCTCTGGTCCCATATTGCACTAACCAGAGAAGTAAACATCTTTATACATTCTTTTCCTCTCCCACTGATATCATATGAATTCATTCACCACAGAACCTAGATAAGCCAGCACTACCGCGATACCTAAACATCATTATAAGACAAGCTTAACAATGTCTGAAGAAATATGATGAAATGTGTAGTCAGCTCCAAATTTTATATCACAGGATCTCAACTTACAGCAGAAATTATTTGAAAAGAACAAATCTAGAAAATGAAAATTAGAGTGAAAAATAAGCAAAATAAAAAGGACCTTCAACTAAGCTTCATAAAAATAGGTGGATTTTCTTTAAACTTGCAGACCCGGGTAGGTGGATTCAATCTTAAGCATGTACTTTTTATTTGAAGTTAATAACTTTAAAATCGTATAAAATACTATGGATAATATCAGCAGGTGCAAAAATGGGCATTTACAGCAAAAAGTATCCCATCCATCAGGGGCTAATTTGGGATTTAAATTTCTTGTACTTTAAAGGTTAAAGAGCTCCATCCCGGTGTCCTGCCAAGTTCACATTGGGATGCTATATATCCTGGGTTTTTCCAAGGTATAGATATATTACATTTCTGACAATGCATAGGAACTTTGACTCTCCCATGATGGGAAGAAGCATTTTTAGGCGTAGGACATCCATAGGAGAGAGAGAGAGAAAGAAAAAACTGTGTTAATTAGTGTTTATTGAGTCTGGACTGCAAAGGATGAGGAATGGGTTTGTAGAGAAGAATGAGTAAGTGAACTGAGTGTCCTGAGTAGTAGTAGTAGTAGTAGTAGTAGTAGTAATATTCTTATTATTCTATTTTTTGTATCCATATGTAATTATTTTTATCTGAATTATCTGGTTGTAATTATAGTAATAAATTAGCATGTTTTTGCATTGTATGAGAAGTTAAAAATTGTTTTCTCCCCCTCCCCAACACATACAATGTTTCTAAGTGCCTGATTATGGATTTTTAAGAAATGGGATCTGTAGACCTGGCAGTGGTGTAAAACATTTTTATGAAAGCCTGTAAATATACTGCAAGGTTGAAAGGTCACCATCAGAGGCCAGTTTGAACTGTTGTTTGGTTTGCTTTTAACTTTGCAGCCAGAGAAGTTTGTGAACCTTGGCATTGAGCCCCCAAAAGGGGTTTTGCTGTTTGGACCTCCTGGAACAGGCAAGACTCTGTGTGCAAGGGCTGTTGCAAACAGGACAGATGCCTGCTTTATTCGTGTCATTGGTTCAGAGCTGGTGCAAAAGTATGTTGGAGAGGTGAGATACATGATTTGAGAAAGTTCCACATGTCTTGGAATCATGCTGAATGTGACTATTTTAGTAATATTTTCGGAGACCAAAACAAACTGTAAGAGTATAAAATTTTTGTAGGGTTGTGCTGAAGCGCCAATGATTGTATATTTGTTTTCAGGGTGCAAGAATGGTACGTGAGTTATTTGAAATGGCACGCAGTAAGAAAGCTTGCCTAATATTTTTTGATGAAATAGATGCAATTGGAGGAGCACGTTTTGATGATGGTGCTGGTGGGGATAATGAGGTGCAGAGAACCATGTTGGAACTAATTAATCAGCTGGATGGCTTTGACCCTCGTGGAAACATAAAGGTATATACACTGCTTTTGTGAGACCTGGATTTGACTGGCAGCACACATCTTCTCAATAGGTATAGCATTTCTACATTAAAAGCAAAAGGAAGATAATCAGTTACTATGGAAATGAAGTGTTTGTCAGCCTTGTTGTTTTTAGGACTGTATGAGGTGTGTCTAAAAATTAATGAGACTGGTGCTATAAAATTTTTTATTAACGACTGAACTACAGTACACATTATCCCCTCAAAGTAGTTGTCTTGGGAAGCCACACTGCCGGAGACGTTGCTCCCACCCCCAGTAGCAGTGCTGGAAGTCTTCATGTGAAAGTGCCCTCAGCTGCTCTGTCATGATCATTTGGATGTTGTCCACAGATCCAAAATTCCACCTTTTAATTGGAATTGGAATTTTTTGGAAAAAGAAAAAGTCACACAGACTCAGATCAGGCATGTATGGGGGCAGTGGAACCACTGGAATACCCTTTTTGGTTAAGAATTCATTCACAGAGATGGGCAGTGTGACAGGGAGCGTAGTCGTGTTGCTGCATCCAAATGTCCGCAATTTCTGGCCTGACACATTGAACCCTTTTTCTGAGTCATTTGAGGACCTCACACTAGTAATTTTTATTAACTGTTTGTCCTTGACGCACAGATTCCTTATGAACAACACCTTGACTGTCGAAAAAACAAATTGGCATGTATTTGATTTTCGATTTGCTTATTCTTGCTTTCCTTGGGTGGGGTGAGTTGCTTGTGTGCCACTCCAAACTTTGTCATTTGGTTTCGGGATCTTACTCAAAAATCCACAATTCATCACCTGTTATGACGTATTTGAAAAAAATTTTTGTCATTTTTTATATGTTCAAGATGGTCCAGGCACAGATTCCTTCAGTTTTCCTTTTGTTTGTTGGTGACAGTTTTTGGAACCAGCTTTGCACAAATTTTCCGCATGCTCAATTCCTTGGTCAGAATGTCGTGAACAGTTTGATGATTCAAATTCAACTCACTACCGATCATTCTGACTGTCAAACATCGATCAGACCTCACGAGAGCCCTCACTTTGGTCACATTTTCATCCATTTTTTATGTGCAAGGTCTTCCAGAATGAGGCTCGTCTGCCACACTCTCACAGCCTTCGAAAAATGCTTTATACCACCTAAAAACCTGTGCCCTAGATATTGCATGCTCTCCATAAGCCCGTTTTAATTTTTTGTGAGTTTCTATTGCATATTCGTTAAGTTTGACACAAAATTTGATCACACAACCCTGCTTGAGATTTTATTTCTCCATTTTCGTAACGCATCATTACTACACACACTTACACAACTCCCTGTCAAGTCAGACATGTTAAGGCTATCGAGTTGAAACTTGCACTGAACATCAAATAGGAATGTACATCTCAGCTGATGTCAGAGGCATGGCTACAATATTGCCAGTTCTCGAGCCATGCGTTCAGTCTCATTACTGTTTAGACACACCTAGTAGGTTATTGAATGACAAGACAGTGGAAGTCTTTTGGGTTTTTTGGTAACAGCGAGCTCTTATCTGTTGAATGTTCTGTTATTACAAGAAATTTGAAAGTCCTTGTGTGGCTGTTGGTGCAGCTTTCCACTAGCTGCAGTTTCTGTTTCTTAATGTTAGGTAGTGAAAAGGAAGTGGTGGGCAGCAAGTCTAACATTGGCTAAGTTAGGGATGCACAGGTCTGAAGCACCAGGTGGCTATGGTGACTAAGTTTTGTATGGTGGAAGGAGGCAGCCACCATTAATAGTGTTGGAGTATGTCCACAGAAACTGAGGAGTGAATAAAACCAAATCTGCAAATGGGCTTACTGCTACTGATTTGTTACATTTTCTCTCACACAATGTCAGTGTCAATTACCTGATTTCCTTTTTATCTTTAACCTTTATTGATGCAGACACCCACCATTGCGCTAGTCACACTTACTTTAATTTCAAGGTAACATGTACAGAAAGTGTCAATAATGGTGTTAGTACATGTTCTGTGTAACTGGTATGTCTGTATACATCTTCACAGTGCAGTATTTGTTTAGTGGCATGCAGGCATAATATTACATCAGTTCACTGTATTGTGTTTGCAGTAGGCCCCTTACCATGCTTGCAGTATACCACTCACAAATTCTCATCTCACTCCAGTCAAAATGTATGGTAGTTGTTCATAGGCATATTGAGGTCGGTTTTTCAACATGTGCACAATAGCTTGTAATTTCTTTATAATGGAAGATCCGTAAAATTACTCATTTGATTCTGGACTTGATAACGTTTCTTGAATTCAGATGTGGCTGTAACAACTATTACATTGTATTGGCAATTTTTCATGCATTTAACAAACCCATTTTGTAACAGACTTCCATTATATGTTATCTACAGAGATTATTAAGCACTGAAGGTGATGAGATGATGTGTATGTTTCATGCACTGTTATTAGTTGCAGAAGTTGCAGTTGTGACTTGTTAAAGTAATGACTGTGGCTGGTAATGATAAGTTTGTTTCTGTGGTCCCCTGTAGTTCATTTTGTCATCCAAATCAAATGTGCTGTCTCAGTTTTTGTATCAGTTTCATTTGGAGGCATTTATTTGCCTATTTGAGGTGTGTTTTCCTTATTTATCATTATATATTGTGGTTACTGCCTTGTGCACATTTTATTTATATATTTAGTTCAATAATTGCAAACTGTTTGAACATTATGAACTACTATAAACCTTCCACTGCACTCTGTTCAAAATTAAAATTAGCTAATTCATTTCTATTAACGGGGTCCACTCAGCCTCGTGAGGTCAATTGAGGAGCTACTTGAATGAAAAAAGTAGCGGCTCCAGGTCTGGAAAACAGAGATTAACCGCTGTGGGGACCCATTGCGCTGACCACGTGACACCCCTCTATCCGCAAAAGTTGGCACTAACTTCGCCGACCGGCAGCGGCCGCTCTGTCTGTATAGTTTGCGTGCGGACTAAAGCCACGGAATTTTTAATTCATTTCTATTACTATTGCTTTTGTTATTTCTGGAGCTGGGAGAGCTCAGTTGGTATAAGGATTTAATCGTTCATGGCATGGTGATTAATGTTCATGTACTGGATCTTTGAAATGTTACAGTTGCATTTGACTTGTGTAGGTACATATATTTGCAGACTGAATAATGGATAGTAGATATGTGTGACATATTTTTAAAAATGTTAGTAATTTGAACTTGTGTTTGATAATTCTTTGCTTCCCCTAAAATTTAAACTCGTAGGATTTCACCGTGTGTGTGTGTGTGTAGATTGTGCTGATTCATGAGAGGATTCTGAAGAAGTGACAGAGGGAAGTGTACCTGTATACTTGTTCACTAAATTGTAGATGTTGGAAGAAATTTTCTTTACTACATGTAAGACAAACCTAGCTGCACTGATACATAATTCGTTAAGAGTCAGTAATGTAGCCAAACATAAGTAGCCTTCTTGTACCACCTGTTGTGTGAAGGGATTTCTGTCCTTTAACCCTCTCGCTTTTACCCATCTGCCTCCAGACATGACCTCTTCCAACCTGTGCAAGGACTTGATGTTTGGAAACTGTTTGGTATTGTGTTTACAAAATTTATGGTTTATTTCGGTGAAGAAATTAGCAACTTTCAGCTCTGTTGTGGGCATGTTTCTCCCATGAAAATTTAAGCTTATTTTGGGGATTTTGAATTGGTCAGCCAACGGAAGAAAAAAACCATTTCGTTGTCCAACCAATTACTGTAGGGAAGAGTGTTGGAGGTGCCATTCCGGACAGTGAGGGGTAGAAGTGTAAATTGGATGATTTGGGAGAAAGTGTGTAGTGTTTTAGTGGATATAGAAGGAGACAGTACCAAGACTGAGGTGTGGTTATAAAAAAAAATAGCCCAATTTGGTATCAGTAAATCAGCTATGATTACAAAAAAAATAAAGAGGTAATATCAATGAACCAGCTAAATCACAAGGTGCCTGAGAATCTCATGCTACCAAGGAGTTTGTCGGCTACAGTAAAATACAGAAAGATAATTGATTACTGATTTGTGACGACTTGACAATATGTCAGCCACCCAGCTGGATCACTGACAAACTGTTACTGCAGTGGTTAGAAGGATCCACAGTTGTGTGCATCTTCTGATTGCATGCTATGTGTGGCAGGTGCTCATGGCTACAAACCGTCCGGACACACTTGACCCTGCCCTTATGAGACCTGGTCGCCTGGACAGGAAGGTGGAGTTCGGACTACCAGACCTAGAAGGTCGAACACACATCTTCAAAATCCACGCTCGCTCCATGAGTGTTGAACGGGACATTCGCTTTGAGTTATTGGCTAGGCTTTGCCCCAACAGCACAGGTAAACAACTCTTTTCATTGTACCATGAAGCTTTGTTTTTGTGAATGTGGGAGTACTAAAATGACCCTCCTTGTCATGCTGAGGTGAAAGATACACCTGACATATTACTAGTAACAAAAATTCTTTTTTGACAGCTGCTGATCTTTTGAAAGTACACTGGTTAGTACAGAAATAAAGTATAAAGTGATGGCACTGCTTTGTGTCATGAGTTGCTGTTATTAAGACTGCAGTCCTGGATCATAATTGTTACAAATTCGACCAACAAAATGCACACACATTAATGTTTTAATTTACAAAACTCCTACATGTTTCCAGCCTCACTGGCCCATCACTGGGGAGTTCAGCTGTACAAAACAGTCGCTAGTCCATATTACAACTGCACTCCCTCATGATGGGCCAGTGAGGCCTGAAACATGTAGGAATTTTGTAAATTAAAACATCAAAGTGTGTGCATTTTGTTGGTCTAATTTGTAACAATTATAACACAATGCATAGAGTGAAATATGTTTAAAAAAAAGTCCTGGATCAGTTTTGTTGATTTTTCGGTTTCCATTTGCACGATTCTTCTATGTTACATTTCTCAAGATCAAAGAGGATAGGAATACTAAAGTCAGTTGAACTGAAGTTGAGGAATAGACTTTCATATTCATTGCATTTATGTTTTGTGTGTTAAGAGAACTACTGCTGTTGAAGCTGTTATGTCTTGCTAAATGCCATCCTGCAAACATCCTGTACTAATAACTTTGAATTTTTGGACAAATCTGCTTAATATTTGTTGAGGGCATGCCATTACCATTCTCCTGGCAGAAAAAGTTTCACCTCTTATAAATTCCACGGTGGTGACCATGGTAATGTTTGAAGTTGGTGCATTGTTACTGTTACAGTGTAGCAATGCCGAAGTTTTGTGAAATAGTAGAATATTTAAAAATATTAAACTTTCATTTAAGCCATTTTTCTCTTAAGTGGAAAATAAGGAAATGGTGGCATCTCAAATGTTGAATGTGTAATGTTATTACCCTTGAACCATTGCACCTAAACATATAAACTGGATATGATAGTGGATTATCAGTGTGCTTTAGCAGTCATGTGGGCCTTATTTTGTGCTGAAAATTTCAGAATTGGTGGCTACAAAATCAGTTTGAATTTACCTCTTAATATTAACTTGAAACTTATACAGGCAAATCATATTTCGAAATGTTCATGGTTTGACTTTGTATATGCTGCAAAGTACTGCAACAATGAATATTCCAACTGAATGTGTTCCATTCCAGTTTTCATGCCAACTGCAGCTCTCCGTTTTCTATTAGCTGCCCATGTTTCTGTTTTACTGTTGTACACCCTAGATTTCATGCCACCAGTCTGCCTTCTCTTGTTCATCTCACTTCATGATTGTCATTCATGTTCTCCATACATTCTCTGTGACAGTGAGGATGTTGTGTTCCATCTTGTTGTACCCACATTAGTTCTCATGTTGCAAGAGCCTTAGTTTCAAAGCATTTCCTAGAAAAGTTCCCATACTGACCAGCTGTTAAACATCCTTCAGTGAAATGTGGTCAAAGCAGGTGCTTTTCTGGTATTCTGCGCTATATTTTTCTTAAAAACCTCTGGTGGAAATTACAATGAACTACTTTATGTGGATTTTGCTCTGCTGAAAAGAAAATTCCATGGATTGTTAATACCACTACTTCCACTGTCTAAACCATGTACAAGATGCATGTCAGCATATTCCACATTTGTAAATGCTCAGAGAAGCGGACTGAGAATAGAATGGTTGTGGTGGTGTCAGCTCACTGCACTAGCACTGGACTTGATGAAGACTGCAGCTTGCTTAACATGATTATGGTTTTGAATCAATGAGTGGTTTATCAGACTATTTTTCTCTTCAAATCACCTCCTAGAACACATTGCTGGCATTTTGCCATACCTTTACCTTTATTTATTGTACTTGGCAGAAATGTTAGTGTTTTTACTGTATCTTGCACTAAAATTTAAATACCGCTCTGGAAGAACTACTGTTCAGCACTTCCAGAAGATTAACCCTTCAGCATGGAGTGATGAGCACTGCTCGTCATAGCGAAAACATCACCTGTCGTGGAGTGACGAGCACTGCTCATCATGCTGAACACTCTTAATCATTCGTCTATATCTCGACAACATAGGGAGCAAATGTAATCGGGCTGCTTCATGCTTGTTCATGAAGGAGCTGGCTTTCTTATAGTGTGGGAGACAGTTGCTAGAAATTATTTCTTCATTTTTTTTCTGTGCTCTTGAAGTTTGGGTTTTCTTTTTGCAGTCCCTAATTTTGCAGACAGTTTTATGCGTCCCTCTAACAGTGAAATGAAACAGGAAACGAATGTTATCACTATCGTCGCATACCTGAGTTATGTAGCTTTGAAATGGTGTATGACATCACCCTCATATATCAATAGAATGTTTGATTCTTCACCACTGTTTTCGGGTCTGGATTTCATTTGAAGCTGCAGTCTGTTGCAATGATGGCGTCAAGTAGGAAGTGTTTGTTGGAGGATGAGATTGAACAAAGTTTGCTAGAGGAACTTACAGCTTCTGATCATAGTAGTTGTAGTGACGATGATGACTCAAGTGGGACTGATGATTTGACTAGTTGAGGTAATTGGTTCGGAATGTAGTGATAATGAAAGTGATGATGTGCAATGTGCTACTGCATCCAGTGTGCCTACTGCTTCGAGTGCTACATTTACCTGGGAGGACATAATGAATTATGTAGGGCAAAGGGAACAGTTTGTTGATAACTATGGGCCCCAAAATGAAGCCCAAAATGAAACTCATTGTGCTAAAATGTTCAGAATCTTTTTTGATGACCAACTGGTGGAAGTAATAGTGCATGAAACAAACACTTATGCAGCACAAAAAATGCAAGCCAGAAGTTTCATTCCATTGCGTTCCAGAATGCGGGACTGGAAACCTGTCACTAAAGATGAAATGTACATTGTGTTAGCACTTTTCATGCTGATGGGAATAACACAGAAATCCACACTATGTTCATATTTTTCAAAAAATTATGTTTTGGTGACTCCAATCTTTGGTTCTATTATTTCTGTGGATCGGTTTGAATCAATCTGCAATTTTATGCATTTCAACATCAATGATCATATAGGAACATACCAGGGACCATCTAAACTTTTCAAAATCTATCCAGTCCTGTCCCATCTCAACACAAAGTTTCAGAGTTTGTACTTACCTGGGCAGAACATTGCAATAGATGA
>Ga0131853_10022096_pt1 | contig 11522 bp, 8 predicted proteins | sample TergutLab28metaG_FD_92764 | JGI IMG/M metagenome (GOLD analysis project Ga0131853, IMG submission 92764) | Labiotermes labralis P1 segment gut microbial communities from Petit-Saut dam, French Guiana - Lab288 P1 (version 2) (version 2) | ecosystem: Host-associated > Arthropoda: Insects >...
CTAATAGGTATTTCAAATGGGTGTATTATAAGGCGACCGATAATGTCGCAAATAAGCAAAAATATAGCACCCCCAAGAGCGACTATAGGAAGAGTTTTTTTAAGGTTGTCGCCAAACAAAATACTAACAATATTAGGAACAACAACACCTAAAAAAGGAATAACACCAACTGTTAATAAAACAGCGGTACTAAGAAGTGAAACTATTATCATTCCGATATTAAGTATAATGTTGTAATTTACGCCTAAGTTTTTAGAAAAATCTTTTCCCATTCCAGCTATAACAAATTTATCTGCAAAGACATAGGAAGCTATCAGTAAAGGTATAGTTATGTATAGCATCTCATAACGACCTCTCAGCACCGCTGAAAAATCTCCAATTAGCCAAGTGTTAATATTTTGCACAAAATTTCCTGCATATGCAAAATACATAGCTATACTAGCCAAAATATTTCCATACATTATTCCGATAAGTGGAACGAAAATTATATTTTTAATTTTTATAGTGTTAATTATTTTTATAAAAATAAGAGTTGTAGCAAGTGTGAAAAAAAAAGCAAAAACACTTCTCATAAAAATGCTAGAAATACCTATCATCATACTTACTAAAATACCTAATCTGGCACCGTCCATAGTACCTGCAGTAGTCGGGGCAACAAATTTATTTTTAGTTAAACATTGCATTATAAGACCAGCTATACTCATGCTTATACCAGTAATTACTACAGAAACAAGTCTAGGTAAACGGCCAATAAGCATAACTTGCCTTTGTTCGAAGGTCATATCAAATATATTTTCTATAGAAACAGGCCCAATAAATAGAGAAATAACAGAAAGGACTATTAAAAGGGCTATAGCTAGTATTAGTGTTTTCACAAATTCACTCCTTAAGAAATGTTAGCTAAATCTAACTTGAGAGTATAATTATATCATATTTTATTTAGCGTGTCAATATATTTTCAAGAATTATAAAAAAATAAAAAAATTTGACTTTTTGCAAGAAATTTGCTAAAATTTAATTTATGAAAAAAATTATAAAAGACTCAAACAGGAGGTTGATCGTAAGCACTAAAGTGTTTACTGCTCGCCATGCAGCCGGCATGAGTTATTTAGAAGTCGTTCTTTCTCTAGCAATTTTAAGTATTTTTATGCTACCTGCTTTAGCCATGATAGTTCATATAAATAATTTGAATGATATGGCTTATAGAAAAAGTTTAAGCTATCATTTAGGTGCTTCTTTGATTACAACTATTGCTGCTACTCTTTATGAAACAGAAAATTTTGCACAAGTTTCTAGCTATAACCTCTTTTCTTTAACACGTCTTTCACAAGATGAATTTGAAAATCGTTTTAGATATGATATTTTTACATATAGTGTGCGAATAACAATAGATGAAACAGAATTCTATATAACAAACGTAGCCCCTCTAGGTTTTACTACTAGTTTTTTAGAAATCCAGGCTGCTCCTGATGATCCTGCCCCAATTCCTATAGTGGAAATTTACATAGAACTTTATATTAGAGACAAACAAGACAACATAATACAGCAACTTAGTAGAAGAATGCCTTTAGTGAGGTAATTGTTGTGAAGGAGGAAATATGATTATTAAAAATTACAATGATTTTGTAGAAGCATTGCTTGATGCAGGTTTCTCAATGGGGGGTGGCAACAGTGAAGGTATCTACGCCATCATACCTTGGGGTTGGAATGAAATTGCCCCTTATGAAACACCTATACGCTGGCATACAGACGATCCTGACACCGACCCATGGGAGTGGCGTATGCGAGTTTTGGATGAGCGTAGTGATATTGCCTATGGCAAGCTGTTTTTTAAAAAGAGTGGGTACATTACTAAAGATTGGTATCCTTATTTTTTAGTAGCTAGACGTGAAGATATGAGTTTTGAAGAAACTTATGCAGATGGTACCATCTGCCATTTTGCGAAGCGTATTTATGAAGTTGTACGTTTAAATGGCACTTTGCCTCTTCATGCTATCAAGGAGCTAGGGGGATTTTCAAAAGAGGATAAATCTGCATTTGATAGAGCTTTGACCGAGCTACAAATGAAAATGTTTTTAACGATGTGTGGCAGAAAGCAAAAGGTTTCGCAAAAAGGCGAAAATTATGGGTGGTCATCAACTGTATTTTGCACAACTGAACGCTTTTTTGGTGATGATGTGTTTGATGAAGCTTCTAAAATTGGTAAAGATGAAGCTTTTGAGAAAATTAAGGAGCAAATTCTAATGTTAAATCCATCCGCACAAGAGAAGAAAATTAAGAAATTTATTTCAGGATAATAAATAACTATATTTTTAAACTAACTCAACAAAAAACACCCAATCATTTTGAAAGGGTGTTTTTGATATAGTTTATTTTTTGCTTTTTAGTAACCTTAACCCGTTTAATATAACAATTATCGTGCTTCCTTCATGGACAACTACTGCAAGTGGTATTGGTACAGACGTTATAAAATTAGCTACACTAAATACTACGATAATAGATATTGCAAGGAAAATATTTTGTTTTGTAATGCGTTTTAATCGTTTAGATAAGGTTACTGCCTTGGATAATGATTCCAAATCGCTTTTCATAAGTACTACATCGGCGGTTTCTAATGCAACGTCTGTGCCTTCTCCCATAGCGATGCCTATATCTGCCGTAGCTAGGGCTGGGGCATCATTTATGCCATCTCCTACCATAGCAACCGTACCATATGTTTTCTTTAAATCTTTTACTGTATCTACTTTTTGCTCAGGAAGACAAGATGCATAATAACTTTTAAGACCACTTTCAGCGGCAATGCTTTTTGCAGTTTTTTCATTATCACCAGTTATCATAACAGATTCTATGCCTAAAGCTTGCAAGCTAGCTATGGCATTTACTGCTTCTGGGCGTATTGTATCTTTTAGAGCTATTAAACCGACTATACCTTCCTCATCGCTTGTATATACAATTGTTTTACCTTCATCTTGAAGTTTGCTTGCTATGTTATCGCAAAAACTTTCAGCTTCTTCACCTATAAATTCTGCTTTGCCTATTTTGTATATTTTATCATTAAAGCTACCTCGTACTCCAAAACCAACCACGTTTTCTATAGAAGAAGGAGGTATTATATCTATACCAAAGGCATTTTTGCTGTGATTAATTATAGCATCTGCCAAAGGATGGGTAGAATGACTATCTATAGATGCGGTTATTTCCAGCAATTCTTTTTCAGTTATACCATCTCTTGTATATATGTCTGTAACTAATGGCTTACCCTTTGTTAAAGTACCTGTTTTGTCAAATGCAATCGCTTCCAATTTTGCGAGTCTTTCTAGCTGAACGCCTCCTTTGAATAATATACCACTGCGAGCTCCATTAGAAATAGCAGATAAAGTGGCAGGAGTGATAGATGCTACTAAGGCACAAGGAGATGCCACAACCAACATTACTAATCCACGATATACCGAAAGTGTTAGTTCCCAATTAAAAACAAAATATCCTAAGAGCATTATCCCGAGAGCAATAAGTATAACTGCCTTTGCATAAGGACCCTCAAATCGCTCTATAAAAAGTTGAGAAGGAGATTTTTCGCTTTGGGCATTTTGTACTAATCGTATAATTCTTTGAAATAATGTTTGATCGCTAGGTTTAGTGATTTTTACTTGTATAGAACCACGCAAGTTTACTGTAGATGCAAAAACTTCATCACCAACGGCCTTTTCATTTGGTATGGGTTCCCCAGTCATTACTGATTCGTCCACATTAGTTTCTCCAAGCGTTATTTCACCATCTGCAGGTATACGCTCTCCAGGCTTTACTAGAATAATGTCGTTTATAGCTAGATCAGCTACAGCTACTTCTTCTTCCTTACCATTTTCAAAGCGTATTGCGGTTTCTGGCTGTAAGCCCATAAGGGCTGCTATTTCTTTGTGGGATTTGTTAAAAGTATAAGTTTCCATAGCACCACTTAAAGCAAAGATAAAAATAAGCATTGCTCCTTCTCCCCAATAGCCTATTACAGCAGCACCAATTGCTGCAATCATCATTAGAACATCTACGTTCAAGTCTTTCTCTTTAATTGCTTCTATAAATCCTTCTTTTGCTTTCACAAAACCACCAGCCAAATATGCCAATACATATATGACTATACTAACTGTGTAATGCCCTGATAGCTCTGCTAGCCAAGCAAAAAGCATAAACACACCACAAAGTAGTGCCAGAGTTAGTTCATAATTCGTCTTTAGATTTTTCAATATTTTTTCCATTAGAATCCTCCTTTTATAAATGTAGACGAAAAAGCGGGCAACCTAAGAGAACACGTCTCACAGGCTGCCCGCTTTCACGAACGGCTGTTGCCCTATAAATAGGACCCGGCTGCACGAAATACTTTTACTAAAAAGCACTTCGCCGCTTGCTCAAACTAATTATATCACATATTATTAGAAATTGCAAGAGTTTTTTTAAAAATTTCAAAATTTTTCTATTCTCTTTACAAGATCTACAAACTCCTTATTTGTTTTGGTTTTAAGCATTAGATTAGTTATATGTTCTGTAGCTTCAATAGGCAACATATTACCCAAAAGCTTTCTTAATTTATACATAGCTTCTTTTTCATCTGTAGTTAGAAGACTTTCTTCCCAACGAGTACCAGATTTTAATATATCTATAGCAGGAAATATTCTTTTTTCATAAAGTCTTCTATCTAGTGTTAATTCCATATTTCCTGTTCCTTTGAATTCTTCAAATATGACGTCATCCATTTTGCTACCTGTATCTACTAATGCTGTTGCAAGAATTGTTAGAGAGCCTCCATTTTCTATATTCCTAGCAGCTCCGAAAAACTTTTTAGGAATATGAAGAGCAGCAGGATCAAGACCTCCTGAAAGAATTCTTCCACTAGAAGGAGTTACCAAGTTATAAGCACGTCCTAGTCTAGTAATGCTATCTAAAAGGACAATTAAGTCCTTCCCGCCTTCCACTATTCTTTTTGAACGCTCTAGTACCATTTCTGTAACTCTTTTGTGATGTTCTGGTTGCTCATCAAATGTTGAATATATAACATCTATATTAGGACCAGTTATAGAACGCTGAATATCTGTTACTTCTTCTGGTCTTTCATCTATAAGAAGAACTATCATATGCATCTCAGGGTGATTTTTTATGATAGAATTTGCAACTTTTTTAAGAAGAACTGTTTTACCAGTTTTAGGAGGAGCTACTATCATACCTCTTTGACCTTTTCCAATAGGTGCAAACAAATCTATAAGTCTCATTGAAGCATCTTGTTCATTTAGTTCTAGCTTAATTTTTTCTTTAGGATAAATTGGCGTTAGTGTTTCAAAAGGTCTTCTTCTTAAAACATTATCTGCCGGTTCTCCATTGACATCTGTAACAAAAAGCAGTGCATCGAATTTTTCATTTTCTTTCGGAATACGCATATTGCCCTTAACATAATCACCTGTTTTAAGCTTAAAACGCCTAATTTGAGGCGGAGAGACATAAATATCACGTGTACTTGGAAGAAAATTATCTAACCTTAGAAAACCAAAGCCATCTGGCATAACTTCCAGTACCCCTTCTCCAATTTCACCACTATCAAGTTCTTTCAAATTAGCACGTCTTCTATCAAAAATTTCTGCTTCTTCTTTTTCCTTTTTTTCTAGTGCTGTTTTTATATTTTGAATAAGCTCTGCCTTATTGAAAGTTGTAACACTTTTTAAATTTAATTCTTTCCCTAACTTACGAAGCTCAAGGAGACTCATTTTTTCTAAATTCATTTAAACTCCTAATTTTATATAGCAAGCGACATTCAAAATCGTCTCCGTCTTCATTTTAAATTCAGCCAGAATCCGCTGAATTTAAAATTTGACGTATACGTTTTTCATTGTCGTTTGCTTTAGTTAGTGCTTGCTGGTATTATAAGTACTTGATCTATTCTGAGGGCAGTCGGATCTGTTATTCCATTTGCTTGCATTATAGCATCAACATAAGCTGTTGTTCCAAAAAATTGAGTACTTATAGCTGAAAGGTTATCTCCAGGTTGAACTATGTGCGTTCTTTCTCCTGTACCCGCTGATTCATCTGTTCCGCCTGTATAATTGTTTTGTTCACCAGTATATGCATGGTCTGATGTGTATATTCCTTCAAGCTCTTCCACTCTTTCATCAAGAGCTACTCGGATATCTTCTAAAAATTCTACTTGTGCTTCAAGTTCTGCAATTGTGTTTTGCATTGCTGCTAATGACTCAGGTTGAAATGCTTCTAGTTGCTCAGTTAGATATTCATTTTGTCTAGAAAGGGAGCTGTTTCTAATAAGAAGAAATACAAATACAATGATAAATAGAGCTAAAAGTCCTAAACCTATATAAATAATTGGAGGAGTCGGCTTAGGTTTATTTGGCTGCCTTCTTGTAAAAGGGTCTACTGGTCTTGTATTAGCTTGCTTTTTTTGTGGAGTTCTAGCTTCTGAAAGTCTTTGCTGAGATGCTCTTGTTGCAGAAGTAGAAGATTGAGCGGATCTTTTTAGTGGAACAAAAGTAGGTTCTTCTGTAAGAGCTCGCCTTCTTTCTTCTCTTTCTTCTGATGAAAGACTTAGACCTTTTTGTGCAAGTATTCTAGAATTTGGTCTTATGTATTCTTCTTCGTCATTAGAAATTTTTTTAGTTAAGGGGGTTGGTTGTGTAAATCCTTCCTCCTCTTCTACTTGTTTTAGTCTATTTTTCATAAGGCTTTTTGTAGCCTCTTTTGAAAGTGCATCATATCTGTCTAATTTGTTTTCTTTGTTTTCCATTTTTGCCTCCATTTAAAAAGTTATAAAAAAATTTGAAATTTGCTTTTGAAATATGTTATAATATAGTAAGCGACATTCAAAATCCAATCACCTGCATTTTAAAATGAGCCAGAAACCACTCATTTTAAAATTTACCTCTTGGTTTTTCATTGTCGTTTACTATAGTTGTATAAAAATATTTATATCTCCATTTTAGTCCTATTGATTTTTTTTGTCAATAGGTATATAATATATATAAGAAAATCATTAGGAGGAATCAAGTAAAAATGAGGATAGAAAAAGTTAACGACAACCAAATAAAATTTATTTTAAGTAAAGAAGAACTAGCACTTCGGGGTATCAATATTACGCAATTAAACAAAGCAGATAATAAATTACAATTGCTAGTTGATGAAGTCAAGCATTTAGCATTATCTCAGGCTGGCTTTTTCCTTCATGATGCTCATCATATAGTTGAGATGGTTCCTACACATTTTGAAGAGCTTACAGTTATAATAACAAAAATGAATATTGCTAATAAAAGCATAAAAGCACCAAATTTTCAACATATTCAAAGTTCAAGCTCAGAAAAGCCACCTTCCGAACAACAATCTTTTAGGAAATTTCAAAGAGAAACTAGAGAAAGCCGCAGAAGGAAAAATGTTTACATATATTCTTTCAATTCTTTAGAAGAAGTAATAGAAATTAGTAGACTTATAAGCGGGTATTTTCTAGGGTATAGTAAAATTTACAAATTTGAAAATGAATACTATTTGGTTATGGAAGGTAGGCTAGGTGAAGAAGGGTTATCTTTCTTAGCTGAGCATGGTGAAGAAGTGAAAAATTTAAAGCTTGAATCTAAGCTTAAAGAATATGGTGAAATTATTTTAGAAAAAGATGCGATTTTTAAGCTATCAAAGCTATAAATGCTAGTTCATCAATTATAGGAACATCTAATTCTTTTGCTTTTTTGTTTTTTGAGGAATCGCTTGTGGTGTCATTGTTTATGAGATAGTTTGTGTTTTTTGAAACCGAACTTGCAACTTTGCCACCATTTTTTTCTATTATTTCTTTAAGTTCATCTCTATTTTTGTACTGTATAACACTCCCTGTTACAACGAAAACTAAGCCAGCCAGTTTTTCACTTTTTTCATTATTTAAAACTGGCTTTTTTATTTCTAACTGCTCTAATAGTTCTTTTAATTCATCTATATTTTCAAAATATGTGAGAAAATTATTTGTTAAAATATCTCCAAATCCTTCTATAGCGAGCAACTCTTCTTCTGTTGCTTCTATTATTTTGTTTAAATCGTAAGAAAAATGTAAGCAAAGTGATTTCGCTGCTTGAAGGCCTATGCCCTCTATACCGAGTGCATAAATAAAATTTGCTAAGTTTACTTCTCTAGAAATTTCAATATTTTCAAGTAAGTTTTGTAAAGATTTTTCTCCAAAACCTCCAAGCTCTTTAATTTGTTCTGAATGTTTTTGTAATTTATAAATGTCTGTTGGCGTTTTTATAAATTCATGTTCTAAAAATTTAGAAAGAGTTGCTTCTGAAAAACCAGCTATATTCATTGCATTTCTACTAACAAAGTGTGTTAAATGTTTTATAAGCTGTGCTTTACAAGAAGAATTTGTGCAGTGCAATGTTTTAGCTTCAGCTTTTTGTTTTATAACAGCCTCTGAACCACACTTAGGACAAATTTTTGGAAATTCTACAGGCCCAGTTTTACTTAGATTTTCAGCAATTTGTGGAATAATCATATTCGCTTTATAAACGGTTACACTGTCCCCTACTCCTATTTTAAGCTCTTCAATTATGCTCAAATTGTGTAAACTTGCCTTTGAAACGTGTGTTCCTTCTAGTTCTACCGTTTCAAAAACCGCTGTCGGATTTATCAAACCTGTTCTTGAGGTGTTCCATTCAATATATTTTATTTTAGTTTGTTTAGTTTCATCTTCCCATTTAAATGCTAATGAATCTTTTGGAAATTTTGAAGTTGTACCCAAGCTTTTGCTGAACTCTATGTCATCATAAGTTATAACTAAGCCGTCTGTTGGAAAATCACTTAAAGCTACTTCGTCTTTATATTTAGATATGATAGATTCTATATTATCTTCATCTACAAGTTCATATGGAACAACAGAGAAACCTTGCATTTTTAAAAAAGAAAGCTCCTGCGACTTTTTTTCAAAATTAGCCCCTTCTAAAATGCTAAATGCCAAAAAATGAACTGGTCTAAGTTTAAGATTTTTACTATCTAATTGGCGAACTGTCCCACTACAAAGGTTTCTTGGATTTTTATATTCAGCAGCCTTGTTAATCTTTTCAAAGTCTGAATAAGTGATTATTGCTTCTCCACGGATTAATAAAGTTTGTTTGGATGCTATTTTTTTAGGAACATCTATAAAATGAATAGCATTGTGTGTAATATCTTCACCAATTATACCATTACCACGTGTAACAGCACTTACAAATTCTCCATTTTCATATCTTAAAACTATCGTTAAACCATCAAGTTTATAGGATACAAGTCCTTCTCCTTTTTGCAAAAATGATTTAAGGTTTTCTATGCTTTTAGTTTTATCTAAAGACAGCATCGATATGGTATGCTCTGCTTTTTTAAGACCTTTTACTACTTCAAATCCAACATTTATAGTTGGACTTTTTGCCATAGTTATGCCAGTTTCTTCTTCTAAAACTATAAGTTCATCGTAAAGCTTATCGTATTCATAGTTTGACATAATTTCTCTATTTTTAGCATAATAAATTTTACTTGCTTCATTTAGAGTTTTCACTAAATGTTTCATTCTTTCTAAATTATCCATATATTTTCCTTACTTGTTCATAGCTTTCTATTGTTCCAATGTCATAACAATTGCCTTTTATGCTATACGCTAGCACATCTTTTCTTTTATGAAGCCAACCTAAAAAATGACCAGGTGCATCCCTAGGGTTGCCTTCCTCCAAATATTTAGAAAAAAGAGCTATCGTATCTTTTTTATAAAAGTATATCGCAAAAACTGCATCATTAGTTTGTGGATTTTCAGGCTTTTCTATTAAACTAATTATTTTACCATGTTTATCTATTTTTGCTACTCCCATACTTTTAAGTTTTTCTTTTTCTAAAATTTTCATTGTGCAAACAGTATCTTTTTTATTATTTTCAAAAAAGTTATAAACATCTTTTAAATAAAAATCAAAAAAATTATCACCCGCTATAATTACAGTATCTTGTTTTATATTTTTATCATTTATTACGAAATTTATATCTCCTATTGCACCTAGCCTATCTTCTTCTTCTTTAGTGCCATTATTTATAATTGTTATGCTATTTTTAAAGTTTTGCCCAAAATTTTTTTCCCATTCAGCAAAAAAATTATAAAATTTAGAATTTGTAACAATATAAACGTCTGAAATAGCTTCTATGCTTTCAAACTGCTCTAAGATGTAATTTATAATAGGCTTTTTTTCTTCTATGGGCAATAGTGCTTTTGGAAAATGCTTTGTTAAAGGATAAAGTCTCGTTGCATAACCTGCACCTAGTATTATAGCTTTCACTTTAACCTCCGTAAAAAATTTGATTGAATTGTTCAAAAAACTCTGATATTTCTGCAAAAACACGCCTATCCACTGAATTTCCTATTCTAGAAGACAATATAGAAAGGCTAAAAGGACTAGGAGCATAAACTATAGCTATCTCATGCATGGCATCTGGTGCCCAAGCTGTTTTGCTTGCAGCAGGATACGTGAAATTAGCAAAAGAGTGATTATGATTTAAAAGGTCCTCTCGAAAATATGCTGAATAGTAATAGCCAGCTTGTAAAAATGCAAAAATATGTCTTGCAAAAAAACCTGCGTTAAAAGCATCTATATATGAATAAGTTATCGTATTAATAAAACTTGCATTTGCTCCTATTTCTTCTATAAAAGCTGTATAAGTGTTAACGCCATGATATCTTCTTAACATTGCTATAGCTATATTATCACTATTTTGTATCATAGTTTCTAAAAGTCTTTTTTGAGTAAGATCAGTACCTACTGCATACGAATGCTGGATTACACCAGTGCCAGCCTGTCTGTCTCTTTCTTCAAATGTTATTGTTTCCCTTATGCTATTGTGGCCTGCACTAGACTTCTGCCAAATATAATAAGCAAAAGGAAGAGCAGAAATGTTTGAAGCAAAATAAGTTTCGTATGGATTATGATGAAATACGAAACCAGATTCAAAATTTTCAAAGTATACAGAAACAGTATCTCCAAATTGAGCCATAAAAGATTCTATATGTAATTCTAATTGATAGAAATCTAAATTTTCTAAATGTTCAATATTTGTATTATTAGTCGTTTCAAAATGGCTTGCATGGTGATTTTCAGAATTTTCTTGAAAATCCGATGTTTCTAATTGTAAGGCATGTATTATTTCTTCTGAATCTGACGGAAATGGCCAGTTTATTTCTGGCAAAATAGCAAAATTAAAAATATGAGGAATAACTATTACAGAAATTGCAATAACAGTTATAGAAGTTAAAATACTGAATGCTGTACGCATAACTTTTCTTTTTTTCTTTAGAGATGCTCCAACGAATTCTGCTGAAGCTACTATTTCCTCTTCTGGAGTCGTCTCAAATTCTATTGATACTTTTTGAGCTTTTAACTTTTTAATTAAATTTACTTCTTCATCCACAGTTATAGTTTCTTGTTTTGGCTCTTGTTTCATTACACTTATCAAGTCATGCTCTTTTTTAGATTTTTCTTTGACAGGAG
>Ga0131853_10022097_pt1 | contig 11522 bp, 3 predicted proteins | sample TergutLab28metaG_FD_92764 | JGI IMG/M metagenome (GOLD analysis project Ga0131853, IMG submission 92764) | Labiotermes labralis P1 segment gut microbial communities from Petit-Saut dam, French Guiana - Lab288 P1 (version 2) (version 2) | ecosystem: Host-associated > Arthropoda: Insects >...
AAGATGTTGAAAGTGGTTGCCTCCTGCATCAATACACAGCTGCGCACGTCTAATCATGTTGAGGTATACCCGATGTAACATAGCGATTTTGATGGCTGCAACTGCGTGGCTGATATTATCTTTCTGCTCCTGTATCGTGTGCGGAGAGAGAAATTTTCTCTGGGGAAACTTCAAAAGTACGGTATACGAATCAAAACCGCAAACGATACAGAAACTGAAGGACAACACCAGCCACGAAGTTGCAGCCATAAAAATCACTATGTTACATCGGGTAAACCTCAACATGGTGACAACACGACTGTTGACTGACTGTTCAAACACTCTACGCAATATAAATGGTCCACTCTGTATAATTCAACTATAGGCCTATGCGATTCTGACAGCGACGTATCACGTTTCGAACTATTCACACTTTGAACCTTGTGAATCGTGCAGTGTTTGAAGAAGAATTTCAAACATATTCTTATACAAACACTAGACCATCGACAAAGACCAAAGAGCGATACGTTTCAAATTTAATCGTGAAAGCGGAGGTTAAATAACGTAACACGAATTGGAAACGATACAGTTTGGCAACGCAAACAAAATACTAGTCAGAAGACGTGAGAGAAGCAAAACAAAATGGAAAATCTGGGCTCAGATTAATGATATTTTGAACTCGGTCTTAACAAATTAAGACAACAAGAATGTGGCTCTGATTTATCTGTCTCAGGACAGGCCCCAGTGACTGGAGATTCTTAATTCTATAACGAAATTTCGGTTTACATAAAGGGTGGAAGAATTGTATACCACAACGACTATTACCGGAAGGACTCTGTTCTGTAATGGTAATTCAAAAATAATTATATTCACAATCTGCATTCATAAAGGACTTCAATCCTGAAATAATATATAGAAATCACAAGATAAAAAAATTACGCCATACCAGACGAACAGAGGAGCTTCCGGTTGAGGTGACCAAACGTACGTAAACAAGTATTACCACCGTCTGTCCCTTGTTGCAAATGCAGTGACTTAAATGTTTTATAATTGATCGATGTACTGTTTATAGTATTACACGCCGGCCAATCAGATCAACAGCGCAGAGGGAGACCAAGTTCACAGCAACACGCATACCCAGGTCTGATGGCGGTAAACCAAGAGCTGCCTCTACACCCGGACGCCATAGACCGCTGCTTCAACTAACAGAATTGTACACGTTCCAGCCTACTTCCATCGCCCACATTTAGACAAATAATTTCAGAAAATACAAATGTAAGTGCCTCCACAAATATAATTCAGTCCCTTCATGATCCCTCTTTCGTAAGAAATGTAGCTGTAAAGGAAGAGGAACCAGGTACTATAAAAAGTGTCCAAATGTGTCATTCGCACTTTGAACGGATTTCAGTACCACGAGCTAATAAAAACTGCAAGAGAGCACAAAGGAGTAAGGCAAACGTGTAAGAGGCGTCCACTGATATCAAACCTGACAAATGTATGGAGTTCATATCGCCATAGTATCGTTCCTAGCAATTTGTTTTGCATTCCTCATATTCTTAAATTACAATTAGAAGTAAACATTTACCACAAGATTTCATTAACACTAGTATTATTTTACAGCAACTGAAATATTTATGAGTAAATTAGAAAGCAGTTAAATAAATTGTGAGTGTCAGCACGCGTCGACATATTTTGACTTGTCTATAAATAAGCTTAAAACTGCGGACATCATATTTACAATAGAGCCATGGTTGTCGATCCCACTTTTGTTCAAGGAGACGTGACTCTGAAATAAGAGAATTTGCAAAAGCTAAAGATGTACTCGTGAAATTGCCTATGCTAAATTATCCAGTTATCTCTGGTATTTCGCCTCTCTGAACCATCTACGTATTAGAGGCCTACTCTGTGCTACACCAGGACCGGATGCTGCAGGATTTTGGAATAGTAGGAATTCTGACACAAATATTAGAGAAACGGTTTACATAATAAGGTAACTGACCGTGACTATTGGTCTTACTTCCTGCATTTGAACGTGCATGCTACGGAAGAAACATTAATGGAATTCGGCGTCGCACAAGTGCTAAGTCTGTCTAAACGCCATTCACAAAGATTTCCAAATTTTCCCAAAACTGATGGTTCGTAACTTACACAGGTCTGTATGACACACATATCTGGTTGTTTGCAAGGAAATTTTTCGTGTAATCCTCGAGAATACACTGCAAAAAATGAGCTTAAATAATTCATCCTCTAAAAGAGTTAAAACATTACTTATTAATATCAGTCAACATATTAATGAACAAATAATACAGGCAGATACGGATATTATTTGAATTATAATACTTAATGAACTTGAAATTGATACGGTTGCAGTTTCATATTTTCTTTCCTGCTGAAAAACCAAGATGCGAGCGAAAAGTAACGTTATGTAAATCGCGAATATGTTGGACTGTAACGTAAACACTGGTGATTCTCTACAGGTAAAGGTAAAGGTAGAGCAATTACTGTACATGCCTGGAAAACCCATGAGGGTTCCAGGAGGTCGAGGCTACCAGATTTCACGATTGTCGGCACATGAAGGTGGTAAGGTTGTCAGCCATAAACACCAGCCGCCTTTACCCCCAGGAAATATTCCTGGCACTCATTTCTGTTCCGGGTTGAGCCAACCCCAGGGCCATAGTGTGGTAGGAGGGATTTTGTCGATGAAACATTCCAATGACAACATCGAATGAACCCGCGACCTTCTGGCGCCACCGCTTATTAACAAAGCCTAAAGATAACTTGGAAGTACCTTGCCTTCTATTTCGGCTCAGAGACTAACAACAAATGGCAAAATATCAAGTACCACGATCTGAGTTTAAAATGAAATAATTCGTCTTTCATCATAAAACGGTTACGTGTTTAGTAAGACCTTCGAATGCAATACGAATTCAGCATTCGTGAGAAACATATTTTGTTTTAAGAAGCAGCAAAATTTTAGTTGATATTTGCGTGAAAGAATCAAAACGAGTGTGCTGAACTCATATTAGAAATGTATTATTTGAGTGGGACTGGTTTAAAGTAGTTAATACATTACATTACCGCTGCAGCAGCTGATATTAACGGACAAGCGAAGAACACAAAATGTGGCTGGGAACAGGTGTGACGTAAGAAGAAAAACGCCTGTTTTTTCCCTTAGTGAGACGGATCACACGCAACATACATTCTAAAAACAATTACGGAGAGAAATCGACGGACTTTCTATATGCGGGTGTCATACGTTCTAAACGGCACGTTGTGTGACGTAAACGATTCAAATACACGGAGATTTTTTTTTTGGGGGGGGGGCTAATGAAGATTCATCCCAGTTAAATGGGAATAAACAACTGTTCGAGGCGCCTTGTATAATCACAAGTAATATTTCTCTGATTCACAGGTATCATTAGATTATAACACTTCACTTAATTTATCAACCATTTTTTTTTGCGAAATTTGATTTATGCGGCCATTTTAAGAAAGAGATGTCATGGAACATAATGAAAAATTATGAATGAGTAAGAATCATCTGGGAAACAATTTGGAAATAAGTCAGCGACAAAGTACCTAAGAGGTCGCAAATCCGAACGGATCTGACCTCAAGAATAAGGCAATCAGAATTTTCGCTATCTCACGTGAAGATCTGCATCGTCATTAAATTGAAATCTTCCTGCGCTGCGCGGTGCGATTTGAATGGTGTACGTGAATCCCTTATATTAGACTCTAAAACCTGAGATTCACTACAAATAGGTAAATAACTTCAGGTTAAAATACGCATGATGTTATATCACGCAGATCCAGTGTAGGATATTACCCAATATCATTAATATTTTAAGCTTTGCAATTTTATGAAAAGGAAGAAATTTGTTGACTGTTAGAAACTGGACGTTGCAGTCACGCAGGAACGTCTGCTTCGAATTAGAGAAGTCCTGTGCTACGTGTATAGTTTCGTTACGCAGACCACTTTAGTGATTTTCTCGGTTACACCTGCTAAACATGGGAATAATCCCCGAGTCAGATCAGGTTTCTTCCACATTTCTTGCAATTCGTTATCCACTGATCATATGATAATTCGACGCAGTATAATACAAGCTACTGATAAGTACCTGTCTCTAGTAATAATTTAAAAAAATAGTACAATAATACATATTAACATAATTAGATTATAAATTTGCTACATTTATCTGTCAAAATATAAATTAATGACAATCATGGAAAAATATAATAAAAATAAAACTAAAGTCTGCACAATCAGCAGCTAAAGTGCATAATGTAAATATACAGGATGATTCAAAAGGATTCTGTCAAACTTCGTCGGTACATTCAACAAGAGACTGTGATTATTATAACGGGAGAAAGGGCTTTTCGACCTAAGACACACATATATCGTAAATATAGTTACTTAATAACAAGAACATTTCCGAGAAAAATGGCTTCAATATGAAGACCAAGTAAATATTGTTTAATAAGAAAATATTATTAAACTGGCCAGTATATCTACCTAATACCTGAACGCATACTTAACACATAGGACGAGAGCATTTAAAAGAACGCTGTTTTAATGCGTGCATTCAATTTACAGTAGACATATTTTCGTTGTTACACCGTGCATGTTGTCGAGTTACTCAATTATTACACCAACCACTGCACATATATAAAAAATTTATAAAATTTACACATTAAAACATTAAAAACGCTCCGACATGTTTCGGTCCTAGGACCATCATCAGGGATCCATATCGTCCTTGCTAAATTTACACTATAAAAAGTCACATTAATTTCGCTGTACCAGTCGGGTGTTGTGGCAGCATGCCGTGTTGTGCAATGTTATGTTGCGAAGAGTGCCCTGCTACGGATGTGCATTCTGTGCTTCGTTGCTTTGCAACATAACATTACACAACATGGCATGCTGCCACAACACCCAACTTGTACAACGAAATTAATCTATGACTATTTCTAGTGTGACTTTAGCAAGGAATATATAGCTCCCTGCTGATGGTGTTAGGACCGAAACATGTCGGAGCGTTTTTAATGTTTTAATGTGTAAATTTTATAAATGTTATATATGTGCAGTGGTTGGTGTAATAACTGAGTTACAGTGGACATGTTAAACAATTTTTTAAGTATGTCTCACATTTTAATTCTACATGCATGTTAAGCGGAAATTTTAATAAGGTATATTATTTATGATATAACTTGATTTATCTTCGAAAGGACATGGAATTATGTTAAACTAACTTCTTTAAAAAAATCGCTTATTCCACCCATAAAATTCGTGAGCACCCCTATAATTACATGGCACGGGGAAACACTGAAGATGATCCAGAGCACAAATGTGTTTGGTGAAGGAATAAGTAGAGGGCAGTGTTGATAAAATTCAATTTTGACAGACTGTATTTCAATATTGTTTTACAAATTTGATTCAGACGTCACATAAAGGCAGCCGAGAACGTATGAAACCTCCCTGAGTTGTGATGGAGGTGCGGACTCCCTATATAAATTGCAACAACACAATAAACATTTTCAACAATCAATAACTCACAGTTACACAAACATTTGTGCTGAAAGAGTGTGTAGACATTAAGACAGTGTTTGTGGTTACGTGCAATATGTAAGCATGTGCAGAGCAAGTTGAAGTGAAGAGGAAAACAAGTGAAGATCACGAGTTTTGTTACTGGGAATTCATATCGTGTTTTGAAATATCGTTTAGAATATCACTGAAGTTTAAAAGAATACCTGTGTTTTAAATGTTTCCATTCAACATTATATTATGATATTCATATTATAAACTATTGTATGTAGTTATCTTCTCTCTATTTGTGACTAGTTTTACCTCCTTTCAAACTCCGTAACCTACCACATCCGAGCCAACGTCGCCAAGAATTATGTGGGACAAGTTAAAACTAAAAGAAAGGAATACTAAAATAAGTATATGTTAATTAAATATTGCAATTTCTTAGATTAACATTTACTAGAATTGATTATATCAAATATCGATATTTGGCTCTCTGCAATGCTGAAAAACTTCGTTGCCAACTGCAGCATATACGGCCACTCTAATACAAGGTGGGGATACAAGCCTCTTCTATTATATATGTACAAGAAACAGTACAATGTGAGGTCCTTATTGTAAAAAAAAATAAAGATCAACAAAGGAATTCAATACACAGAATGTTTCATCCACTGAAATTTGTTGTACTAAATTCAGATAAATCAAATAATTTAGCATTTTAAAAGTTGCATTCCCAAGTTTATGTATAATAGTTGAATAAAAGATCAACTTGATGTCATTTGCTATTTTGTTTCACTTCTTATGTGCTCAACATGTTTCGGACTTTAATAAATCCATCATCAGGAGATTACGACTATTCTGTTGAATTACCACATTGGTCGTATGTTCTTGGTTCGATGTGTGTTGGAGTTTCGGTGTGGTTGGGTTGGAGTGGTATCCGTGTAGCAGGCTGAAGCACAGTCGCAAGCTCCTGATGATGTATATATTAATGTCCGAAACATGCTGAGTACGTAAGAAGTGAAATAAAATAGCAAGTGACTTCAAGTTGGTCTTTTATTCTTCAACTATCACAATGATGCACGGTCCAATAAACATAAGATGTATGTATGTCTCGGTTATTTCCCACTGTTTTGGTGCAGGCCTTTAAAATTATCTGATTTCTTCAGCTTCGCCCTCCAAATTTCAACAAGTTACCTACTGCTACATGGGTAGTTACGAAAGAGTTTCTCACGTACGTTATAGTGGCTAGGTACAGTATGTTAGTACTTTCTTGCTGTAAATGAGTTAAAATCTGGAATATTCAATATATATCCTCTTAGAAAAGTTTGCATTTTTTTTGTAAATTTTTTCAAATACTCATCGAATTTTTAAACAATATGAAGTTCATTTTTCAAATTCTACACTCTAAGCTGAATCTAAACGAAGTTCCATAGTGAAATAAAACTTTGACATTCAGAATGGTTTAATATGTCTTAGTATTGATTTGACATACACTATTACAGTCAACGTACCTTCTTAGTTTAAAAGATCTAGTGAGGAAGTAGAAATGCGAAATATTTATAAGTGGTGTCCGTACTTCCCAATACAGACGCTTTCATCAGGCCGGCATAATGGAGTCGATATGTGATCCTCAATATTTTAAAGGCGCCAAAACTTTATAAGCAATGAGTAAAACATTCAGTTCGTAGCAAAACCACCCTTGCGTTAAGTGTTGAGCAATCTACAGTGAGATCTTGAGACCTAAGCATTATTAAGTTTTTCACGATTGTAAAACAAAAGAAGTATTAAAGATGTACCACTAGCCCTCGAATTGAAGCAATCCGACAAGAAAACAAATTATGTGACAACGTTTAACTGCTTTCGGCATCAAGCCGACTGTGAATTTTGAAATAAACACGGAACGGCGACTTGCCGCGACGACAGGAAACTCGTATCCCTAAGAACGTTGGTTCGGATTAGTCAGCCTAAAGGTGGCAAATGTGACGTCACCTTAATATTCGTCCTGTACGGGTATCCAAATGGTTGCCGAATCCAGCACGTAATATTTTCCATAATTGATACCACTAACTTTGACAGTCATTCCTTCCCAATTCCCATCCATTGCGACGTCACAATCAACATTCCCTACTGCTCATATCCACGGTATGGAAGGAATATCAGGAAATAAGCAGGGTATTTAAAAAGGCTTGGAACTTCTATAGACAATCCGGATGTTTTCTTTGATGCGATTTGAAGTTCTCATGCCAGTGTTCATGACCATTACTGCCCTCCGGCAAGTGGCACCGTTCATCCAATAACGTGGACAGATGTATTAAGGAAGCTGCTGCGTCCTTTATCGAAACACATGATTAGAGGGACAAAAAATTCTTCTGAAGTATTTGTAGACTTTTATAAGGTACATGTTGTCGCTTTATAGAAGGCAGTAATGTTCCCCTTCATATCACGTGACAACAAACTTTCTTTACAACAGAGTCATTATTCTGTACTACCAGAAGTCATTGAATTGTTTAAACCACGGTATGGAATGATACAGTACTTCTGGATAACTCTTCAAAATACTTCTGGATGTGAAAAATTAACTTGGTTGATTTTATTTTATTGCGCTCTGACTTTTATTATATTAAATACAGCTAACAGCAGGCTGTCATCTGGCAAAGTTAGTTGAAATTACGTTATACGGGAATTAAACACCTGTGTAAAGAATCCATAACAAAAATTATGAAAAAAACATAAAATTCTTTCCCATTTATAGAGCTCCTAGTGTTCAAGAACAAGGGCAATTATACCGATATATTATTTTGTAATAATTCTCTACGAGGTTTCAGGCTTTCACAGCCTAGTTTTCCAGGATTCGGGTATTCTGCTTTGATATGCTGTGTAGCGCATAATTTCGTATACCTTTCTACGACCTACCAACCCTTGAAGATGTAGGCGGTACATTCGTTCATAATGTCTGGATACATTACATTACCCAACACACAGCGCAAGAACCCAGAAGTCCAGAACCCTCAAGAGTTTTGTACTTTATTTGGTAATTTCAAACACAATCAACACCGGCGAAATCGCGCTCCGAGGCCATGTCGGACTTGTCCGATATCAACGGCACCTCAGAATTATAAAAGCCAAACCGTCAGGTATTTAACCTTTCAAAGACTCAACGTAATCTGCATTATGTAAGGAATCAGTCCGTATTGCACAGTAAACACTTCCCACCGCGGTTATAAAAACCAGGCAATTAATTATGTATAAAGCAAAAGTCGCTGCCTGTTCTTAGATCTGCACAAAACACTCAACGAAAAGCGAGCACCATGTAGAATTTGTGAATGGCAAACCTGGTGTTGTGTAAAGAAACCGCTAGGCTTTAAAAGGTTAAATAAACACGATCCGAAGTAAGTATTCTGTTGGCGGCAATCCATTATTGAGAAAAATGAGTTCCAACGCAATATCAAGTTTTGCTTATAATCCCAAAAATAAAATTGAAATTAACGTTTAAAATTTGAAACGAGTTCAAGCCAATGAATATGGAGGGGGGCCACCTGTCGATTCTGGCCCCAAATTCACACCATGTTAAAAAATTGTACGTTGAATTCAGCCGGAGAGTTTGGATATTCAGACGCAAGAAGCTGGATCCAACGACGCGCTAATGCGTAGACGTGGATGATCTCCATCATGACACATACGTAACTTATTCAAAAGTGACTTCCATTACGCATGTTTGATTAAAGAAACAGTCGGTACTAATACAGCTTATGTTCTGGCGTAGATGGTTTAGTTACATAAAAAGACAAAGAACTGTCTTTCAACATTTATACCATGGACGCATATTTCTGGTGTGAGTACCGGCCAGAGAGTACCTCCTCGGTTCATGCACTGGGTTCCTGTCTGTTTCCTTCCAATAGATAAAGAGAAGTTACGAAAGGCTCTCAAAATGAAGCCTATATTATTCCTTGCAAAATTTCGTTACAGCATAAGTTTAAATACTATATAAAATTTACAACAAAAATAATTCCCATTCCCTTCATAATTGGAGTCTCCGCTTTAAATACAACAACAAAATAATTAAAAACACTTTTTTTCTCTGTCGCTGATGTCACGTAGCTTATAAATCATACAAGTGTGGTTACAGAACTCTGGAATGTCTTTTAAGCCTTTTTAAGTGATCCCTAAAGAAGAGAAGTATGTGATACTGCAGGTTCGAAGAGAAGCAGACACCTAAATTTTGATGAATGGAATTTGATGTTTTTGCACACTAATGTATACATGTTATTGAAGGTACAGTGTGCTACTCATTAGAACATATTTATTATATGTCTACGTTGTAATATCACAAATTTGTACATAAATTAAGTTGGCAAATAAATCTGTTGAACCTGTATTTTTTAGTTAATGTCTCGCTCTACTGTCATCTTACAAGTATTTATAGTATACTCCTCACTATGGAGTTTGTCTTATTCGTAATTTCGAAAATCTATAAAGGTATAAAGGAACAGGGAAGGAATAGAATGATATATTGGTTCGAGCCCTTTTTTACGGGCCCGATGCACCTTGGACTTAAAACAGGCCCTTTGTGCCCAACAGAGAAGGAAGTTCTTCTGTAAATTCTTACCTACACATGTATTAAAAAATCTTAAAGTGACTTACAGGTCTGAGGTACCATTTAATGTGTGACATGAATAATGTGAATTCAACCACTTAAACACATTAGTAATCATTTACATGAGACCAGAAATTGTTGACGTATCTTATTTTAAATGTGAGAAGCATTAGGAAATGTGTAATGAGCAATCCATGCAAACTCCTGTATTATGATGAGGGAAGCAGGAGAATTCCCTGAAATCTGGGTCATATTTCTGTCAGACTTCACGGCGTCAAATCCCAAAATAATGTAATCTTTATAGCCAAAACCGCGATAACGTTAAATCCCACATATAAGTGTCAATTCATTTAGTGTTACACTAATAGTTTATGAAGCTGACGTTTCATTCTGTACACATTTTGCCTGCCGATACCAGTGACCGCGCGGTCTAAGACGCGGGTCTAAGTCCGCTCGCTTCCTGGGATTGCGGGTTTGAATTCCGTCGGGGGCATGCATGTCTGTGTTTTGTGAGTGTCGGGTGTGGTCTGGTAGAGGTCTCTGCGTCAGCCTGAGAACTCGTCCTCGATAACGAGGAGGCCCTCTCTCAACAGCGGCTGTTGCGCCATGAAAAAGGAAAACATTTTGCGTTACAAATAGTACTTCATAATTGATTACTGCATTATGCAGGATTCTGGAGAGTGGTGAAAGAGCTTCATGCATTCTTAACCTGGGCGCCAAAATAGGGAAGTAATCAGCTTAAATCCACAGCCGTTTTACTTTCGGTAAAGAGCCCTCCCCCAACACACATTTGTTAGTACACTCAGTTTAACCCACAAACAGTATGGACGTGAAAGCAGAAAAAGCTACTGTTCTCGCCGGGAAGGAAATTCCATCATCTTAAGAAAATCGTAAAACTGAGTGGACTACTTTGGTTCATGGCAGTTATGTTCAAAGATTTACAGTGGGCTACTAAATAAATACGGCTCTAACCTCTGAAAGTCATATGGACTTAATGCTTAGTCGCCTCAAATTTTTGACTAGGCGCTAACACATAGGAATTGTTGTGCCATTTAAAATAAATACCATTTATTCTTCAATCAACAATTCGTCGCACTTTGCTGCCCTTTGTTACTACCATATCTTCCTCTCATAATCGAGTAACGAATACATTGCATACACAGTACGTATACACACACACACACACACACACATATATATATATATATATATATATAGTGTGGCGCGGAGCAAACTGACACATTTCAAATTTGAATATTGCGCCGGCGCGATAGCTTGTGGTTGGTCGTGAAGGGGAAAGGTAGAGGAGAGGACGCCATTTCATACGGTCAGTCGCAATGGAGCGTTCGAACGTGCAACAACGTGTTATCTGTGTTCATACTTTCGGCGACATCGCTTGGCCTGCTCGGTCGCCCTACTTTACTG
>Ga0131853_10022100_pt1 | contig 11521 bp, 10 predicted proteins | sample TergutLab28metaG_FD_92764 | JGI IMG/M metagenome (GOLD analysis project Ga0131853, IMG submission 92764) | Labiotermes labralis P1 segment gut microbial communities from Petit-Saut dam, French Guiana - Lab288 P1 (version 2) (version 2) | ecosystem: Host-associated > Arthropoda: Insects >...
TCGCCCCGCGGGGCGTTGTTCACCTTCTGCTCCCTCTCCGGTCCGTTGGGGATTTTTTTTGGGACACCCCCCCCCCCCCCGAAAACTTAGATTTCCGAAGTCAGTATAATTTCATCAGTGTTCCAGACACATATTTCATTACCCTATTCTGGACGCCATAAAAATTTGGAAATTGACAGCGTCGTTAAACGAAATCTCTCTGACACTGTAGCCCTTACACACATATTCCTTATTAGGAAGGAACGGCTGCATTTGGTTTCTGAATGAAGTTCTTCAGAGTTTACTTTTAAACACATGTTCAGAGGATTAAAAAAAAAGTCGAAATCAAACAAATTCCTTAACATGCGTGTTTCCCGACCTGTGTGCTGGGACAGTCTAATTAAAATGCTTCTTGGTACACATTTAACAATGTTTGGCGAAACGTGGTATTAGACTTGATGCTATTTCTTTGTTATATAGATATTTTTTATGGAAATTTCACAGTTTTGAGCCTACTTTCCTTCCTGCTACAACAAAACATCAGGTGTCCGAGACATTCAAGCTGTCCTTTCGCTTCTGCCCTGAAACAATGACGGTTTTTCACAAAACTTAAAAATAAAAATTCAGGACACTTTTTTTTATGAAAAAGGAAACGAAAACAATCAACCAGGAACAAGATTTTTAACACCACAGAACAGTATCAACAGTTAATAGAGTAAAATTGGTTAGTGATATCATGTCGTGTGTGTGTGTGTGTGTGTATGTATGTGTGTGTGTGTGTATATATATATATATATATATATATAAGGTTGGCAGTAAGTAAACAAGCCGCACAGAAGTTTGATGAGGACTGATTTAAACCCAGGAAGCTAAGTGAGCTGGAGGTTAGAAAACAGTATCTGATTTAAATCTCAAAGAGATTTGCAGCTTTGTAGAACGTAAATGATAGCTAGGACATAAATTGGGCTTGGGAAAACATTAAACAGAACACCAAAACGTCAGCTAAAGAGAGTTTAAGTCTGTATGAACTGAAACAAAATAAACCATGGTTTGATGTTCAGGTTTCTTTAAGATAAAAGGAAGTAGGCTACAATGCAGTGGTTACAAGATCCAAGCCAAGGCACCGTAGATAATCTAAACAATGTAAGACGTGAGCTAGCAGGCATTTCAGGAACAAACAGAAGGAATACCTGCAAGCTAAAATTGAGGATCTTGAAACTAAAAGTAAGATAAAAAATGTTAGGGACTTGCATAGGAACATTAATGACTTTAAGAATGGTTACCAGCCTCGAACTAATATAGTTAAGGATGAGAAGGGTGATTTGGTTACAGACCCCCACAGTATTTTGGCTAGGTGCAGGAACCATTTCTCTCAGCTACTGAATGTACATAGGGTTAATGATGTTAAGCAGACTGAAATACATACAGCAGAACCACTAGTGCCTGAGCCAAGTGCCTCTGAGGTTGAGCTGGCAACCGAAAAACAAAAAAGACATAAATCACCAGGTACTGATCATATCCCAGCAGAACTGATTCAGGAAGGGGGCAGAACAATTTGCTCTGAAATCAATGAAATTATTAATTTTATTTGAAATGATCAATTGTCTGAGGAGTGGAAGGAGTCCATAATTTTATCTATTTATAAGACGGGTGACAAAACAGATTGATTATAGGACCATATCATTTTGCTAACTACGTACAAAATTTTATCCAACATGCTGCTCTCAAGGTTAACTACGTACGCAGAGGAAATTATTGGGGATCATCAATGTGGATTTCGACGCAACAAGTTAATTACTGATCATAAATACTGCATTCGTCAAATACTTGAGAAAAAGTGGGAATACAATGAAGCAGGGCATCAGCTATTTATAGACATCAAGGAGGATTATAATTCAGTTAGGAGGGAGGTCCTGTGTCACATTCTCAGTGAGTGTGGTATCCACTTGAAACTGGTAAAGCTAATAAAAATGTGTCAGTATGAAACATATAGCAGAGACCGTGTACGCAAATATTTGACATGTTTCCTATTAAGAATGGCTGAAAACAGAGGTGCTTTATCGTCACTGTTTTTCAACTTTGCTTGAGGTGAGCCATTACAAGAGCTGTGGTACACCACGACGGCTTGAAATTAAATGGTACACATCAGGTTTTGGTGGTGCTGAAGAAGTTAATATATTGGGCGGAAGCGCACATAGTACAAAGAAAAACGCAGAAGCGTTAGTAGTTTAGTAGTTGTTAGTAAGGAGAGTAAGAACGAGTAAATGTTGATAAAATTAAGTACATAGGCATTTCTCGAAATGAGAATGCAGGACGAAGTCACAGAATAAAGATTGCTATAGTTTATTCGAAAGAGTGGAACGGTTAAAATATATGGGAACAAACTTAATGCATCAAAATTCTATTCAGGAAAAAATTAAGAGCAGATTGAATTCAGGGAATACTTCCTATATTTCGGCTCAGATTTTTCCCCCTCCCCTGTTTGCTATCAAAAAATATGAAGATTAAGATATTACAGAACTACAATTTACCTGCGGTTTTGTATGGGTGTAAAACTTGGTCGCTCACATTGAGGGAGGAATGTAGGCTAAGGGTGTTTGAGAATAGGGTGTTGAGGAGAATACTTCGGCCTAAGGGGTCCGAGGTAAGAGGAGTGGAGAAAACTACATAATAAAGAGCTTAATTATCTGCACTCTTCACCAAATATTATTCGGATGATCAAATCGAGAAGAATGAGAAGGGCGGGGAATGTAGCGCATATGGAGGGAGAGGCGTAGTGCATCCAGGGTTTTGGTGGGCGAACCTGAGGAAGAGAGACCACTGGGAAGACCAAATCCTAAACGGGATGACAATATTAAGAGAAATCTTCAGGAAGTGGAATGGGGAGGGGCATGGACTGGATTGATCTGGCTCAGGATCGGGACAGGTGGCAGGCACTTGTCAACGCGGTAGTGAACCATTGGTTTCCATAAAATGCAGGGTATTTGACAAGCTGAGAACCGGTTAGCTTCTTAATAAGGACTGCTCCATGCAGTATGTAAGTAAGTAATAACAATGCGGACGCGCGAACTTGTAATTAAGTAAAGGTAAAATTCACCATAGAAGGCCCAGAGGGGGAGGAGAGGTATAGCTCTACACTTTCCTTAACCTTGGCGCTAGATGGGGGTGGGTGGTCAACGCCACGCCCCGGCCGCTTTACCCCAGGGAAAGACCCGGTACACATTGTATACGAAGCTGGGTGGGCCCCAGGGCCGGTCTGGACGGGTACGGAAAATCTTGCCCCCATCGGGATTCGATCCCCGGACAGTCCAGCCCACAGCGCAGTCGGTATACCGACTGAGCTATCCCGGCCTGTCTTGTAATGAGGAAGCAGCATTGCTGCCACGTGCGTTATGTCCTGGAATGATGTATTTTAATTGAACTTCGGAAAACTGGCAATTGTGCAAAAGTTACACAAATTTTCTTAATTTCCGTTTCTATCATAATAATTAAAGAACCAGCGAAACCAAGCACGTAAAATTTTGTGCGCAGATACACACGAAATATACCTCAAAATTTCATACTAAGCACTGCCATTAACGAAATACAAATGACAACGATTCGTTAACTTCAAGTTACGCCGAACGTGTTTTCATATATAGAGGTGCACTCAACACGCTAATGATCAAAATTAAGAAAATGACCATAACTCATTAACTAACAACTGGGACCAGAGTCCTTTTTGAGATGTCAACATATTCTCAGCCAGTGAACAAATTCCCTGCATTTTATGGGACACGAAGGTTCATTATTGCATTCACAAGAACCCGCCACCTGTCCCTACCTTCAGCCAGATCAATCCAGTCCATGCTCCCATCCGACTTCTTGAGGGTCCATTGCAATATTATCCTTCCACCTAGGCCTTGTTCTTTGAAGTGGTCTCTTTCCCTCAGGTCTCCCACCAAAATCCTGCATGCACCTCCTCTGTCTCCCATACGTGCCACATCCCGTGCTCATGTAACTCTTCTGGATTTGATCACACCAATAGTAATGGGTAAGGAGTAGGGATCATAAGGCTCCTCGTTATATAGTCTTCCCCACTCCCCTGTTACCTCTCCCTCTTAGGCCCATATACCTTCCTCAGTACCCTATTCTCATATATCTGCAGCCCATGTTGCCCTCTAAATCCACAACGTTTCACACCCACACATACCAAACAGCTAAAAAATAACAGAACTATAATACTAAAAGTTGGTGTATGACAGCAGAATTCGAGTTCTCCTCGGACATGCTCATTACATTTGTTAGAAGCTGCAATATTTCAGAATATACATTTTAACCATAATATTTCGTATAACGTATAGATAAAATATATACTGTTCAGTAACAAACAACTACATGGCTCAAGCGGTAATGCTCAAGTCTTGTATCCAGAAGTTCTTCGACAGAATTTCGGCCAGAACATTAACTGTTCTAATAACAATGTATGTGGTTGTACGCAATACCTTCAGAAATATGACGGGATGATACCTAAATTAGGCCACGAACACATCCATCGACATCAGTTCCTGTTCATTCTTTACTATGAAAAAATCATTCCACGCTATATATTCCTCCTTAGTGATAGCGTCATTAAAATTGAAATAAAGTTAATCGGTTGTCAGGGGTACACAAATTTTCCATAAATACATGACCCACCTCATAATTCTAGGCGCCAGAAGGGTGACGCAAAGCACTTTCTACCGAGGACCCACGACTATTAAGAGCCACTGTACCCAATTTATCCGCGAAAGCGACCTGGTCTGCGTACTTTTGCATTTCTGAGATAAGTTGCATACGAAATTTAATACGGATTAAAAGAAGGTGGACGAGAATAATATGAATACAGCTTATGACTGCATGAATAGGCATACATATATACATACACATACACACACTAACAAACACAAACCTATAATGATGCAGATTTTGTTGTGAGTGAAATAAGTTTACTTTAGTGCACTGCCAAGTCGAAGACTTTCAGAAACACTAGGATGAAAGACACTCTTTTTGGCACAGGCTACTATGTGACAATATGCAAGAATGTGGAATAAAGCAGCTACCCAACTTTAAGATGATATACCACTGAGAATGCTGACCCTTCGGGAAAAATCTAACACCACATGGGGTAAAATCTAAACTTTGGAAATCTAAAATGTGATTTGGTCAGCAAATTTCGCTTTTCCAGCCCAAGAAAATGTACGCGAAATCTCGAGGTCGCGAGTTAAAAAGTTCTAAGGGCGTGGTCGCCGGGAACATCCTATTGAGTAATATATCCGAGCTCGAATTGTAAAAATCTCAGAATTCACTTCATACGCTAGCTTAAAAAAATCCAGCTACGCTGACAGAAACTGATGTCTTTCTCCCCCTCTGGCCTTTGAAGCATCTCACTGCCTAGGGCAAACTTCTAACTAGCTTCCATTGAAATTTAGTCCATGCCGCTTGTCCCGTTATAAAATGTCCTTATTAATTCCCCAACGAAATATCATTACATGAATTTACTTACCTATCACTACCTTGATCTTGGTTAAATTCAGGGTCCAGGTTTATATTTAGGCACGAATGACAATGGGTCTTGTTCGTACAGAGAAAATATTACACACCTTTCGCTGTCACGTCTCGTTTTCCTGTACTTCGAAGCGCTATTGCGCAGAACACCAGCATTAATCACACATTGAAGGATATTCTCGTGTTACTGCATGTTACGGACAATTATTTGAAAATACTGTACTTATTCAGTCGGTCAAATAACATGAAATCTCAGCACAGTTTTGGCCTTATTCTAAGCACCTTCACGCTCTGTTATCTAGAAATACCACTTTTAATTTCTCTCCTCCATCACGAAGGTTTTCAAAGTCGTAACTCCCTTGCGCGTTTCCGACCAGAACTCCGCGTTCCACACGTTCCTCGAGTGCTGCATGCCATTCCTGCACACCTCTACCACCCCCTCCCCCCTTCCGAACTGCAGTTCTCTCGCCTGTATTCAAGGAATATTTCGTGAATCGCTTAAGAATGAATTTTGACGTTTTCACGGCAGCGAATGATCAGATTTCCCTAATGTTAAAGACACTGTCATTGAAGTTACATTCTATGTAATCGACCCGTGTTTGACGCCCAGCATAATAAATAGTTTTATTTTCTTTTTGGTCACTATGTGTAGATTGATTATGTGTTTTAATCGACACGTGTTTGAAGTCCAGCATAAGAATTCGTTTTTTTTTATCACTACGTGTCGATTGATCATGGGTCTTATTCAAGATTCGTGACAGAAAACGACTCATCTTCCATGCAGCCCGAATAAGAAACTGGTCACTGAAATTCAAAAGTTACAAAGCACGGACCTTCTCCTTCATGGAACAAATACCCCACCGACGAATTGTGTTTAGTCACACAGACAAATTTGCCTTGCAAATTACTTAACCCATATGTACCACATCATCAATGGCTAGGCTCACAATTCCCTTCGTTCCGCCAGACAAGTTCTGGGTCAGTATCAAAATCAGTTTTTTTTTGGGGGGGGGGGATGTGACGCCATGAAATTGTGAAAAGGAGTACCAACGTTTAGGAGGAACCAAAAATCTCAACATTCACTTCTACGCTGAAAATGGAAGCAGAAGACTCCTCCAAATTGTTGGTAACAATATACTAGACTGTACGGTTCATATCCCGACAGCTACTCCTGATTCTCACTGACCCAACCTCAAATCAAGAGGACATAGCTACCTTCTGTCTAGCCATTATTCATAATCACCCTACAACAAACTGCAAAACACGTGCCTGATACAGTATTAGGTTACTTTAAAATCAGTAGACACTTCAAAAGTGGAAAAATGAGTACGAATAAGTCGGAAACAATTTGAAGAAAGTGGCAATCACTTTATCAAAACACAAGAAATACTTCCATGAGCGAAGATGAGAAGTTTAAACTTGTATTTCCGAAAACATGCCAAGAAATTACTTACAGATACAATCTTCTTCTTTTGGACTTTGTTCATCGTGTAACATATATAAACACTAACACACTATGTTTTGGAAGCCGTCTCTGCTTCCATCTTCATGCAAGAAGCACCTATATGTTGGACCCCTTAGATCAAGCTAGTCACTGGGTGACTCTGAAACAGTCAAAAGTGCAGATAAGCTCTTGAAAATAGAATTGGTATGCGGGTTACAACATGAAAATGTTGCAGAAAGAACAGCCACGAGACTCAAAGAATAGCTCCTGAAACACATCACAAATTTAAACCATCGGAACCATAATAAGAGCCATACACACAACCTGAACACACCATAGGCACATCATGCACAACCATAACAAACGCACTGAAGAATCAAACACCACTAATACCAACTGTGGAGAAGCTGCGAATCTTCAAGGGATCAAAACACATCACTAAGACAGTTCATTCCTGATCAAAGAGTACCAGATGGAAGAAATTTCGACGCTGGGTCGGCTGACAGGATTTTGTAGACATGCCATGCAGGCTGCTTCCTTATACTTCCTGTACATTGGATTCTTTTGTTCCTAAAATGTTCGCTTCTTCTCATAGTACATGGTGATTCTCTTGAAACGAATGCTGTGCTAGTTTGGATCTTTCCAAGTGACCTACTTCCAAGTTTCGCCTGTGTTCCCTCAGTCTCACGGCCCACGTCTGCCTGTTTCCCCATTGTAGCTCCTGCCACATGCGCAAGGAATACAACAGAAACAGTCCGCAATCTTCTGTGGAGCACGTATTGGCCTAACTCTCATAAGTGAGTTTCTCAGGGTGTGCTTCGTTTTGAAAACAGTTTTAATACTGGATCTTTTCACCGTGTTTGAACTTTCCAGCGAGTCTTACATAACGTGCAGAAAATTACTGCTAAACGAGCAAACTTGCATAAACTGTTTCAAGTACAGTGGCGTGGCACCGTTCTTAACAATAAAAAAAAAATCGCATTCTTTTCACAGAATTTATTTGCAGACTGCAGACGTCTTGTGGTTTTCACCACATACAAAGTTTAATTTCTTTTAACGGCATTAACTGGTTGGTCTCTACAATAAAAACCGTCAGTGTTTACTTCCGAGGTAGAAACGGAACGTGCATATTATTAAAATATAAGAGTATTTCACCGTTCTCGCGTTAAACGACATTCACAAAATTAAGAAAGGAACACGAGGTTGGACGGATTATTATCGCTTTGCATATTCCTAGACGTAAGTTGTTCTTTGAGGTAAGTGTGAGATATAGCACAAAAAATAAGACCAGGGTATGAGCTCAGCGATAGGAGAAACGGGATTCGATTCCAGACAGGGATGGATACTTCTTTCTTCACCACAACGTCCAGACCGACTCTCAGTCCCACACAGCCTCCTTGCCAATTTATTTTCAACATAACAGCAGCAGTTCTGCATCTACAGGCCACGAAACCAGTAAACAGCAAGTACGGGCTACTGTCTATACGTTTAGTCAACAAAGGCTGCCGATGCAAACCGATGCCTTCTAAACCTGATTCCAAGAACAGGGATCTCCAGTAAGAAATAAAATTAGTGTCTTCTTTGAAAGAGACAAACTCACAAAAGAAATAATGAATAGCTACCTACTTTTTTTTCAATTCTACTACCCCATTCAACAAATAACCCTGTGATAATACAGAAGTGACAGATAAACAAAGACCAACATCTGAAGCAAAACCGACTCACTTTATGGCTAAAAGCTTTATTCATGTAAGGATGATTTAGACTTTTGTTTTCCATGGATTCCACCATGACGCGTGTTACAACGGACGTATTCCTCAGTAAAACAAAGTTGCCTCGTTTCTTGATTAAGAAGCAAGCCAAGAATATATGAGAGGAAAAGGAAGTTCAGCTCCACGGATTCTTAACTTCTAGATGCAAATGGTTAGCTTCAAAATCCAGCAACGTAACCCAAGAGGAAGAGTCCGATGGAGTTGAAAAACTGCTGCCTGTATATAGGCCTACTACATACAAACGTTCATAGTCTTCCTGTTTACGACAGCCACATTTGCAATCCGAAATATGTAACCAAAGTCAACAGAAACAGTACAACGTTGAGTTTTGACTCATGACTTCCTTTTGCTGTATTACAAAAATTCAGTTTCTGCCAAAGATTCAAGTCTTCTTGAACGTTAGGCAGTGTTGTTGAGCAAAACGTTCTCGATGTTCCGAACGGCTGTAATCTTCACCTTCTGGGTCAAACAACTCCTGACCCTGAAGGCAGAGGTAATATGATGCTTCGAAACTTCTAGATCTTCGTGCTCAACTACAAGGCGTAACATTCCAGATGAAGTGAAGCTTCATCAACACCGATATAAACACCTCAAATCTTAACAGAACCTATCTCAAAGTAAGCACAACGGAGCTCCATTGATTGCTACGACAACGCGGCTAGTTCAACGGAAAAGTTCGCTCTTTATTCCGACAATCACAGAGAACACGTAAGATAGAGTTCTTTTTAATGCAAGACTATCCGCGTACATACGGTCACCGCTGTGGTTAAAGTAGTAACATAGCTATTAATACGGACAACATGTGCGCCAGTTATCTGCGTACTTATTTCATTCTACATAACAGCATTGCATGTGCTAGCTGTAACATACAGCTTCACGGTGAAAACAACCCACAGTGCCCCTAAAATGGCGAGTCAAACACGTCTGGGATAACGCCGTTAGGTTCAAGACGCACAAATTATGCTGTCTCACAAGAACACAGTCAGACAGATGACTGAACGTCGTCTTTGTTTATTACAAACGCCCTAACTCATGTGGTTAACTCGTAAAACTTCACTATCTTCAGATCTGCAGAACGGCATCTACGAACGTACATAAGCAGGTACAAACTAAATTGCATTAAACGGCTTAAATAACACAGCGAAAAAAAGACTTTAAGAATGCGCTGGGTTAAAAAATTCATCCTAAAATCTGCAAAGGAAAATCAATGAACTCACAGTACATACTATAGTTAAAATTTGACACTACATTACTCATAAAAAACAAGTTTTCTTCATGCACGTTATTCATATTTTGCCTTAAACTGAAGCATCCACTCTACATAATAGAATCACTCATCTCTAATGGGTCAACTGCCCATCCACCGAATTATAAATATGGCAAATAAATACGTCGCTTTGGTGGATAATAGTGACACGGTGTCACATCACAGAGGCCCGTGATACGTAGTGTGAATGCTGTGAAAAACTCGAATCTCAATGTGATCAAATTCTCGTGGCTATTTAAGGTTGTATACTGGAAATGACATTAAAGCAGGAAATTCAGTTCCGAACATTAGTAGTTACAACGCTAAAAGTATACACTGTGCCGGTTAAACATAAGCGAACAGCGTCTGTCTCAAGCATACAGTATGTTTCCTTAACTCTATTTATGTATGTATGTATGTATGTATATATCGGTGGGGGTCAAAGGCCGACATGGCCTCAGGGCTTATACATATGCTGAAATGTAAAGCCCATATATCCTGAGAAAACCAACCGCAACAACAACGGCGGCTCTGTCGGCAAATCCTATTCCCACGTTCACGAAGGCTATGGACGCGTGACCCCTGGGCAATGCAGCTAAAACTGCAGCAGACGGGAGAGGGTGCAGGCGAAAGTCCAGCGCCTTAAAACTGGGTCCATTCAGCTATGCGAGCACACCGCTACAGAAAAGCATGCAGGTCTAGAGGCATCAAGGTGGCAGCCCCATCACTAGACTCACCCTGCGACGGGCCGGTAACCTGTCCAGGGGACACCAAGATACTCGTAAAATCCTCAAAAGGAAGAAGCGGACCGACACTCAATACGACAACAAGGCCAGGTTTGCGTACAAAGAACTGGGAAACTAAAAGTTGTCACATGGAATGTAAGGGGAATTGCGGAGAAAACGGAGGAATTACAAACAGAACTGCTGAAAAGGAAAATTGACATTTCCATTATAACAGAAACAAAGAAGAAAAATAAAGGATCAGAAGATATAGGTAATTATGTAATGATTTACTGCTGGGTACCAGCTAACCAATGGGCATCATTTGGAGTAGCAATTGAAATTACGAAAGATTAGAAACACAAGATACAGGACTACACTTGGATTTCGGACAGAATAATTGAAACTAGAATAAAAGTACGGAATAGAAACTTTACATTTGTAGGAGTATATGCGCCGGTAGAAGGAAAGGAACAAGACACAGAAGAATTTTACAGAGAACTGCAACAAAGTATAGACAAAATTCCTAAAAATGAAAAAACTATTTTAGCAGGAGATTTTAGTGGAAGAATAGGTAATCAAACAATTCCAGAATGTATAGGAACATATGGAGAACAAGTAACGAACCACAGCGGAGCAGCACTGAGGGATTTTTGTGCATTTAATAAACTTCATCATCATCATCATCATGTTCCTGAAGGGTTTGGTGTGTTTCCTGTTCCTTGATCTTCAAGATGAAGTTGGTCCCTCCATCTCTTCCTCGGTCGTCCTATGTTCCTTCGTCCTTTTGGTTTATATTGTTGTGCTTGTTTTGGTAGTCTGTTTGTGTCCA
>Ga0131853_10022101_pt1 | contig 11521 bp, 7 predicted proteins | sample TergutLab28metaG_FD_92764 | JGI IMG/M metagenome (GOLD analysis project Ga0131853, IMG submission 92764) | Labiotermes labralis P1 segment gut microbial communities from Petit-Saut dam, French Guiana - Lab288 P1 (version 2) (version 2) | ecosystem: Host-associated > Arthropoda: Insects >...
CAAATAAGTCGCAAGCTCCTGAGGATGGATGTATTAACATCCGAAACATGTTGAGCGGTAAATAATGAAATAATAAAGCAAGTGACATCAAGTTGGTCTCTCTTTATTCAACTATCAAGATGATGCACGGTCCAATAAACATAAGATATTAAAAAGAGTCTGATGAGCGACAATGCAATTTTGATACAGTATATATATATATATATATATATATACACATATTTTATTTAAATTATGGATCAGTTTAGAAAAGCTACGGAGGACGCAGTATGTGTCGACACGTTCGTTTTCATTAACTAAATATTGGTTGTGTGTTGCTGGTCCTACACTTGTTGTTCCTGCTGCGAAACAAATCCGATCCAATGCCACTTTGCCTACAACAAATCCGATGCAGTGCCACTTTGCCCACGACAAATCTTAACACTGACTGCCCCTGGGAGTGAATCTGATTCTCATCAGTGAGGAATCGAAGTCTGCCTCCTGAATTATAGCACATCAAGGCCACATGCATTGGTCTGTATGTACGTTACAAACGATAATCAGCACCGAGTCTCCCAAACAAGGATGAGACGCACGTGGCAGGCTCAGCCTCCTATTTAAAAGCCATTTACATGCGAACCACTAAACTGAGAGGATATCTGGCTCACGTTCCTCTGGCCTAATGATGCTAAGTGAGAGTGTAACATGCATGGCACACAGAACACACTTCCTGCCGCTGCTGAGTAGCGCCTCCTAATGAATAAGGTGTTTCCACAGCTTTAAGCTACATGATCCAGTAGGCAGAAACACAGGCTTACAACTATCTAGAAACAGAATAGGAATTTCCTCAGCACAGTTTCTTAGAGGCCTTAAAGAGAGAAAGAATTTTTAGGTGTGCTCGTACGTGCGGAAAAGAGCAGACAGCATGTAATAGCAAGTAATATAAACGAGCCAATGGAATACAGAATACGGCTGCTATGAACAGGTCCCAGAGACAGTATTTGATAGGGAATTTCGTGTTTACAGAACAGAACTAGACTGGAATACCGGTTAAGAAAACATGAGCTAATTGTAGGGCTTTGTGGGCTACAATTATTTTTCGTATGCCTTCGCGATTTCGTATATTCTATTAGTCTTTAATTTATTGTTAAAAAGTTGACTTAATTAAAGTGATCACACACATACAGAGCGAAAAGTAACAAGCTTATAATACTGTTGCGTCAACTGCTGCAGAGTCACGTCGAGGATGTTGCAAAAAGAATCGCACACCTCGCGCAGTGCATGCAGTGATGACTGGAAATCCACAGACATGGTCCTTTTTAAACGCATGAATACAATTAAGGTGTCGTCTAATTCGTTTTCTACCCGTCATTTCAGTTACATGTGTTATTCCTCCAAGTGCATCAGTGTGTGACCAGACGTCACGATTAAACAGTATAGACGTAATTGTTGAGATGCTGAATTACACTTCTTAAAAGCGGGCTGTTAAATGGTTAAACTTGCGGCAGTTTTAGAAGTATATCAGTTTAGTAATTTGAATATTGGGGTGAGGTGCGGATAGAATGGGAGGGGGGGGGGAGGGATTATTGTAACGGGTGATATTAGTGAAGATTAGTGGCGGTACGGTCAGAGGAAATTTGAACCCCTTTAATCAAGTCATCAGAGAACAGCCAACCCTTTCTCATTCAGTATTAAACCCCCAGTCTGAAATCTTATACTTCATACATCAGTATCACCAGAGTGACTGTAAATGAGTAATTAGAAAGACTAGGGTTCGAAAGATGTAATGGCAATTTTGCTGAGAGTCAGCCAGACGTAAATTTGCATTCATTATCTCTGTAACAGAATAGTATGCGCATTAAGCCTGAACGAAAAGTCATTTTTACATACACTTTTTATGACGTTTTGACGTTTTACTGACCGTGCATCTCAGTAATTAACCAACTTGATGCACAAAATTTGTTTCACAATAAGTTTTATTTCATTCCTCTACATGTTTCGAGCACCATGTGCTCATCATCAGGAGGTCAAAATTGCATTACACAGCCTCTGGTATCATCACACCAATAGCTGGCCATCTGTGGCTGTGTAATGCAATTTTGACCTCCTGATGATGAGCATATGTGCTCGAAACATGTAGAGGCATGAAATAAAACTTATTGTGAAACAAATTTTGTGCATCAATTTGGTTAGACACTGAGATAAATACACTTATTTGTTATTGACTTCCATTTACTTATAGTGTAAATGTATTGTTGCAAGAAAAATCGCAATGAGGAGATTTTGAAAACAATACCTGTCGCTTCACTAATATACAGCGCCTAAATAATTGTTTCAAAAGGAGACTTGGAAACACAGTAAGATTCGCGTTTAATTTCTGCACACATTTTTGGGCACAACGAGTCGTCTTAACCTTTTGACGCCTAATTTCAACTATAGTGGTCGTACCGAACCGCTAACTTCTAAAGTTGCATTTTATATATTTATTCAACAAATAAAGGTACTGAATATTTTAAACATGGTATATACTCTCCGTCTTTTTTTCTCTTCAAAATGCAGTTTGTTTCATAATTCTAACGTATTTGGTTCCTGTACTATTCACATTTTATATACAGGTGTGCTAAAATTAAAAAATAATTCCGGCGCCAAAAGGTTAAATGATTCATTGGAGCTCCTTTAAAATTGGATCAATGCCAGCGAAAATTAGATTTATGTCTGACCCATAAACTGTCAATGTACTGCTGTCACTTGTGCCTAAGTAATTATGAACCCTCTTTCACTAAGCTGTCGCAAGTTATCCAGTGTCATGCATGAACTTGGCAACAGGAAAGTTAATAAAAAACACCTGTAGCTAATTGTGGTACAATGCTTCAGTGTGAAAAGATGAATTTTTAGTAAATGGAAAAATTGTACTTTTACATGTTTGGTGTTGTTTTGCTATTTTAGAGTTCTTTGTCTATTTGACCTAGCATTAACACTGCTGACTATGGTAGATGGCGACAGTTTTTCTGTCTACACAATAGATCACCGAGTCCACAAGTCTGTTCACCTATGTGGCAAACGGACTTCCTGCGGAAATTAGTACTGGGTGCATTCTCTTCGCTTAAGGCACATCCGGAATATCATACTTTGTCCACAAAAGAAATTTCGTAAGTAACCTTACAATAAGGTGGGTCGGGTAGCTCAGTCGGTATAGCGTCTTACTTTCCCACTGGGATCGAATCCCAATGGGGACGAGATTTTCCGCCCGTCCAGACCGGCCGTGGGGCCCACCCAGCCTCCTGTAAAATGGGTACCGGGTCTTTCCCGGGGGTAAAGTGCGGCCGGGCGTGCTGCTGACCACTCACCGCCTTCTAGTGCCACAGTCATGGAAGAGTAGAGCTATACCTCTACCCGCCCTCTGGGCCACACCGGACTTGTAAAGGGATCACTTTACCTTTTACTTTACAATAAGAACCAACAGGATGTACTATCCTGCAGGATCCTGCCAACAGCCAGTCAACATAAACGCATGACATATATCAATTGCTGTATATAGATAGTAGAACCTCCTGATGATTAGCAGAAGACTGCTCGAAATATGTAGAGGTTAATTATTGAAATAAATCGAAAGTAAATAGTGCATCTTGTTGGTTCTTGTTGTACGGATATATCACGATGCACGGTCAAAATAATATTAAATTCTTAAGAAACCTCGTGAGAAGAACCGATCTGCAAAACGGAGAAGGCAATATAAAAATAACGGCGTGGGTAATTGAGAAAATTGGATCGCAAGACAGTAGATGGCTGAAAACGGCCGTGGATCATTACATAGTGTGCACTCTGGTTAATAGGGTGGTGCAACGAGGCATTTCTACCTGTCTTATTACCATGCACAGTCTAATTCGTATTTATTCTGCTGAAAGTGGAGGCAGAAACATGTGTTTGACTGACCACACGACAATTATATGTAACGTCGTCTTGGGTCGTGTAGTTGTTGAGGCATGCGCAGTGCGGAAAGTCATCCAAACTGCCCATTTATCTGATATTTTCCAGGAACTGGAAGTCATTAAGGAACTATGAATGGAATTTGACAGCTACGTCCTTAATGCTTTTGTCGGTGTGCTGGGGCAGATAAGAAACGTTTCACCCTTCCTGAAATAGTCACCTAAGTGTGGGCACTTGTTCCTAAAACAGTGACCTACATGAAGTGCGTTATGGGTTTAATACAAGAACGCTACAGGTTCATAGCTACTTTTAAGTCTTATGTTGTATGTCATGTTACGTTACGTTGTATTGTGTTGTGTTCACAACAAGCGATCAATTTTAAATATCTCGGTTGCGAAATTTCCTACGATAATGAAAAAGCACATACAACAAAAAAAATTGCAAAATTTGCTCAAACTTTGGGAAATTTAAAGAACACTTTAAATCAAATCGAGAACAATATTCTTCAAGAACATAAGCATATAATGCATTGGTTCTTCCCATTTTTCTATATAGAAGGAAAATTTGTACCTCCGACAGAAGGATAAAAAAAATGATTGACATCAATCGAGATCAAATTTTTCAACAGGACGTTGGAGTGCACACATTTTGACACAAAAGGAATATGGAAATTTTGAAAGAGTTGAAAGCAGAACCAGTTGACGAGAAATAAGAGTACACAAATCAAAATGGCTGCAGGATGTAAGAAGAAAGAACAAAAACAAAATGCCAGAATGACGCTGAATTTTAAAACAAATTGACGAAGACGACTTGGAAGACCTTAGAAGAGACTATAAGACGAGGCCGAAACAGGTCTTTCACGCCTTAACTCGTGACGGATGGTGATGATGACGATGACTCTTCTGTAAAACGCATTTCATATTTTATCGTTCTTCTTCTACTCGCAAAGAAAGGTTGTTTAGAAGTAACAATGTAGAATTATATTCAGAATGTACGGGGCTTTAATCTAGACCAATTTCCCATCTGGCCTGACTTCGGTCGTTTAGTCTGTCCAGTGGAAAGCCACGAGGGTACGGCGTTTTCAAATTACGGCGCTGCGAATATCTTCGTAAAAGTTAGCCGAGGTAGTCAATATTTACGCAGCTTTGTCTAGTGGAAAACCTCTGTCTTGTTTCAGGGCACACGGCTTTCGTTCAGATGCATTTTTATCAGTCATTACACTCACATTTCATTCCAGACTGGAGCAGTGACGTCACACCGTCTACGATTTAATCCTCTTATCCTCCCCGTCCTTCGTCTCATTTTTCCTCCGCCGCTAAAGCATGTTACGGCTTCTATTGAACACAGTTCATGAAGTTTGGCACTGTTTTACAACACAACTCACGCAGAGAACAAAGTCTTAGTGTTAGGTACAATAATTTTTGGTGTAAATGTTCTTACTGTACTGTTCATAAAAGTGTTAAAATTTCCTCTTATCAGTATTGTGTGTCTCACCTAATTCAACTTAAATTCCACACTCAATATGGTGCCTTTTTAATACAATTTTTTCAGGGTCAATATTCATTTTGCCTGTAACAAGCTTTGTTGGCTGGCGAGATCTTCATTGTTGATAATTTTAAGTTGCGTTTTTAAATACTTAAATAAATTAATTATTTTGCTCAAGTCAACAATATGGAATTTCTCCTCGGTTTCAGGTCTTAGTCGCCTTTTACACTAGAATAAAATCAAAAGATGTTTCTACCGAAGCTCTTTAGAAAGCTGAAATAAATATATCAACAGCCTTGCAACCAGAAATGAACTGTTCTTTAACATGAAAACCGCCCCGAGAAAAGACTTTCAAGTAAACACCGGCTGTGGTTAAACCTCAAAAAGAATACAGTGGCTGATTCTTCCAACTATTAAAGAAGGAAGCAGATATGCAAACGACACTTAAGAGTGCAATGTGTTTTACAAGTCTATTCATGCCTTCAAAACTTGTGGACGCTTTCAGCCACTTGACGGTTTGATTGCAAGACCAGCGATTCAGATACATTATGAGCAGCCATCTGGGTCAGTGTCAGCTTTTAATTCAACTCTGACACGGCTTATCGCTCAAGATGGTTTAGTGTGTTTATTCGCCTGGTAACTCCAAATTTTACAAAATTTGTTTGTGTTGAATATTTTTTTCATGAAGAATTCAGTTTCTTGGCATTTTCAGACCGGAGCTTCTTACATTCCGCTGTTCATATTTTGACAGTTGGTGGCTTGAGCACAGAAGCCATATTTTTTTTAAATATTTCAGGCACTTCTTAAGATTTTGAATTTCAGGTGACCGTGCATCGTGACAAATTTTTATAATAAAACCAATTAGATGCACTAATTTCTCAATTTTATTTTTGGAATAAAATTCTACATGTTTCAGACATTTCCTCTGTCCAGCATCATGAGTTTAACACTGTACACACAGCAATGGTATATGTCATACAGGTTTGCTGACAGCTTGCGAGCAGGATCAGGACGGAACATCAGTTCCGTCCTGATCCTGCTTAGGGAGGAGTGCTGGTGTTTTGATGATGTCAATTGTCCGCTGAGACCGAATAATATAGTAACCCCTGTTTTGTGAGAGGGGGCTAACTGCCACTTTGAGTTAACTGAGTTATGTTCAGCGCATCATTCAACTAATGGTCCTCTATAACACTTACGCAGATGACAAATCTGCCTTCAGGAATAAGAACAAGACTTGGGCATATCTGACCTCTCAAAATATTTTTCATTTGTAAAACTGAGACATCTTCTTGCTTGTCCTATAAAACTGATATTTTGTGGGTTGTCCCCGTTTTTCAAAATAGGGACGACATAGCCTATACAGCAGCCGAAATGGTAATACTGTACGGTATGAATAGTAGTACTGCGTACGTACAATACAAAGAAATAAGTATCCCTACTAATGAATGTAAACAAGTAATAATTAAAAGACGAGTCTCTCTCTCTCTCTCCGTTTAAAAAATTAAAACGTGTAAAGAAAGTAACAGTAACTTGTTCTGAGTTAGACGAGCTGTGGGCTCTGTACTTGCCCGCCAACTAGCGGTTGCTTTGCTAATTTACAACCAAGAGCACTAATTTCACATATTTCCATTGCGAACCAAAATTTCGGAACCAGTAGATCTCATTCTCTATTTCCAAAATCCGTACTTAGGTTTCTGTTCATGAGAGAGTCCACAGTTATATTCAGGCTTGCCTTTCTCCATTAAGTTCCGGTATTTTTTCCGCGTTGAGCTGTTTGTGTTGTGAAATAACAAATTTCCGTCCTTGTAACCCACAACACATCTTGTTTTGTTGATGCGTTTCACAATCTATATAATTTTCAGGTTCTTTTCTTACATCTCCTTATTTTCAGGACACTCGTACATGATGAAGTTAGGTTAACACATTAATAAAGCGTTCTGTTTTCATCTTACACGGCCGCTTTCTTGTTGTTGCTGTTGTCCAAAAGATCTGTAAGAAGGTTCTGAGAACCCTGCACTTCTCTTGCCTGAACATTCCTGCCAGGTATCCAGCAGATAAGTGCTATCTGTAAAAGCTCTCCGCCGGCAAGCCATGCAGTAAAACGAACCTCAAGTGCTTGGCCACACGTGTCGCAGCATGTATCAGTCACAGGTTACCACACATGCTGCACACTCTTGTTCTAAATTTGCCTGTAAACGCGAAACTTTATTTATTTTGAACATGTCTTCGTAACAGGGGATAAGTGAAGTAACGACCCACTGCCTGGTTGGTTTTCTACCCTACATCTTTACCGCGTCCACAGCTTCTCACATTTACAGGTATTTGTCTGTGACACTAGAAGATACTGCTGATAAACAGTTTCGTAATTTGTTGCCTAGCCTACTCCACATTCAGTATCCCCACTTGGTATACAAGTTCTAGACGTGCATTAAACACCCAAAAAGCAATCATTGTGTATGTAGTTTCAGTTCCTGGATGTCAGAAATCATGAAGACTGCCTTATAAACCTCAGTTCATCAATGCTGTTTAGGGAAATAACCACAGTGAGTCACGTGACTCACACCGTGTGCTGTGTGAGGAAAATTCAGAGTTTTTGATAAGAAAGTAGATGTTACAAAAGAAGTATTACTAATTTGACACTTTAAAATGTCAACACCTGGGAAGTTGCTTCTTAGTTTGTTAACGACGATCTCATTTGTGCCCTCTTTGGGCCCTGTGTATAGAGTCTAACAGCGCCATTTCTCTGAATGTTGTTTGGAAAGTTATCGACTGGCACAGGGAATAAATATGAAATACATAACAGAATTTTAGTTGGTAACCTTGTAAGAAAATTTTATTTTTGAGCTGTACGTGCAGATTGGGGAACTAAAAACTTATACAAATTATCAAATATGAACAAGAAATGAGGAAGTGTGCTCAACCAGCGTCGGTTAATGGTCAGAGTTGTGGTAATATTTACATGATAATTGTCCTTGGAGCACCACAAGAGACGAAGAGTATGTTGACCACCTGATCGACTACCACTTTTTATTCAATGTACGGACTTTCCCTTAGTATGTCTGGGCAACACGTTTTCTCGGCTTTGTTTTCCAAGTCTGCAAAACCCTGAACATGTATTTATGGCTTTAAATCTGAAAAGAAACAAAAGCAGAATAGTGACAGGTTCTGCACGAATTGCTGTCCATGGAGTGTGTTGGTAGAAGGAAGGCATGACTTTTAAGTGAATTCCTTATGGCAAAACTTGTCTTCAGTGACTGTGAAAGCACGACGATTCAGTCATGATAAACATAATTCATGCCACGGATTACATTCGGTACGTGCCGGATACAAATAAAAAAATATAAATGGCTAAATAATATCAATGATTTCTAAACATTATGCAGTATTGTCGAAAGAGCTACCAGCGTCACAGTGCTGGGTTGATCAGTAGATATTTCTAAGAAAAGAAAGATTACCTGAGAAATATTATAATTATAATAATTATTAGAAATAATATTAGTAGTAGTGGTGGCGGTGGTGGTGGTGGTGGTGGTGGTGGTGGTGGTGGTGGTGGTGGTGGTGGTGGTGGCGGCGGTGGTAGTAGTAGTTGTTGTTGTTGTTCTCTTATGACAGGTCTTTTTCCCCTGTTAATTCTCTTGAATCAACGGCGATCCCCACCGCTCAGGCTGCAAGTTTCAGACCGCAATACTGTCCGTATTATGTGTGATGTTCCTTTTATATCTCCCATTGCAGGGAATCTATTGAATGTGTTCCTGGTGTGGCTTCCAAACTTTTCTTTAAACTTTGTTACTTTTGTGGTGGCTCCAGTTATTAACAGTATGAACAGAAAATTCATGTCCCACATTCGTTGTGTCTGGGTACAAAAACTCTAGTTATTTGTCATCTTTTGTGCTTCTTTTTGTGTGACATTCCTGTTCGCTGGTATTGCCACATCTGTCAGTATGCATGTTTTCTCCTTTTTATTGTTTAATTGTTACATCTGGCTTATATGCCATAACTTCTCTGCGTGTTTACCCCTTGATTCAATAACTTTGTCACATATTCATGTTTAACTGGTGTGCGTGTGTGTGTGCGTGCGTGCGCGTTTGTGCGTGTGTATGTATGTGTGTGCGCGGGTGCGCGTGTGTGTGCGTGCAATATTGTATGTCGTTTCAACGACCAGTGCCTTGCACACTGAATAATGCGAATGTGCAGAAATATTATCGTATCTCCTCAACTACACTTTTTTCACCAGAATGGGCATAGTGAGGTTAGTTGTCAATAGTTCTTTCATGTTGTTTACGGCGCAGGCGTTTACTATAAATTTCATAATAATAATAATAATAATAAAGCTAGAACTTTTCACACACTCCCTATCATGTAGGGTATTCTTTTACTTTATAATGAATGAAATAATAATTATGTTCTTCGCAGTTTACGATAATTTGTTCCCTTTGGTCTAATTCCCTATAGAAACTGAGAAGAGCGCAACGATGTGTTTACAGCAATGCTGACCTAGTTTGAGGTACTTCCTAGATATTTGCTTCCCACTGCTCTTTACGCAGGACAAGAATGCTTTCAAGGTAATTCGGTCTCTTTCACAGGTAAAAAAAAAAAAAACTTATGTTAACGTTCTTTTGTATTTGCTTAAAGATTCGTTTTTATTTTATGGTTGACGTATATTTCAGGCATGGCTATTGCAGTGTGGTGCCTAGGTTCTTACATTTGGTGAGTTAATGTCCTCACATCAAGCTCAGGTAAAAATTCTGGCTTGCAGAAACTCACACAATGTAATCGCAGCAGGTTTACAGAAAATTTTCGGTTTGCCATTTTTGCGGCCAGAAGGCTGTCGGTACGTCTCATGCAACCCTTTAAACACGAGGTCAAAGACGTAGTTACTTTGCATCTGACAGTCATTCGGTCCGTCCGTCTTTGTACCGAAAACTTGGAGGGTCTCGTGACCAGGTGTTATTTGTGCTTAATATACTGCCCTCTCACAATAGTAGGGCGTCCTGTCCGACTAGAGTGCGAGTCTGTTCTTTGTTTTAGGTCACCGCCTTTCTTGGTTGTGCATAGGAACGTTAAAATGAATTGCATTTAAATATTCAGTGCCTACCGCGAAGTGAACATTCTGCTTCTCGGTATTAAAAAACATTTCATACTGTATAGGGAAGAAATCGCTAATTGTTCTCAGATCGACCAAAAAAATGTGGGCAGAATGTAGAGTTTGTAGTCGCGTTCGCAAAATTGCGAGAAGCGACTAATAGCTTCGTCATGTCTCTCCGTCTGACCATCCGTCCACATGGAACAACTCGGCTCCCACTGGACGGATTCTCGTGAAATATGATATTTGAGCATTTTTTGGAAAATTTGCCAAGAAAATTTAAGTTTCATAAAAATCGGACAAAAATGACGGGTATGTTACATGACAACCAATATAAAGTTTTGATCATATTTCGCTCGGTTCTTCTTAGAATGCATAATGCTTCGGACAAACGTTGTAGAGAAAATCAAAATACCCGTTTTATGTTCAATAACTTTATAAAAAATTGTGACGTTTATGAGATAATGTGGAAAAATATAGTACTGTACAGCCGCACAGGCCACTGATGACAATAACAACAATACGCATGCCTTACTCAATTATTATACCAACTACTGCAAATATATAAAATTTATAAAATTTAAACATTAAAACATTAAAAACGCTCCGACATGTTTTATATATGTACAGTAGTTGGTATAATAATTGAGTAACTCGACAACGTGCACGTTGTAACAACAAAAATACGCATGCGATTTGAATGCTGGATAACTTAGAACAAAACACACGCTTAGAATATGGAATATACTTTGCTTTCCGTGGCAACAATTGTAGCACGCAAGCGCCTCTGTGATGACATAATGTACATTGCCCGTCTTGTTGCCCGTCAAATCTGAATGTATGTACAGTAAGAAATTCTAAGGGTTAGTGCACAATGGAGACCGCCTCTGTGGTCTAGCGGTCAGAGTTTCTGGCTACAGATAGAGAGGTCCCGGGTTCGATCCCCGGCGCTACCAGATTTTCTGAGTAGTAGTGGGTCTGGAACGGGGTCCACTCAGCCTCGTGAGCCTCTTGAGGTCAATTGAGGAGCTACTTGAATGAAAAAAG
>Ga0131853_10022102_pt1 | contig 11520 bp, 4 predicted proteins | sample TergutLab28metaG_FD_92764 | JGI IMG/M metagenome (GOLD analysis project Ga0131853, IMG submission 92764) | Labiotermes labralis P1 segment gut microbial communities from Petit-Saut dam, French Guiana - Lab288 P1 (version 2) (version 2) | ecosystem: Host-associated > Arthropoda: Insects >...
GAATAAAACTCTACATGTTTCGGACAGTTCCTCTGTCCATCATCAGGAGTTTTTCACTGTACACACAGCAATGGTATATGTCATATAGGTTTGCTGACAGCTTGCGAGCAGGATCAGGACGGAACTAGTTCCGTCCTGCCCGAAACATGTTGAGTTTTATTCCAAAAATAAATTTGAGAAATTAGTGCACGTAGTTGGTTTTATTATAAGAATTTATACGATGCGCGGTCAATTGAACGTCAAAAAAGTTAAAATGTTCATGAATATATAACCCATTGTGATCTCATAAACATACTATTTCCTTTATAAGGAACACAAGTATTTTTTTTAAATTAAATGAATCACCTTAAGCTCCTTGTTCCGTTACCATGTTCTGTGCTGGAAATGTAAGCCGTAATGAAGGTAAGGATGAAGTAGTGTGGGTCAGATAGTGCCTCCTATTTCTGGATGCCCATCATCAATTATAGTACTATATGAAGCAACACCCTCATTTCCCTGCACCGCCGCGCTAATCTTCTTCCTCACGCCCGGCCGTCTATCCTGACGTCCAGTTATGTAAAACGAGGTGACGCGAAGTCTAAACAAGTTACATCTTGTGGCACGTAACAAGACGTAGAGTGGGGGGTTCGCTGTGAAACAGCTGTATAATACCGTATGTAACCACTTGTTCGCAACACTAAACCTGATGATTAATCAAACTGAAGAAGAGCCTTACCTCAGGCCTGCAAGTTTATGTACGTTTCATGTGTTTCCATACAGGATTACTAAAATTAATAGGGTAAACGTAGCGAATTTCGTAATATACTTTACGTCATATTATTTTTAACGGTTCTACATCAAGGGAGCCGTCTATGTAGATATGTCAAAACAAAATCGGCAAAGCGTACTTTATTTTGTGTAGCTTAACGAATGTCGTAAAACGAAATTGTGTAGTTTTGCACTATAAGCCCGTGTCGTGCGAGAGAGTCCTATAGTGTCACAGATGTTAAAACTAACAAAATACACTTCATAAATGGACTCTGAATTGTAACTTGTGTATTAGACAAATTGTTTATTCTAGGGCAGAAATTATGTTCTAATGTTTTGTATGTTGCAGTTCTTCATGTCGCGGTTTATCTAGCTTCTAATTTATCTTGTTTTGTAATGATTTATTCAGGTTGTTTAATTCCGGATTTACACATGTTTGCACACAATTCCACTTATCTTAATAGTAATTTATACACACCAAATTTACTCCATAAAATTTTAATTAAAATTTTGATTTTTATTATGGTGAAACTTAAACTATGAATCCTAGTAATAACATATTCTTTATCACACTGTTGATTTTATTGTTAATGGTCCGATACAGTCACTCGATGACTACATATTATGGCTCATGTGATCCATTATTACTCTAACCACAGGTAAACAAAGTTTACAGTTTTTTCTTAGTTCGAATGACCTTTAACCTTGTTAGCATTAAGTAGACATGTGGATCGTATCTGGTGTCCTGCAGGTTATGTATGGGTCAGGTACATTATGGACGGCAGGTGCTGTTTAACACAGCAAGATGCAACCAGTAAACTACTGAAACTGAAGTTCTTGTATCAGTCTATACTTTAGAGCACCATTGTTGGTTTTTCAGTATTGCTGATTATTATCACTTTATTTTAATGCAATTTGGTAGTAAGTTATTAAATTTGAAAAGTTTGTCAACCAAAATTGCCTCATAAACCTATCTCATTTGTTTCTTCTTTTTTTTTTTTTCGTGTATGCTTTCAGTCTTCCCAATTCCGGCCGTCACTACCGTCTATCGTGCATTTCTTATTAAGTCACGAGATTAAAACCAATGTTTGTGTAATATTTAAAATTTAAGGAACCGCACGATTTTACTTCTATGCTACACTTGTTTTTGAGCGTTACAAATTCTGTTTTCCTATTTCATTTCTGCTGCCTCGTCTTGTAATACTGAAGTAGTGTTACGTGTTGTAGTGCCAAAAAACAAGAGAGCGGGCGCTTCACATCCATAATAAACCCGTGGATTATTCATGTAGCCATACATATATTGTACTGTGTTTTCTTGTAGACAGAATTATAGTGTTGTAGTGCTGTCTAACTCAAGTATTCAGGTTAAACGTTGTTCCAGTAGTGTGTAGCTTACAAGTTAAACAGTATTATTGTTTAATATCACCGGTGAACAGTAAAGTTGTTAAGTATTGTTCTTGACTTGTTAAGTAACTGTGTAAATTCCGCTTCCTTAATATAGGCTGATAGTCATAATGGAACTAAAAAAAGCCCGGGAGAAAGAATAGAGCTTTGTCTAACAACTTCACATGTTGAGGCCTTCGTTCTTCCAGGATGTTATGCGGCGTATGTTGGTAGTTTGTTACCGCCTTCAAGGCTAAATTGAACCTTGGAGACTGAATCGATAGGCTGCCCCGAAACGTCTCTTGGCCAACTACCAAACTACGCCCCTGATCTCTCATAATAACGAAGGCCTCAGCTTCACACCGACAGAAGCCTGAAATTATTTACTTTTATTTGTTTATATATCTTTTTTTGTTCCGAATTAATCTCTTAATTTTATTTGTTAATTGTTCTTTGGTCCGTACAAATCTTTGTTTTAGTTCTGAAAAGGAATTATGCTTTATACATTTCATGAACATTTGGAGAGGACCTGCTGTCTTACATCATTGATGCCGGACTACTGGCTAGAAGTCAGTATCCGGAAGGTCCTGCGATCTGCCAACTCGGCACAGGTTTTTCTTGGTTTCCCTCTGTCTATAAGCGAATGCTGAGATGGTTTCCAAGACTCCATGCTTCTCACGTAGTCCTCCCGACTTAAATTTCTTAGATCCTTATTTCATATTTATGTACATGCATTATAACCACTGCCACCGGGCAACAGTCCATTTGCAGTTAAATATATTATTATTATTATTGTCCTTCTGTAGACTTGTAATGGGATATTTATTTCTGCATCTCATAAAATTGGACAAAATAATTTTTTCTTTTTATTTTACGAAGACCGCTCATAGTGTAGGTCTGTAATGTCAGTGATAGAATCAATGATGACTGACTAATGAAGAAGGACTTGGAGGTTCATGGCATAACTAGACGTCATCCTGTCCTTGCCCGGAGTGGTTGACAGATTTCATGAAAGCATGTCAGCCGGTCTAACGGTCTGTGTATGAACCAAGCACCTCCCGCATACAAGACTGTTGTTTCACGGTGCAGAAAGAAGAACTGATAGTTATTAAATCTTTGTTACATATGCTGAAATCCACAATTAAACTCTATAGAAACTGCATAAAATCCACAAACTTCGTATCACCTTGAGCACAATTTTCACTCCGTTTCATTTTAATATTATAACGTGATTAAAGTAGGTGGTTTTCATCTTAAGCCTTTATCGATTAGGCCTTTTTATGGCAGGGCCAGTCCGAGAGATGTGGCCGTCCTGGGCAGGCTAATAATTTGGCGCCCATTCAAAATTATATTTTTTAAACTTTTGAGCATAGGGAGAGGTTTGGCGAATCTTTATGAGGGTGCATGCTTAAGCTGCGGATAATTTTCTGAGAATTTTTTTGCCTGCACATGTGAATTTTGAGCGGTAAATAAGGCATAGGGACCTTCCATCGTCATTAATTATTGTACGTTATAATTATTATATTTTTATTATAATAAAAGAATCCTTGAAAAATGTAAACAGGGAAATAGCTGAGGCTTTTACTACTCCATACTCAAAGAGAACAACGCAATAAATATGTTAAACTGAATGCTATAATAACGCTCTCTTATTGTCATTTTTTAAATTATTACAGTTAGAGAAAGAACGAAGTACTTGAAGGCGTTCTTAAGACCCTACTATTGGCAAAAATAACACATTTTTTATTTTAATGAAGACTTTTGGAAATTATGTTTTATTTATAACTTCTGCTTCACAAGGTACAAAGGTAATGACTCCATGAAATATGTGATATCTACTACTAGGATTGTAGAAACTGAAAATTTTTTAATTTTTTATACATTTATTACTGGTATTTATTTTGTTTTACTGATAAAAAATTTTACCATAGAAACATTAAAATCAAAGAAATCGTTCTAGGATTTATTTTTAAACAATTAATATTAAATTTGTATTGTCTTAAAATTTGCAGTTTAAGGAAATTAGAAGTAAAACGTTCTAAGCAACTAAAGAAATCATTAGGACAGTAATTGTAAAAGTGTTAAGTCTCTTGATTCATGTTATAATACACAAGAAAGCAAGGAGAATAATGTAAACATATTTCACTCTCAGATACACATTCGTTACTGCTCCAAGGATGACAGATTTCCTGATGGGGATAAGTAGATAAAATGTTTCATTAACATTTAAAATCTCTTACCTTTTCAGATCTCATTTTCGGCACTGTTTGTTTGCATCTAAGTTGTTGATTTCCTTTGTAAATATAGTTATTGCAAGAAGAAGAAGACGATTCTACATATTGCCTTTATTAATTCGTGATTTTTTCTTGTTTTTTGATAACTTTCATCGCCAAAGACTCTAGTTTCAGATATACGTACTTGCAAACTAACATACATATTTCTGGCCGGAGTTTCTCAAGTTCGGAAAAATTTATCGAAGCCGAATGTCCCAAAATTGAGTTAGTTATTTCCCGCTTGGTACTGCAGAGAGTTGATGAAACTTGCTTGTCGCTGCAGAATTGTATATTAAATGTGCAAATTCTTACCAAATTCTATCATTTGACATTCAATCTGACCCTTATGTTTTTTTTAACAAAATGCCTCCTCAAATCACATTTTTGAAGATGTTTAATAGCGCTGGATCACATCAGACAGAAAGGTTAACCATAAACCCCCCCCCCCCAAAAAGAACTCTCCCTTCCCATTCTCCATCAAACTAACGGTTTGGAACACACCCAGAATTTCTTTTAATATATCTGTTAAAGATCATTTAGTGACGTCTTAGCACCCCTTATAAGTTGACGCCCCGGGAAGCTGCCCAGCTAGTCCACCGCTTACTCTGATCCTGACATCTGGCCCTTTGCAATATGGAGATGAGTTTTTAAAGTATGAATGTTTTCTGTATTTGGTAGGTAGTTTCGAAGAGGCCAAATGAGAGGCCTCCAAATATAGAATACAACGCAGAAAGGACGTGGACATGGATCTGTGCCGTAATTGTGATTTGATACCGCAATCCCAGTTTTCGACAATCCAACAGGAAAAAGGCCGTCCTAATTGTCAAATCAAGTGTCATAATTGCCTGAATTTCTATTGGATTATTTTGGAATGTTACGATCCCACAAATAACTTACTGGCGTGGACGCTGACACGTGGAGACTTCTTTCTCTTGCGCAGGCTAATCAAAATTTCTAGCGGGGAGTAATTTTCGCAAATTGCTCTCATCGCATAGAGGGCAAAACGGAGTGATCCTGAAACTTCAATGAGACTCTGGTGACGACTTTACAAGCAATTGAAATTTATAGACAAGCAGTCCATTCTTCACCAAGTTCCTTGTTCGGACTTAATGTTAATGTGCCTGTGGACCGTACTACTTACTTTCGCTACGTTCTACGTGCTTCAACGTGCTGGTACTGGTAGCACTGCTTTACAAACTTCAGCACTTCGCAGACCTACTAGACAAAACCACAAGAGATTCTGAGAAAGCGAAGTGACAGGCAGGTCGTTGTAGTCTTCTAAGGAGGTTTCACAGCAGCACAGAGATAAGGAGCTGAACCTTATGGATTGTCGGAGGAACGACTGGAGTTACAGACACAATACATTAGACATACAAATATTTAATGCCTTGAAGACGCAAGTTTCTTGCGCCATTACGTTCTTATCTTGAGCATATAGTTTCCGGGAGTTTTGATGTATTGTGGTGTTCACATACTGACGGACAAGCTTGACCCTGTAGATGAAGACACCACAGTACTTAGAAAGTTCCGAAAATAATTGTGTAATGACGCAGCGAAATATCATTGAAGACTACTACATCATCACTTTCAGACATCAAAACTCGCATTTCGTGCATTGTCATTTGTGATTCTAACCTGAAGACTCAGTGCAATAAGATGAGTCACTGCGTATTTTGACACCATTACATTAAAAGTGCATGTGAAGCGCAGGTCAGTGATCTTCCTTCTTTAGATTTCTAGATGAAATGTAGGTTTCATAGAACGTTTATCGGAGTGCTGGCTGCCTGATTCGAAATCCAACAAACGTAAAAATGAAGATGAATAGCTGACATCCAAAATGAGAGAATTTTTTTTACTATTGTGAAATTCATTTGCATACTAATTTCTTTACATTTAACAACATTATGCGCGTTTTTGTCTTTAATTCTTGAATGCAACTATAGTTTCATAATACAAAGCAGCGCGATATCGAAGTGAAAGTAATTATAAATAAATTACATCCGTTATTTTTCTCGAAATACCACGTCCCACTCACACTTCAATCAGTACATTTCAATTCCCATTTAGTATAAACCAATTTTAATTGCAGGCCCAGACGGTCAGTTAAACAATACAGGCAATGTACATGTACCGTAACACTGAGCCGCGTTCGTGCAATCATTTTTGCAGTCAAAAAGCAATACTTTTTACATATTCTGAGTGTATATTTGTAGCCTTAGGCATCCGGCATGAAATTCGCATGCGCCTTATTATCATCTTTTTCCTGTCCGGCTGTACAATTTTTTCCACTTTGTCTTAAAAAAACGGTACGATTTTCGAAAAAGGCTATTTAACATAAAGCATGTGTTATGTCTCTACAACGTTTGTCTGAAAAAATTCTCATTCTAAGAAGAACTGAGCGAGATATGACCATAAACGTATAATGGATTCGTGTAAAGCACCTGTTACTCTTGTCAGGTTGTAATGAAACTTGAAATTTTCTCTCCAGATTTATAAAAAATACTGAATATCAAATTTCATAAAAATCCATCCAATGGTTGCCGAGTTGTTCCGTGCGGACGGACGGTCGGACATGCATGACGAAGCTGATAATGGCTTTTCATAACGATAGGAAAGCGCCTGTACAAGGAAATTTCCCAGCCATTGAGCCAAAGAATATATTCCGTTTTTCATTCGCGGATTCATATCTATTCACCTAAAGTTATGTGCTGCACCCACAACTTTTGAAAAATCGTATTTTAAGTTATCGAAAATCGTGTGCTTTAAGATGATTTCAATTTGTCGTCGTCTTATTCGATATGCAGTCATTTATGAAAGCAGACTTATTGCGGTCTCTTATGAATATGGCACTGGAAAGTAATATTCCTTCAGATCGACAAGGCAGGCAATGCTCGCATAAATAGACATTGGGGTGTGTTCGTCTAACCATTATTGCCGTGGAAAAACAAAAAATATTTAATATTTTAAGTTTGTGTCTGTAGCCTTAGTTGCCCCGCATGCATAGCGGATGCATTATCATATTGTTTCCTGTGGTCTGTCTGGCTGTACCACATTTTTCAACAGTATCTCATAAAAAGCAGGATTTTTGGAAATATGTTACTGAATGTAAATTTTGTGTTTTGATTTTCTCTACTACTTTTAACTGAAGCATTTTTCATTCTAAGAAGAATTGAACGAGATATCATAAATGTACATACGTGTTCATGTAAAGTACCAGTTTTTGTTGTCAGATTTGAATGAAACTCGAATTTTCTCGACATATGTTCGAAAAATACCGAAATATAAATTTTCATGAAAATCTGTCCGTTGGCTACCAAGTTTTTCTATGTCTACAGGCAAACATGAAGAAGCGAATACTTACCTTTCGCAGTTTTGCGAATGTGCCTGGAAGTCTTTTGACCATTTGTGCGACTGCTGACTGTTTGGTACGCAATAATTTAGAGAGGCATGTTTATGTCAGGCTCTTATCGCAAACTTTCCACAAACGACGAGGAATTTATTCGTCAGCCGATTGACGATTAGCTCGTAGTTATTCGGATATGTAGCTAAGAAATTGAAGAAACTCTGATCTTTATGGGCGTTGGATAATAATCAACGTCTTAACGTACGAAATCCAACAGTCATAATCCTGAGCAGTATCAATTCAGACCGTTTCTTTGCACCCTATTTTTTAAATACCGATTTTAATATTATTTTGTCATCTTATTTTGAGGCTTTTCGACTAACATTTTCTTGCATATATAATATCGACCATGCTTGCTACATGCTCTGCTTATTATATCCACTTGATTGCGTAAATAAAATAACTTAAATAGTGGGAATATGAGTTCCAAATTTGAATCTAAAATTTTCCTCTGACCCATACACAGAAATATGCATCAATCACTTAAGTTTCCGATCAAAGCAGCGTGTGTAAATTTTATCAGTTCCACATATGTTAACAATTTTCCTCTCCCTTTCTGTTCACAAAGGATCAAAGGACAAAAAGCGTTAGGTTAGTCTTACCCAACTCAGTTTAGCCATACGGAGGACGTAGTATAACTTATATAATGACAGAAAAACCCTTGTTGACTTTACGAATTAACCCCCTTCAGCATATTATTCAACCCCTTCAGCAGTTGAAAGTTTGGTGCTTGCAGTCTGTTGTCGTGGTTTTGTAAATGCGGTAGAGGGAGATGGAGGTGGGTTGGGGTGGTGGCTTAATATGGTCTCAGGAATATTCAAAATAAGCTACATCAGTACAACGAGTGACATTGCAGTGTAATGGAAGTTTCGGAAAGGGCTGACGGGGATATGCAGGGGGATGGAGTTTGATTAATGACGTCAGCATTACTATAGAACGCAGCCTATACTATGCATGTACTGTATACGCCAATTTGTATTATTTCGGGTCCGACATTAGCAAATTAATCAAGCTAAGTAGAGAGAGGAAATGAAACGCACGCGTATCCAGCTTCCAGGTTCCGAACAGAAGCAGCAGCTGTTGCCGTTTTTGAGGCAAAAGTAAACACATTGTTTAACTCGGTTTTTATGATACGTAGGGCGACCAGTGTTTGTATTATCAGTCATATGCTGTAGAGCCAGGGGAGTGTACATGTGTATCTAAGCCTATGGGCAGAAATGGCGGGAATTTCTGAGCTACAAAATTAAACCCATTTAACAGTTCGAATTAAAATCAAAGTCTGCAGCCCCTTAGATTAATCTGGTCTTTGTTCACTTACCCTATCTGTAATGTCTGATGTTTAAGCCTTTAATTATTCAAAGGGACTGATTGGTCTTGCAAATAATAGCTTACTGAGTAATAAACGAAATGCCCTCGACGAAACCCTTCGCTCGGTCAATAGTTCTGTACCTTTCAAGCAGGACGCAACAGCGCCTAGTGGGCCAAGGCCCCATCATCATCGAGGATTCACGATCACACTCAGACACACCACACTCGGTAGGACTACTCTGTACGAGTGATCAGCCCGACGCAGAGATCTCTACCTACCAACACACAACACTTACAAGAGACAGACATCGATGCCCCGGAGGGATTCGAACTTCCAATCCCAGCAAGCGAGCGGCCGTAGACCCACGCCTTAGACCGCGTGGCCCCTGGGATCGGCTCTGTTCCCTTTACAAGCCATAAATAAGTGTTAAAATAGTGACTAGTCTACGACTTGGTTGACTGGAGGCCTTAAGGTTTGGGTTTCAGGCGCGGGCATGGATTTTTCTCTCTGCCATATCGAGGTCGATTCTGGGGCTCATGTAGCTCCTTATTCAGATCCTAAAGGGGATTTCTTCTTGGAAGCAAAGCAGCCAAAAACATGAAGCTTAAAATTAACTTTATCTGTTGCCGTTTATAAGAATGCTTGGTCATGTACCTCCACTCCCCCATGCGCATTCATGGCCTACTGATTAACTGAACACAGGAACAGTTTTAACTTACACAGTTACTTTGCGGGTAAAAGTTTATTTTGACATAAAGAATTTTATAAACTTGTGAGCTTTGAAGGTTTCTTGCATATAAGTTGCATTAGACCATTTAGCAAAATTACGAAAAGCAACTATTAGATTCATCATTTATGTCTGTCTGTACGCAAGGAATAACTCAGCTCCCGCAGGACAGATTTTCATGAAATTTAATATTGAGTATATTTCCAAAATCTGTAGAGAAAATTAAAATTTGATTAAAATCTGATAGGAATAAAGGGCACTTTACAAGAAGACCTCATTGCATTTTGTTATAATATATCGCCCAGTTTTTCTTAGAATGAGAAACGTTTCAGACAAAAGTTGTAGAGACAATGAAAACAGACGTTTGGTATTCAAAACTTTTTTTTTTCGAAAATCGTGCCGTTTATGAGATAAAGTGGAAAAAGTATCAGTATTTTCAATCTCAACAACAGACACTTTACTAACAATTTTATTACGTTACAACTAGTTTCGACCCTGAACTCTGGCCATCATCGGGCCATGACACAACAGTACGAATGTTTACAGAAACTAAATACCATAAGTTGGAGAGCTTCCCTTTTTATATTAAAATTACATTAAAATGTGTGTAAAGTGTAAAAGGGTCAAATCGATTACAAAAAGCCAACGAAAATTTAAAATATAACTGTTTTGTGGTTTAAACTGTTTTTAAAAATACCCAGGACAAGACTTCTCATAAGTGGAGTTGATGTATTTGTTGTATGTGAGCTGTGATAATACGTAATAAGTGTATTAAGGATAAAAGTACTTGTGTACTGCATGCTGCCGGTTTCTCATAATGTGTCCCGAAGTATTGCCAATTAATAATTTGAAATGCAGTTTCCTTTTGTATTAAAATTACGTAGCGTTTACGAAATGAAATAAAGTCCTCATAGATTCGGGTTTATATTAATGATGTTCCGAAGGCATTCGAATGAAGTTCCTGAAAGCTGGTCAGTACATAACAAGTAAATATGATTCGGAACAGCAAGAATAAAAGGGGAACATTGAATAAGCAACGTAATCAGTTACTATTCTATTAAGGCAGTCAATGTATCTATCGGTATTGATATATAGACAGCTATTTAATTACAGTATATTATGGAACGGGATTATATTTTTACAGTTATTGGGACTAACTGTAGATCTGGTCTGTGTTTGACTACGTTACAGTTCTTGATTTTAAGCTTTCGCCGTGTTCTATGTGTAATATGGTTTCTTACCGTACACCCAAACTACATACGGCAGACTCAGTGGAATGCTGGCCAAATACAATGTCAAAAGCGTCGCCATACCGCCCAGGAAAATATCAAGCTACATGCCACCAACAAAAGATGCACCAGGATTAAGAACACCAGGCATATACAGGATCCTTTGTGAATGTGGCAAGGCGTACATCGGACAGAGCGTACGGTCCATCCAGCTCCGCATTAAAGAACATGAAAGACACATGAGACTGGTTCAACCCGACAAATCAGCGGTTGCCGAACATAGTTTCAATCATGACCACATCATCAGATGACAGGATAATAAACTGCTCTCCTCTAAAACTGGCTACATGGATCGTCTCATCAGAGAAGCCATCGAAATAGAGATGCATCCTAATAACATCAACAGAGATGGGGGTTTCAACCTCAGCAGATCCTGGAAACCACTGCTA
>Ga0131853_10022106_pt1 | contig 11518 bp, 7 predicted proteins | sample TergutLab28metaG_FD_92764 | JGI IMG/M metagenome (GOLD analysis project Ga0131853, IMG submission 92764) | Labiotermes labralis P1 segment gut microbial communities from Petit-Saut dam, French Guiana - Lab288 P1 (version 2) (version 2) | ecosystem: Host-associated > Arthropoda: Insects >...
AAAAGAAGGCAGGAAAAGCCGCGCGAAAAAGAGAAAAAAAAAAAATTATAATTAACACTTTTTTGTTCTAAACCCCCCCCCCCCCCCCCCCAATAAATCTGTAATTGATGGCTGTTTATTTCAAACCCGTATGTTGCAGCAGAAACTGCCAGTTGAAGGTCTGAAGTTGTAACACTATCAGGGTCACGTGTCCTCCCCTACACCCCACTGGCCACCATCCACAGAATAGTCACGCAGCTGATAATGCTGGAAATGCCACATGTGGCGAACACGTTGTTTACAAATGCATGACAATTAAAGTAAACATTCACATTATGTAGCTTTATCCAGTTCTTATGGAAGGCAGTTTGGTGGGCAATACACAAAATTTTATGTTCCATGGGGATGGCATAGTTTGCAGATGGGCAGCTTAAATGTCCCCAAACAACAAAATATTTCTGCCTTTACTAGTAGAGGCATCCAGCACCTTTAAATTCTCCCTTAGAGTCATGTGGTAATGCATTCTTTTTTATTTTTGTTGTATTTCATGTTTTTAGAGTGTCATTTCAGTGATCTTTTAAATATGATCAGCATGAATAACTACTTAAGTACATAATGTTTAATTCCCAAACTCAAGGGAAGCAAACACTGATACAAGACTGTTGTACTAGTAGCTAGGTTGGCCACTATACAAGTAAGCCCCCTCATGAACCCCAGTTCACACTTACTGGTGTGTGACATTTTATAAGTAAATACAGGCAGACCCCAGTATCCACAGTTTACTGCGGCCAGAAAAAAATTTGGAAAATTAAAGAAATAAATGGTTCATGAGTCTCAAAATGCACGCCAAGCGAGAACTGGCTGTAACATGGTAAAATCCAGCAGCCCATACACGCCCAGTAATTGATTCATCTTCCTTTGTCCCCATACCTACGCTTCCCCACAAACTTGCCACCATTCTGCTTCTAGCGTTCATGCTGTTCAAATTAGTTGCAGCATTATCACAGTGTTTGTGTTCAGAAAGCCCTTATTTTCTGTAATAATGGGCCCAAAGCATAAGAGTAGTGATTCGGTTATTGCTTCAAAGCCTAAGAGAAGCCATGACACCCTTTCCATTAGTGAGAAAGTAAAATTCTGGATATAATTGAAATAGAAGAAAATTGTGTGTGGAGGTTGCCAGGTTGTATGGCAAAAATGAATCTTCCATTCATGAAGTGATGAAGAACAAAGAAAAAATTCATGATAGTTTTTCTGTTACACAGCAAACTGCAGAAATTGCTGCTATAGTGCATGATAAAGTGTTAATGAAGGTGGGAAAAGCCTTAAATTTGTGGGTGGAAAGTGTGATTTTTATTGCTTATGCAGTGCTTTGATGAAAAAGCATGATTTTTATTGTTCTGTCATCCCTTGAAATTGTACATGTTAACTGTACAGTACAGGTACTGTATATTTTTATTGTTCAATCGTCTCTTGAGGATTAGGCTAAAACATCAGAATCCCTTACTTTTGTACGTACGAGAGAGAAAGTACACTGTAAATTAACAATATAGTGTACAGTACACCTTATTATTTCATTATTTAATGTTGGTAATGTCTTACTGTGTGTTATTTATCAAATTAACTTTACCGTATTTACATAGGTTACACGAATATCACATAATATATAGCGTTCGTTATTATCCGCTGTTTCACATAACCACGGTAGGTCTTGGAACATATTACCCAGGGATACGGGGGTCTGCCTGTAAAATACTTTTGCTTGCTTGCTTGCTTCATGGAGCAGAGTCCTTCTTGAGAAGCTAAGTGGTTTTCAGCAAGTCAAGAAATTCCCCACATTTTGTGAAGCCCAAAGGTTTATTACCACATTCACAAGTGCTTGCAACCTTTGCCTATGCTGAGCCAGCTTAATCTAGTTTGTACCCCCACATACCGCTTCCTGGAGATCCATCTATACCCGGGTCTCCCAAGTGGTCGCTTTCCCTCAGATTGCCCAACCAAAACCCTGTATATGCCTCACCCATACACGCTACATGCCCCGCCCATCTCATTCTCAGTTTTATCACCCAAACAATATTGGGTGAGAGAAAAATCATTAAGCTGCTGCTCATGTAGTTTTCTCCACTCATCTGTCACCTGGTCCCTCTTAGGCCCGAATATTCTCTTCAACACCCTGTTCTCAAACACCCTCAGCCTATGTTCCTCCCTCATTGTGAGCGACCAAGTTTCACACCCCTAAAAACAGCAGGCAAGATTATAGTCCTGTACAGCTTAATCTTTAAATTTTTTGATAGCAAACTGGAAGACAAAAAATTCACCACCAAATAATAGCAAGCATTCCCTGACTTCAGTCTGCACTTAATTTGTTCCTCAATAGAATTTTGATTTGTTAAGGTTGTTCCTAATTATTTGAACTCTTCCACCCTCTCAAAGAAGCTGTTATCAATCTTCATACTGTGACTTCATCCTGCATTCTGATCTCAGGACATGACCATGTACTTAGTTTTATCAGCATTTACTTCTAGTCCAATCACATTACTAGCAACTACTAAAGCTTCTGCATTTTTCTTTGTAGTATGTATGCTTCCTCCCAATACATGAACATCAGCGTAAACAATCAGATGTGTACCATTCAATTTAATCCATCCTGGTTTACCTGAACCCTATGAATAGCAGTGGTGATAAACCATCTCCTTCTTTCAAGCCATTCCTAATAGGAAATGTCACACAGATGCTTGCCTGCCCAGGCTCTGCTATAGGTTTCATTCAGACACAATTTTATTAGCCCAACCAGTTTCATGGGGATACCAGACTCAATGGGAATATTGTGCAAGACTTCCCTCCTAACTGAATCATAAGCTTTCTTGGAGTCTATAAAGAGCTGATGCACTGCTTTGTTGTATTCTCATTTTTCTCAAATATTTGACAAATGCAGAATATATGATCAGTAGTTGACCTGTTGCATCGAAATCCACATTTATGATCCCCAATAATTTCCTCTGCATATGGAGTTAACCTTGACAGCAGAATGTTGGGTAAAATTTTTTATGTAGTTGATAAAAGTGATATGCCTCTACAATTATTACAAGCTTGTTTTTCACCCTTCTTATAGATAGAGTTACAATGATATAACCCCACGCCTCAGGCAATTCCTGCTTATTCCAAATAGAAGTAATAAGTTTATGGATCTCATAGCAAATTGTTCTACCCCCTGCCTTAATCAGTTCTGCTGGGATTTGATCAGTTACCTGGTGATTGTGACTTTTTATCTTTTCAATAGCCAGCTCAACCTCAAAGGCACTATGCTTAGGCACTAGTAGTTCTGTTGTGTGTATTTCTGTCTACCTAACATCATTAACCCTGAGTACATTCAATAGCTGAGAGAAATGGTTCCCCCACCAAGCCAAAATACTGTGGGAGTCTATAGCCAAATCACTCTTCTCATCCTTTACTAAATTAGTTCTAGGCAGGTAGCCCTTCTTAAAGTCATTGATGCCCCTATACAAGTCCCTGATATTTTTGATACTGTTAGTTTCAAGTTCATCTGTTTCAGCATTCAGATATTCCTTCTTTTTGTTCCTGAAATGTGTGCTTGCTTCACCTCTTACATGGTTTAGATCATCTGCATTTCTTTGGCTTGGATTCTGTACCCACTGCATCTTAGCCTGCTTCCTTTGATCTAAAAAACCTAAACATTCATCATCAGGCCATGGTTTATGCCGCTTCAGTTCATGCAGAACTAGATTGTAGCTGAGGTTTTAATATTCACCCAAACCCTATTTATGTCCTAGCTATCACTTAAATTCTCCAAAGCTGCAAACCTGTTTGTAATCTCATTCTGATACTGTTTCCTAACATGCAGCTCATTTAGCTTCCTGAGGTTAAATCTCTACCCATTAAACTTCTGTGCCACTTGTTTACTTACTGCCAGTCTTTCCCTGACTTTTGCGACCACCAGTTGATGACCAGTATCACAATCAGCTCTCCTGGAACTTTGTACATCTAGCATATATGAATGCCATCTATCTATCAATATATGATCACTCTGGTTGTGAGTCTTTCTATCAGGATAGGTCCAGGTGTACTTACGAATGTTTCGGTGTGGGAACATTGTGCTCTTAACAACTAGATTTTTTTATGCGGCAAAGTTTACTATTCAAACACTATTATTTTTACTATCCTGATGTAGATTCTAATTCCCAATTGTCAGTTTGAAAATATTCTCCCCACTTTTGCATTAAAATCTCTAATACATTTTTCATATGGTACTTAGGAAAATGATTGTAAACATGCTCTAATTCCTCATAAACACTGTCTTTTGAATCCTAACTTTTCTCCTCACTAGGTGCATGCACATTCTGGACAATGTTCTTACACTAGTGACCTCTCAGAACTATATATGACACCCTCTCACTAACAAACTCTACTCTCTTAACTGCCGATACTATTCTGTGGTGTACAAAAAATCCTGTTCCCAATTGATTTTTGTTTCCTTTTCCTTAGAAAAAATTATAATCTCCTGCTCTTACCTTGCACCCTTTGTCCCTCCCGACCTCCTGTACACCCACTAAATCTAATTTATATCATGCTAATTCCCTGGCTGCTGCTGTAAGTGAACCTGCCTTATATGGGCTTCTAACATTACAAGTACCAAATCATGTATCCCTTTTTCATTGCTTAGGTTGTACCAAAGTATCAGTCCAGGTCTGAGGGGCTTTCTTGGTGAACATTTTGTGACAAGATACATTTTTACGGTGAGGAGTTGTTAGCAACTTGCCCATCTCCCAAGCTGGAGGACCACCCCTTGTCAGCTGTCCACGACTCCTTATTCAATATATTCGTGTCTACCCTCCATATTGGAGTCAGTTCCTCCATCTGCAACCTGAGGACGCACCATGCCGTGGTGACAGGGACAAACTTTTCACAGACAAATGTCATGTTACTTTCACTAAATGTTAATGAGAAACAATAATTCTGGGAACATGGGTTAGGATCAAGAATTCAGAACAGCTGTGCAGGAAAAAGACACTAAGGTAAAGCGCTCCAGTATAATAATATATTCTTTATGTGGGCAATTTTTTGGTACCAGATTGGTGGATAGAGATTTCACTGTAGTACGTTCGAAGTTATTCTATTTTATAGTATCCTGAATGTCCATTCTTATCTCTATTGAAAGTAATGCCAGAAAATTGCCGTGATAACCCCACTGCCAGACCACAAATTCCTCATAGGTGGTATATGCAGTACTCACTGCAAACCTGATACAAGGTAAGGTGTTCATAAAAGGCAGATGTGTTTCTTGTGTTGGCACAGCTCTGGTCTGACCATGAGGCAGCAGTTAAAATATGTAGAGGAATATGTTTGGTAACTTTAATCATGGTTTAGAAAAGGGATTGAGATCTAACACTTAGACATGGGTACTGTGTACAAAGTTTCCAACTCTGAATGCCTGCAATTATATAATGTACTATTACTGAACGTTAAAATTCATGGGGAGTAAAGTCTTCTTTCTTAGGACTAATTGTCATTCTTAATAGAGTACTATGTTTTGGAAGTCAGTTCTGCTTCCTCCTCAAGGTAGAGGGAAGCATCTAATCTGGTTGACACTTTTAGAAAGGACTATTCTCAATCACTTGGCCATATTCCTTATATATGAAGGCATGGTTTGTAACTACAGTACCCCAACCCCCATAAAATTTCAGGGATCTGTAATCAGTTTTTATGGAAGCCGAGGTTCATGGTTGGTGTTCTTGTTCTGTAGTATTTTCTGCTAATGAATGTACAGGGTATTTTTCCTGTGGAGGAGTGTGGGCCCCTCCTGCACTAGTATGATGGTGTTATGACGAGAGCATAGCTTGTCTTAAGCAGGAATATAAAGTATTGTCAAGTTCAGCCCTGTGGGATTTCCTGGTGGGGGGGGCTGTATGTGGATTCAAGGAGGTGATACTCCAAAGAATGTTGTTCCCTCCCACATGTGTCAGCGGTATGCCGTTCATTCGATTCATTCTGTTACATGGTTCAGAATACAGTGGACATGTTTGGTCCCAATAATATTCCCCTATCCTTTAGTATGCCATGAGAACAATACTGCCCTGCTTAGACTAGAGGGTGAGCAGACTGGTTTTCCAGCTACATTGCTTGTTTTTGTGGCCTTCTAAGTACAGTATAGCCATTTTGTCTCTGATCATGGGTGCCCCCTGCCCCCTTTTTTTTGGGGGGGGGGGTTGCATGCCACATGCCAGCAGGTATAATGTGTGCTAAAATGTTGAAACATTAATAGGCCATGTTGATGCTGATTGTGGAAGTGGTTTTGTTCTAGACCAATTTGCATGGTGGGCAAGTTCTTCATTCTTGTCCTCACTCTGTGCAAGTGCCAGTGCATTGTCTCAGGCCATGACCCAGTATAAATTTTGTCCACTTCAGCATTTAGATATTCTAACATTTATAAATGATGCAGTTTTGAGTTCTTGTTGTAAAATAACTGACAACTCAGAAAGTTTCATGCCATTGTTTTATTTCATTAAGTTTGAATTTGAGACATTTTAAGAGTTTTGTTTTGCCAGTGCAGCAGAGGTGAGTAACCTTGGATTTTTATATGGGAGATCAGTAGTATGTGCCTCCACACATAACAGGATTTTTAACTCCATGACCATGTGTTTGTTTCTATCAATTATTGGTGAGTTGCCTAGCATGCCATTGGCTGGTCTGCACATGTTCAGCTGGTAGCATTTTAAGCAGTGCTTACCCAGAAAATCTCAGGCAGTTTTGATATACACTTGGCATTTAAATGTATCCTGAATTTAATGGGAAAGTTTTGTGTGTGCAAAATAATGTACTGCATTAAATCTGTGGTGTCATTTTTTAGGGTTACTTTCCTAACTTGTAAGCATTATTGTATTGATGCTCAGGCAGAGCTGTGTGAGTAGATGTACAGACATTCACTGGCCAGGTATTCTGTATTCTCTGGAGAAGAAAAATGATGTACATGATGTGAATTCAGATTTTTTTTAACGCACTGAATATGTATGAAGAAATAGTTGGAAATTTTCTTCGTCTGTGAATCATGAGTTTATTCCTAGTTTTACACCCTGTGTGTTAACAATGTTCATTATTTGGAACATTTGTAGAGTGAGTGTTGATGTGTCCAGAATATTTAGCCTGGAAAGCCTTTCACTGTGTCTGTGACCCTACCAGGGTGTCAAGAAACAGCTTAGTAGTGTCATATCGAACCTGCCAGTACTAAAGCCATGATTCCTTGATGGCTTTCAGTGTGTGGTGCATATTTGGGTGTGTCAGTTGTTTTATGTTAGTGCAATACTGTCTACCAAATCTGACTTTAGAAGCTTATTATTGACTTGTCATATGTTCTTTTGGCATGATGCCCTGGTGTAAAATAACTGCACAGACACCTGGTTCAAATGCTTTGCCTTTGAGAAATGGATGAAGGGGCTCTAGAGGTGGAGCATCTTTGTGGGAGCTCTGTGAGGGAAACCTGGAGGGAGGGGCTGCTTTACTGGGGACCCTGGAGGATGTGTAAAGGAAGGCTGTGGAGACAGGCCTCTCTCTTTCCATAGGGGCCCTGCTGGGGAACCTGGAAGGGGGATCCTATATCAAGGATGTTGAAAGATGAATGAAGGAGGGTTCTAGGAATGGAGTATCTGAGGGAGCTCTATGAGGGAACCTGCAGGGAGGGTTCCTTTACCGGTGACCCCAAAAGATATACTAAGTGAGGCTGTGGAAAAGGACATCTGTTTCCTTAGTGGCCCTGCTTTTGGGGAACATGGGGGGATGCCCTTTGCCTAGGGCCTCTGAGATATGGGGTAAATTTCTTTATTTATTTAGGGTAATTTTATAAGGAATTTGACACGTAAAATAGGCCTTCTAAATGGGCATTTCTCTCCATAGGGGCCCTGTTAGGAACCTGGAGGAGTTTGTTTAGAGGAACTTTTGAGAGAAAAGGAGAATGCTTATCAGGATTCCTTTTTTTGGACCCAGAGGACATTAAAAGTTAAAGTCTGGGTGCCATCTGGAACTCACAAGGAACAGGGCTCCACTGAGCTGATAGTAGATTATGGGGCACAAAGGGCCTGTTCATAAGGCCTAGGTGCAGCAGGACCATTGGAGCTCAAACCCATATGCTAGTTAATCAACCCACCTTTTCCTTCATTTTGGTGACTGGTTAACTTTTCTTTTTGATTGCTTGCTTTACAGAACATTCTTTGCATTCATGTTGGATACAGTTGGTGTGGGGTAGTACAGTGTGTGTTCTGTGTTACAGGGGCTGGAATTGGAACAGTGTTTGGTTCACTCATCATCGGCTATGCAAGGAACCCTTCACTGAAGCAGCAGCTGTTCTCTTATGCCATCTTGGGATTTGCCTTGTCTGAAGCCATGGGTCTATTTTGTCTTATGATGGCTTTCCTTTTGCTGTTCGCATTCTAAAGGCATTTTAGTTATTACCTACTCACTGCCACCATGGAAGTGAAAACTTCTCTGGGGTTTAGGGCCTTCTGTGGAATAATACTGTGGAGACAGGACTATTAGTCAAGTGTTTTTTTATCTGTTGACTTTTTGAGATGGTGATCTTGAATGAGAAGAGTGTCATGGGGCTTTTTGGACAATACTGTTATCCTTTATCAAGGCCACCTTCAAGAGAAGACTAGCAGAAGAAGAAAATGGTCATCAGCTGGACTCTGCGGGATTATTCCATGGTTCCCCCCACATTTGTAGTGGAAATGGAGCTGCCTGCATTATGTTGAGCAATAGGACAGTTTTGAGTGGGATTGCCATACTAAGGAGATGAAGTCCAATTTACAGAGGATAGTCTTGTGAAATTAATTTAATTTCTTTCAAATGCCAGGAATAAAGAACTTCATATCCAGTGACTTCAAGAATTGTTTAGTGGAGAATGAAAAATTTTCAATGTATATTTATGAGGGTTTATTATTTTTACTGTTGTGTACTGCGCATTGTATCTTGGACACAGATTATGTAAGCTGGGGGAGAGGAATATTCCATTCATTGTACAGTGTTGTTAGAACAAGTAAATATTAGTTGTGAAAAATTGCCCCATGCAGGGTAGCTCGAAACAAGTTCATGCATTTCTGCTCAGAACTCCCCTTGCTGTCCTCTTGCAGTATATCCAGTAAAGTATAATGTATTTTTAAGAGCACTCTGAATTGCCGAGGTATAGGATATGCGGCAGATAAATGAAACATGAATACCATGGGGCATTGATGGAATGGTACAGATGAGAAAACTAAAGTACTGGTAGAAAAACATTTCCTTGTGCAATTTTATCCAACACAAATCACCTATGATTCTATCCTACACATTCTGAAATGACTGATGTTTATTTGTACAGTGTAGTCCATTCTTTTTTTCATTGCCACAAAGGTTGTAAACAACCATGTACAGAATAGTTGTCACCTCCAGGAACATTAATTATACAAGGTGAAGTTACTGTAACATATACATCAAGTTAACCATTGCCCAACTGAAGGTATTACATGTTTAACAAACAGGTCTGCATATGAATTTTATGCATTGTAGGCTTATGCTGCAGCTGTGATAAGTGTTCGCTGAGTGGGAATCCTTCAGCTCTTTGCCTGCAGTCACTTGGGCTTGTGAACTCTGCTGTTTCAAGTTATGTTTAAAATCATAAAAGTAAGACGAATGAGTACAGTAAGCCTGTAAACATTCAAGCTTCGTTTGTGGATAGTATGTGGGATGGGAGGATTGCTGTTTCTTAGTTATTCTTGTTTGGTATTAGGCAGTTCACATTTTTCAGAGTTCAAATGCTACAGTGAAACTCCTCCATCAGTCACAGTGGTGAATGGACCCAAGCTTTGATGTGCCATACGTGGATCATTTCAAATGTGACCCATTGTTTGCAGATGGCTCTACGTATGAGCAGAATTTGGTTCCTATTAGTGCCAAATTTTCAGCTCAGAAAACGCTCTTTTATTTTGCTGATTTACAGTGTGTAAATGTATGCTGTTGCATATATTATGCTGTGCCACTTGACCCATCTGCCTTACAACACTGTCCATAGTTACATGTAATGACTAGGATGGGATGTACGTGGAATGTGTGAGGAGGAAAGGTTGGAAGGTAAGAAGTTAACCTTACAGAAGCAGGATGGGGGAACCTGGACTAGATAGTCTGGCACAGGGACAGATGTTAGACTCTTGTGAATGTGACAACCCCTGGTTCTCATAAAATGTGGGAGTTTTTTGACTAGCCAAGGAATACCACCTGTAACCTCCACAATAATGACCTCAGGCTCCTTGAATTGTGTGTATTCCTATCCTTCCTCTACCTTGTGCTAGTTGTGGCTTATGAGACATTGCTTTGGAAAGAAAAAAACATTTTTGTATTGGCCTTCACAAGGAGGAATTGTGTACCTATTTTCTGTTCCTGATTGAGATCAGGTGGGTATATCCTGGTTATTACATTTTGAGGTTGGATAATTTTCAGTTCAAGTCTTCATACACATTTCTGGTCTAGAATACTAATTTCCCTGTGTGTGTGTAGTTCATGATCATGTGCATTGAGTATGAAGGGGGGAATGTACTTTTATGTGTGTGTTAGATGGATTAAATATGCATTATTCAAATGTGGACAGATGTTGATTTAGGACTGACATCGTGCACCAAACGGTTATTACGTGTGTGTGAGGTGAGGCTTGGCAATAATTTGGTTTTGGGGGAAGTGGGTATTGAATTTTCTAACATTTAGCTATTGGTGGCCTGGGACAGTGACATATGTCACCTAGAATACTAATTTTAGTTTGTTAAAACATCTGGTTTGGAAATGCTCTTGCAAAGAGGTGGGTTATGTTTGATCTTGGCTGAGGGTCGGAGGTGGGTTGTGGATGTTTGTGTGTTGTGTAGATAGAATTCTTGTAGCAGGCTGATCACACATCCAATGACGAGATTACAACAGGAACACGGAAGGCATTTGGCTGCAAACAATCATGGTACATTAAATTTTGATGTGTATAAATCCTTCCAAGTAGAGGACACGTGATGGGATGGACAGCTTCAAAGATATGTAGAGAGTGGATATAAAATTATGGCAACTTTTATTTTCTCCTTAGTTAATGGCATGCTGTATCTGTATGTATAACTTTGCACTAACACATCAAGATGTACACACCCAGATTTGGCCACAAAAACATAATACCATGCAGCTGTGTTTGTGATATAAATAGGTCCATAAATTTTTGTTGTCCTGGTATTGCACTTGCAAAAAAATTGTTAGGGTTTTGAAGCATGCATGGACTACCGTTTAGGAAATATGTGTGTGATAACGTTTGTATGCCAGGGTCATGTTCATGTGAATAATGGTGAGCAGAGGGTCTGCAGGTTGATGTGGCCCTTCGAGGCTGCAAGTGGTGAACCCAAATTTTCACTGGATTAATTGGGGGGGGGGGGGGGGGGGAGGGGGCCCCGGTTTTGCTGGGAAAGGGGGGTCGAACCCCCCCGGGGCGGGGGGGGGGTTTTTAGTGGAAGGGGGGTGGGGGGGGGGGGGGCGAGAA
>Ga0131853_10022107_pt1 | contig 11518 bp, 5 predicted proteins | sample TergutLab28metaG_FD_92764 | JGI IMG/M metagenome (GOLD analysis project Ga0131853, IMG submission 92764) | Labiotermes labralis P1 segment gut microbial communities from Petit-Saut dam, French Guiana - Lab288 P1 (version 2) (version 2) | ecosystem: Host-associated > Arthropoda: Insects >...
ATATACTCAGAAGTATGTTGTTGTATGGAGATGTATAAAAAAAAAACACCGGTGGGGGGGGGTGTTGAGGGGGGGGGGGGGGGGGGGGCAAAAGAGATCAATGAAGTAATCATTTGCCAACCAACACAGCAACGTCACTTCACACCAACAAATTCAGGTCATTCATGCTAAGCTACAGTGTTTCCCATTATGTTACTTTTAGATTCACATAAACACATTTGACATGTTTTACTGATCTAGAAATCTACATTCAAAATGTTTTACTGATCTAGAAATCTATCAAAGTTATTGGCAACAAAAGAATCATGCAAAAAAAGGGAGGGGGGGGGGGTAGAAAAGAATGAGGAGAAGGAAAACGTGGATCTATAGCATTCTGAGCATGTGAAAACAATTACAGCACTTGCCATTACTAGGAGTAGTATGACAGCCAAGGTACTGGCACTGTATCATACCAATGTTACACTGCATTTCAAATCTTTAATAGCAACACCTACAACAATTCAGAATACACAGGTGACCTGCTGATGGTATCATTATGGAAATCACAAAATAATTAAAGAATAAGGATGATGACAGAACAAAGTCTGTTGACCTTTCATGACATGCAACAGTATAAGATACATACTCAGGCTTGCAAATGACTTTCTTCAAATGTGCCTGCACTTCCTCCTTCGTTTTGCTGTCAATGTCAATTAGCATTCGGTCTCCATTACCTAAAATTATAACACATTAAAGAAACTAAGCAAACTCAGGAAAATATATCGATATATATATATATATATATATATATATATATATATATATATGTGTGTGTGTGTGTGTGTGTGTGTGTGTGTGTGTATATGACTCATTATTAAGAAGGTGATACATAGCCAATACTCTGAAGTTAATTCTCAGCTATTCACGATGTCTATCACCTGACAAGAAACCCAAACATTAATTACTATGAGGCCTTCACCATTGAGGGATGTTACTTGGCTTAGGTTGGTAGTTGGTTACTGACATTTCAGGACAACCTATTGGTCCCATCTTCAAGGATTACATCTGAGAAGAGTGAAGGCATCAATTCCCTAAATCTTGCATTAATTGTTATATTCAAAAGAAGCTGCCACTGGCCCTGTGAAGGATTAATGCATCCCACATAATTATATAATTTTAATATTATCCCCTCGTGTACACCTAGTCCTTTAAATGGCCCGGCTTCTCTTCAGGTTTTGGAACTAAATTTTGAATTTATTTCTACCTTTTCTACCTCTGCCATATCCTAGCCCCTTCACTTGATACCATTACAATATCTGGTCTAAAGTAAAAAATCCTTAAACTCCCCATAATGCAATTTTCTTCAGCCTCCTGTTACTTCCCCTCTGAGTTCCAAATATTTTCACCGCAGCCTGTTCTTAAACACACCGTTCACAAGAGTAAGTAAGATTGAAGCCCATAAAAGAGGGTAAATTGCAGTTTATTTTAATGTATATAGTCAGAGGCCCACAAATTTTCCAAAAATCTAGGAGCCACCTTTGAATGCTGGGTACCAGAAGGGCAATATGAAGCAAGTTCCATACTAAGGACCCAAAATTCTGGAATGACCTATAAACCTCATGTCTATCTGGCAATGCCTGGCTGGTGCATGAGAAATAATATGCATTTCTGTACACTATGAAAAACCTGCAATAATTATGCAGAATACAGCATGCACAACCATAGAAAACTCAGGCTCCCAGGATGTGCCACACCCCTGTACATAATGCAGACTTCACACAGGTAACGTTTATGAGGCTCTGTCACTCACGTCATCAGTGTCTACTGAAGCTGCTAAAAAAGTACTTATTTTCAAATCCAACCACATGATTATACCAATTAATGGTGTCAGTTCCAAATACTGAAACTAATGAGCTGTTTTTGGGTGTAAAAGACTCTTTTGTAATAAAATATGAAGATTTAAATGGTCTATAATCTTAGCAATAGACAGCACTACTGAATAACACACTAACAGGCAAGATTTGACAAACCAATACTGAATTGTGATAAAGCCAGTACCTGGACGAAACCATTCACAAACACATTCACCTGGAGGGGCTGAAGAAAATAATAAAAAGCCTCAGTTGGAATAAATGGTGTCACGACCAATACTCCAACTTCCAAATACCATACAAAAGCATTGCTGTTAATGCCCCTTACTCAAGAGAATGCAGTTAACCTGCAGAATTTGGGTAGAGTCCCTTACCATTTGCAACAACTGTCAGGGGAAAATATACACAGCCTGTACAAAACATGAGTCTCTATCACCGCATAACCTTCTTTAAACTGGTCACCATTTGTTAGGCATTTCACTTATAACAAGCCTAAAGTCAAATTTATGCACACCTCTCACCACACAGAAAACTACGAAAAATAACTGTATTATCTCACATCCACAAAACACGACAGCACTTCAGCCAAATGTATTTGCTGAACTGGAATACATCGGCTACTGGACACAAACAAGGGACAGTCACCTTTCCCCAGCCCAAAACACTGCCAAGGCCAATTGAAAACTCCACAGTCAGTATCTATACACAAATATGCTTGAGCATTATACATGGATACAGAGCTTGGTACCATTATTTATATACTGAAAAACATGCCCACATACATAATAAAGATGTAATACATACCAAAAAAGCATGTAATAAATGGTGATGGTGTCATACTAGTAAGGGTCAACACCTGTACATTTGGATTCTTGTACTGGATCTGAGGTAAAGACCAGAAAACAAAATCCCTGAAACAAAATCATGCAACATAATAATTTTTCTAGAACCTAGTTACTTTGAAAATGAAACTGTAACATTCCTTCAGAATGTCAGGATACGTTAAATTACTGGCTACACAGTGTAACATCCCAGAAGGCAAGAACCCTCTAACTCTTTCTCTTGAACCCACTTCACAATAGAAGACCCAAGTCTTCTGTGATGTTTGCCATGTTGAATGATAAATACTTATAGATGCCTTGAATAATCATAGTGCCTTCATCTTGAGGGTCACAAAGAGTGACTTCAGTAGATATTTACCAGTAAAAGAGAGTAACATTCCAAAGCCTTGAATCTGCAACACCACCAATGTGACAGTCTCAAATCTCATAAATTTCATATTAACTTCAATTTACGTAGCCTGCAGACTTATGAATTATGATAAAATATACCAAGAAATCACAATTTACTACAGCTCCATAAATTCGTAATACTATATGAATATTAAATTGTTGTTTTATAAAAAATCTTTACTGCGTGACTTCTTCCTACACAGAAGTACTGACTGTCTGCTAATGACTACCATAATTTCATCCACGTCATGAAAATGGCCAAATATGTGAAGGCTCACATGATGACTAAGACACACTACTGGTTCAACACATACTGTATTAATACTCGTGACATTAACTGATACTTTAGACCCAAAAACGTGATGATACTGTTGGGTTGGAAAGCTAAATTTGAATACTGAATTATTAGCGAATGTATGGTTCTTCAGCCATACAGTGCTTCAAACTACCCATGTATGGAATCCTCTGATAGCTACAAAACCTGTTTATATGACAGACATTTTCAAGCATGCACCTTGCGGTAACACATTTTCACATTTCTGCAGCCATTTCCAACTAGCCAAAACAAACTCCACGGAGCAGAGTCCTTTTTCAGAAGCTAACACCCACCACTTATCCCAACCCTCCGCATGATGAATCCAGTCCATGCCCTCCCAACCTATTTTTATCAGATCCATTTTATTATCATTTTCCCGCCCACGTACAATTCTTCCAAGTTATCAATGTAAAACAGGTAAAAAGATTATACAATAATGATAAAACCTAAAGGGATTATGAAAAATTCTCAGACCTTTACTAATTTTGGAATAACATTCAACTTTGTCAGATTAATTATTCATGCCTGGAATAAGTGCCGTAATTTACGTTCTGGTTAAGTTAGGTGACTTGCTTTGGGTTAGTGATAGCCAACACTAATGACAACACCTGTAGGACTTTCATAGATCAATTATAAATCAGTCAATCACTGAACACTATATACACACATCCCAACCTTCCGCCAAAACTAAGTATGTGAACAGTTAAACGGGAAAAAAACATACCTAGCTCCTTTATGGTGATCGCCATGGTGATTATAATTAACACAAAACACCTTAACCCTGTCTTTTAAAACAAGGCTTCCAGCTTCAAGATATTTTAATGTTCTCCGAATAGGAGCTTTGCCCTTCATAAAAGGCATTCTAAGTCTTTTAAAGTTACACTTCACATTCACATCACACCCTTCCCTCAATGCGGCATTTCTTCAGTGCGGCAAACCTTACAAACATGAACTGCCCTGGGGAATGTAAAATTGTACCATGTGGCATCACCTGATTTTCATGGTGGTGAATACGTTAAATACGGGCTCCTAGCATGTGACACCTGTAATCTAGCAGAATTTCTTCTACCCTAAAGACAATGGTGGCAAGTGTCCCCAGAGCATTGGTAAAGTTCTAACAGACTACAATCAGAACTATTCTACTTCGACAATAGAGACAGCGTGTTCCTTCGAAAGGTCGGAAAATTCTAGCCATTAGGTCATCAGTTACAGCGACACTGAGAAGCACGTGGCCATATCATCTTACCCATATTCCATTCCTTTGGATTTAATTTTGCACACTTCCAGAGAACTTTCACCATTTGAATTCAATGGATACTGAAGAAAAGCACCTGGTAAAGTTTCCTCAAATACCAACATATTTCATCAGCATTTATAAACATCAAACCATGAACAAAGTGATATGAATATGCCGATAAGGAATATTTGTATAATTTCAAAAGCACCTACTGAGACTAGGTGCATGTACTTCCAAAATAATGTATCACAAGGTAAGTTGAAAGCCTTGCGCAGCTTATGGAAATAAGTGCTAATGAGCCTGGCTCAGTGCTTTCAGGTAGGGCTGTACTTACCTTGTCTGGAATAGCATGCAACAAAGTCAGGCACACAGTTACATGCCAACTATGCTAGTGATGACCTATATTAAAAACATACATTCAAATCCAGTCCAACTTGAACTACTGTTTTGTAAAAATGATTTAAGTATTTAAGCCTGAAATTAGAAAAGAAGGCGAAATTTAGGGTAAAACTTAGCTCAGCACACATAACCACCATAACATACAACAATGATGACTGAACAGAGAGATTGTGGGTAATGAATGGTTTAGCCAATCAAAGGCAAAGTGTACAGACAGCACCTCTGTTTATGCAACAGTGCAGGCTAACACTGAGTATCTTTCCACACACTCAGTAATACAAACTGCAGTGAATGAAGTAAAGCTGGGTGTGTAAACCTGATTTTCATATACACACATGGGTTCTTTTCTGGCTCAAAACTATGGTAAATGTGTTGCATATATGTACACTGCTTATATACTGGTACTGTGAAGCATACAGACCATAAGCACAGAAGTTTGAAAGGGGACAAAATGTATCATACTGGGGGTCGGCAATGTCATGAACTTCCTAGTCTGAACACTGCCAATCTGATATAAAAACTGACATCCAAACAGAAGATAGTAACACAATCAATATCAGGTATTATTTCCCATCTCCATTAAAATATTTGGTCAAACCATCTTTATATAGGTCTACCAGTGTTCCATAATTCAAAGCTCCCTTTGGGAAGTGTTTTATTCCATTCCTTCAACAATTCATTGCTGGTTGTTTCTGTATGCTAGTCAATTTGAATTATTACTACAATCAGCATTACCATTACAATTAAAATCATCAGCAGTTACTTTCTAAAAATACATTTGGTAGTACTCTAAATAAAGTAAAAAGGGGGGGGGGGGAGAAGCTGACAGTTTTCATTGGCAGATGCAAAACATTTGACAAGTTTGTTGGTATGCAATGACTGGTTTTCAGTGCGTGTACAAACTGCCAGAAGTGCTAAATAACAAAGATGGAAATGGTGGTGGTGTTGGAAGTGACAATAATCTGCAATTTCTTTCTGATATCTTCACTCGCCTTGTAGTCCTACATGCACCTTCTGAAATTCACCTCAGCAGATGCACTTCAACAATGTCTTACACTTCAGTCTTTTTTAGAGAGTCAGTATGAACCTTAATTACTTATAAATTACTGATACCAGGTTAAATGCAACATACTGTTTGCCACAGGAGAAATTTCAACATCGGGGTAGGAAAGGAAATAGGTGCTTACACCTGAAATCTCCTCTATTTATTCTACAATTTAAACATTTAAATATAAATACACAATTTATACAGAGACAAAGGTATGTTCTTTATACAAACATATGTGAGATAATGTCACTGTTATTCATATATTTCATTATCAGTCATCCTTTTCTATGAACAGGACTTGAAAATTTGAAGATAGTCCATGTAGGTTTAATAACACCAATTTTCAAGCTAGAAATTTGTGGTTAGGTATTTCAACCCTCTTTATTTCTTGTAATGAGATTCTGCTGAGGAAAACTGCAATGAATACCAATCTGCACACAGAAAATACCAAAATATTCACTCCTTGTAGTATTCTTCCATTCATGATACTGATATAACATTTTCAAGAAAAATACTGCAAAAAACGCTCAAAAATACTGCGCTGGAATTAAATTTCTGCTACATCCATGTCATATTGTCATTTCATAACATCCAATGATTTGAGGTACACCAGTACCTACAAATATTTAATTCAAGCTGAGGTTAATTTTTAGGATACAGATACCATAGTATCACAGTGGACGAGATCTAGAACATACCATTCAATCATAAGATCAACACACTAGGCCACAGACATGTTTTTATGCCACTTTCACCACATAAACTGGCAGCCGTGTAGGACATTACCAGGGTCATAAAGGGAAAGGGTGCTTATTAATTTTCAACAGTCAAAAATAATTCTCCGAGTTTTATGTGGGAAATGGAACAAACAAGCAATAAGCCACATAAGAATATGGGATCCACTGCTTAATCATGCTGCTGGCAAAACAAAGGAAATGCAAGTGGGAAGAATATGATGTGGCAATTATAGTTTTACTAACAGTTTTACTAACATTAATTTAATACTATAATTTTGTACAGTGTTTCATCTACTGTAGGTTTTATAATGGAACAGTATAATCATCTCTACTTTAAAGTACAAACAATTCTCTGGTGTTATTGTGGGCCCCTGCAGTAGCAGCAAGATGTGCAGAGACTAGTCACATTTTAATACACACAGAGGATTTTTGGTTGGCAGTTCTTGTTCTTCTTTCGAAATACAGAAATCCTTCCAGCTCAAACTGTTTTTAGGTAGGGGGGCACTGCTAGGATGTGGGCCCAGTAGTTACAACACACAACACACCAATACAACAAAAACAGGAACATTCCAGGAAGAAAGAACACAATATTCAGGCACAGATGTTTCATGAGAAAAAAGAATTTATGATGTACTTGGTGATCACATGGATCCCAGCTCTAAATATATAAAATAATATTACTTCCAACAACAATTAGAGGAGCAATTTTATACTTTGTGGCATATTCAACTTTTTCAATGTTTTAGCAATTAATATACTGCTTTACACAGTGCACTCATGAAATAACCAAAAGGGTGGTTCGTGTGGTGAGATAAAAATCACATACGTCTTGACTCCTTAACTATTTCCTCAGTTTTATAACACTCCCTCTTAAGTCACAAGCCCACAAGGGAACTACTACATATCATATCAAATACTGTATTATTTTCACTGCACTCCCTCTTTAGGGCTCTACATTCTTTTTAAATCCTGTTATTCAACATTACACTGTCTTGCTTTAGGAACATATCAAGGATAAAATCCAGTTTCTTCTAGATTAACTGTTTGAGAAACACGTCTTTGGGAATTTAATGGCATCAAGCAAAATATCCTAATAATTACTACTTATGTATAATATATACATATATATATATTTTTAATGAAGAGACAATGGGCAAATACTGATTGGTCATCATAATGTCTGCCTAAACTGATGCTATGTCTTTTAAGCCATTTTTGTAACTGTCCCTCTGCTCTTCAGCCTGCGTGTTAATAAACTGAACTGAATTCTTATAATAAAACCAACTAGATGCACTAATTTCTCAGATTTATTTTTGGAACAAAACTCTACATGTTTCAGACAGCTCCTCTGCTCGCAAGCTATCAGCAGACCTGTATGACATATACCATTGCTGTGCATGCAGTGAAAAACTCCTGATGAGAGACAGAGGAACTGTCTGAAACATGTAGAGTTTTATTCCAAAAATAAATTTGAGAAATTAGTCTATCTAGTTGGTTTTATTATAAGAATTTATCATGATGCATGGCCACCTGAAGGTCAAACTGAACTGAATTAATATACTTTAATTTTAAATTTTAACTCAAAATTTAACTTCACCTAACAGTATTACCAGAATAATGTGAGGCAAAGTCTTAAAGCTTTGAACATCCGGTTGTCAGGTTCCACTATGCAGTATTTTAACTTCTTGACTGGGTACTTAAATTGCCCACTGCTGCCATGTGTGACATGGCCATGTGCATCAGAATCTTAGTCCTATCAATGGACTCTTTGTTTAAAACACAAATGACAGAAACACAAAAAAGTATGTACTTATGGTAACTAGTTAAATTATAGAGAAGGGCAGTCCCCATGCCACTTGTGAATGACAATGAAGAATAAAATGCCAGAGATAGCACACAATTATGACTGCAAAAAGTTACTGTCAAGCATGAACTGTAATGCCTGCCACAACATCTCCTCTGACATTCACACAGTGGGAGGTTAAACTGATATTTTACCAAAACTTACAACCAAAGGGATACAGCATTCTGACCATAGTGACTACAAAGACATTTTCTTCTAAGAGTACATTATTGATGCATTTCAAAATAGTCATGACAATGTGAATAAGGGGTGTATATATAAATTACAAAATATGTGTATTGTGCATTTCTGATGATTTCAGCAGTGGGCAATATGCGCAGTAATCTTAATGACAAGAAATAAATAATTTTTGGCAACAAAGAAAATCATACCCTGTTTGTTACCCAAGGAAAAAAATTTGGAATAATAAAATTATTCTATAATACAAACAAGTCATCAAAAGGAATTATTGTTCAAATGTGTTCACAGTTACTTTGAAGTACATTTCATCAAGATTGTATGCCAGTGTAAAAAAATAACCAGGCAAATGGGATTCATCAGCAATTCCAACATATTATTGGTTCTGCAATAAGACCTTGTTTACCTGAACATGCATATAATGCTGTATTTCTGTGCAATTGATACAGACTGGTAGTACACAGACTGCAGTACCAGTGCTAGCTTCAGATGTCTTTGTCAGCAGATGTGATACAGAAGAAGGCCAGAAGCTGCACCTGCGATGCAAAAGCTGGCTCAAATTGGTCCAATGAATAGGGGCTTGCATTGTGGACCACATAAAAAGCCTCCTGACACTTCTACGAGATCTGAGACAAAAACTGTCATCAGGTATCAGATATCAAAACCTAGTTGTAACACTACGTGGCACTGGCATGCACGATACAGCTACATATGGAGCCAGAGAAGACACGTGCATTTAAAACACATCGTCACACATGTTTCACATAAGGCTAAAGCTGCAGCTGTGATATAGAGGTCTGCTGAAATCAGTACACTGAAAGACAGAGGTAGGTGACATGGACCAAATGAACAGCCCCCTTCACATGCTGTACTGCCACATCTATCATTCATTTAATTTGGCAATTTGGACCACACAAAAGAGGCACTTCATATGGTCTGTGATACCAGCTCCTATCATTCATAAACTTTGCCATCATGGACCATATAAAGGAGGTTCTTCACATGGTCCACATCACCATCCTCAGTCATTCATTGTACTGATTTCAGCAGTCCTTGGTGTCACAGTTACAGCTTTGGCCTTCTGTTTATAATGTCTGATGATAATACTTGTTCAATGTAGCTGCCTTCTCTGGCCCCATTTAAAGCTGTATCACCTATGCCAATAACACAGTGTTGTAACTAGGTTTAGATATGATACCTCATGATAATGTTTATCTCAGGTCTCTGTAAGTGTCAGGATGCTCCGTGTATGGTCCACGTCGCCAACTTCTGTTGTTAACTGGACAAATTTCAGCCAGCCTCTGCATCATAGGTTCAGTTTCTGGCCTTCCCTCTATCATGTCTGATGGCAAAGACATCCCAAGTCAGCATGGGTAAACAAGAACTTGTTGCACAACCAACAATACATCTCAATTGCTGATAAATCCTTAGTCACAACACAAGGTGGCACTGGCACAGAAGTTGCAGCTGTAAATGGGGCCAGAGAAGACATCTGCATTTAGATGTTGTTACTCAGAATTTTTATCTCTCCATAGCTGGTTCAATTCTTGTTATGAGAACACAATTTCATACACGTTTTAGTTGTCCGAATTTGTGGAAATTAAAGTGCCCGATTTTGTAAATTAAAACAGCTATCAATAAAATTTCCAAGCGTGTGATAGAGATGTGGCCGTACTCCTGACAGACCATGCTCCTCATCAGGATAGCTCTGAAAACATCAAAGATATTACATGCAAGACAATACTTATCACATTGGATGCAACAGTATTTATTTCATGACTATATTATGTAATTAGAGGCTAATAAATGACATGGAATTATTTTATACAGTTCAGCAAATACAGAAGCCCAAGAACTGCTCTACAGAAACCTGTATCACAAATTTTAGCAGTTAACAGAACCATTACATTATACAAAACAGGGTTTGATGAGCTACTAAACACACTATTTTGCTAGAATGTCAGTTAATGACTTTTTCCATGACACTAATGACTTAGCCTTAAACTGTTATGCTCTCAATACCTTAGCCTGTAGCTTTTAAAATTTTTTTGCACTAATATGATACGATCTGATCAAGCTCCAATTATAATCTTTTGCTGCTGCTTTACTTAGCAACATTTTGCTTGAAAAGTACTTGCAATATTGAAACAAATATTGCAGCAGTAATAACAATAGTGAAGGAAATGTTTCATATATTTAACAAGATAACATTATTACTTAACTTGCTTAAAAAAAGCAATATGATGACCTGCTACCTACAAATTTTGAATAGATCAGAGCTAAAAATTATATTTTAATTTAATAATTGTCCAACAAGATGCGACTTATTCAATTTATTACATTTCTGTAGGCAGCTCTACATGTTTCGGGTGTTGACACCCATCATCAGGAGCTCGTACAACTGTAAATACAGCTTCTGGTATTGATTAACTGCAATGAGTAAAATACACTGCTATTAGTTATACGTTAGTATTAATAGTATTAGTTCTACGTTAGTATTAATAACAGTGTATTTTACTCATTGCAGTTAATCAGTACCAGAAGCTGTAATTACAGCTGTACCAGCTCCTGATGATGGGTGTCAACACCCGAAACATGTAGAGCTGCCTACAGAAATGTAATAAACTGAATAAGTCGCATCTTGTTGGACAGTTATTA
>Ga0131853_10022110_pt1 | contig 11518 bp, 9 predicted proteins | sample TergutLab28metaG_FD_92764 | JGI IMG/M metagenome (GOLD analysis project Ga0131853, IMG submission 92764) | Labiotermes labralis P1 segment gut microbial communities from Petit-Saut dam, French Guiana - Lab288 P1 (version 2) (version 2) | ecosystem: Host-associated > Arthropoda: Insects >...
CAGCTGGAAGGGGATGTAGGCGTACGTGCACCAGCGGTAGTAGCGATCGTTCTCGAGTTGTTCCATCACCTCGTCGGGCGGATTCTGCCCGTCCGCACCGAACCACAGGTCGAGGATCGGCAGCAGGACGTAGACGAGCAGCGGGCCGATCCACCACCACACCGGCGAAATCGACTCGAGCCCTATCCGATTCGTCAGCCATACGAGTCCGAGCGCCAGGAAGATCGCAGTGGGCGGGATCAGCCCCAACAGCCACAGGTAGCGCTTCTTGTCCCGCCACACCGGAATGTCGACGGTCGGTTCACCGGCGTCGGTCGCCATCGTCGTCCCCTTCCACGAAACCCGCTCGACTATGAGCGACATCACTGTGAAATGGACGATACGCGCCGAGATGTATCCCGTCTAGACAAAACTGTAGATTTGTAAAGTCATCCGTCGTCCTGCGCGGCTCGAGCCCGAATCCCCAACATCGAGTGCCTCCGGCTGTAGGCGAAGTAGACGACGACGCCGATTGCCATCCACACCACGAACCTCAGCCACGTCTCCACCGAGAGATTGAGCATCAGCCACACGCACGCCAGGACGGCGAGTATCGGCACGAGCGGGACCAGCGGAACCTTGAACCCGCGCGGGAGATCGGGCCGCGTCCGACGCAGGACGACCACACCGCTCGACACCAGCACGAACGCGAACAGCGTGCCGATGTTGACCATCTCTTCGAGCGTTCCGATCGGGAAGATCGCCGCCAGGACTGCGACGACGACCCCGACGATGACGGTGATCCGCACCGGGGTTCCGTGCTTGCCGGTGGGGGCCAGCGCCCTCGGCATGAGACCGTCGCGCGCCATCGCGAACAACACCCGGGTCTGCCCGAGCATCAGCACCATGACGACGGTGGTCAGGCCCGCCAGCGCACCGAAGGAGATGAGGTTCTTCGCCCAGTCCATCCCGTTGAGCGCGAATGCCGTCGCCAACGTCGAGTTCTCACCGGCCAACTCGGTGTAATTCACCATGCCGGTCAGGACGAGCGACACCGCGACGTACAGCACAGCCACGATCGCGAGGGAGCCGAGAATGCCGCGGGGCAACGCCTTCTGCGGATCCTTCGTCTCCTCCGCCGTCGTGGCGACGACGTCGAAACCGATGAACGCGAAGAACACCAGGCTGGCCGCGGCGAGCAGGCCGTACCAACCGAAGTTGCTGCCGCCTGCGCCGGTGATGTACGAGAACAGCGACTGATGGATACCCGAGCCTGTCGATCCGGGCTGCGACGGCGGGATGTACGGAGAGTAGTTGTCGGCCTTGATGTAGAACGCGCCGACCACCACCACGAACAGGACCACGGCGACCTTGATCGCGGTGATCACCGCCGAGACCCGGGACGACAGCTTGGTGCCGGTCGCCAGCAGCACCGTGATGATCGTGACGATCAGCACCGCACCCCAGTCGAACTCCTGCGATCCGATGTGGACAACCGGGCTCGAACTGCCCAGCACCTCACCGAGATACAGCGACCAGCCCTTCGCGACCACCGACGCCGCGAGCGCGAACTCGAGGATGAGATCCCAGCCGATGATCCACGCGACGAACTCGCCGAAGGTGGCGTACGAGAAGGTGTACGCGCTGCCCGCGACGGGGACCGTGGAGGCGAACTCCGCGTAGCACAGCGCCGCGAGCGCACACGCGATCGCGGCGAACACGAACGCCAGCGACACCGACGGTCCGGCGATGTTGCCGGCGGTGCGTGCGGTGAGGGTGAAGATGCCCGCGCCGATTACGACCGCGACACCGAACACCGTCAGGTCCCACGCGGTCAGATCCTTGCGGAGCTTGGTCTCGGGCTCGTCGGTTTCGAGGATCGATTGCTCGACCGACTTGGTGCGGAACAACCCGGTGCGCGGGTTCCGGGAACGCGCAGGCACAGCCTTCCGGTCCGGTGTCGCCATCACAGCCTCCTCGGGAGGTAGGGATGGTCGTCAGCCTATGCCGGGAGCCCGGCACCAGCACGGTTTCCGAAACGTCTAGCCCACCGTCGCCCGGTACAGATCGGGTTCGATGTAGATCAGCCGGACCGCCGGAACGGCGGCGCGGATGCGGACCTCGGCCTCGTCGATCGCCGTCGCGACGTCCTCGATGCCCGAGCCCGGCGCGATACCCACCTTGGCCGCGACCAGGATCTCCTCGGGACCGAGGTACTGCGTGCGGCAGTGGATCACGCGATCGATCCGGACACCGTCGACGAGCGCGCCGAGGATCCGGTTCTCCTCGTCCTTCGTCGCGCCCTCACCGATCAGGAGGCTCTTCATCTCGATGATCAGAACGATCGCGATGATGCCCAGCAGCACGCCGATGCACAGGGTTCCGACGCCGTCCCACACCGGGTCCCCGGTGAGCATCGTGAGCCCGACACCACCGAGGGCGAGCACGAGTCCGATCAGCGCGCCGGTGTCCTCGAGCAGGACCACCGGCAGTTCCGGCGTGCGCGACGTGCGGATGAAGCCCCACCAGCTGGCGTTGCCCTTGAGCGCCCGCGACTCGCCCATCGCGGTGACGAAGCTGTAGCCCTCGAGCCCGATGGCGATCAGCAGGATGGCGACGGCCACGATCGGCGACGACAGTTCCTCGGGGTGCTGGATCTTGTGGACGCCCTCGTAGATCGCGAACAGCGAACCGAGGGTGAACAGCACCAGCGCCACGACGAAGGAGTAGAAGTAGCGGTTACGCCCGTACCCGAACTGGTGGAGTTCGTCGGCCTGCTTCTCCGCACGCTTCTGGCCGAACAGCAACAGTCCCTGATTGGACGTGTCGGCCACCGAGTGCACCGACTCGGCGAGCATCGACGACGACCCGGTGATCAGGAAGCCGGTGAACTTGGCCACCGCGATTCCCGCGTTCGCGGTCAGTGCCGCCAGAATCGCCTTCTTGCCCCCGTGTGCCGACACCGGCCGCTCCTCTCGTCGAATTCGAGCGGCTCACAGGCTACGGGATCACCCCGGAAACGGACGAACCACCCGCTCAGGCTTCGACGATCCCCACACCGGCCCGGAACAACTGGGTGTCCTCGGCGCACGCCTGGATGTGAACCTCGTTGTCCGAGGCCGAGATCCACGCCGATGCACCGCGCTCGAGGATCAGCGACTGCGACCCGCACCCCAGTTTGGCCGCGCCCGATGTACACAGCACGATCTGCGGACCGTCCGACTCGAGCGTGGTCGCGGCGCCCGCACCGCCACCGGCGGCGTCGAGGTCGATCCGGGACAACCTGAACTCCGGCGCCGGGGTCTCGTACACCACCTCACCGTCGCGTGCGGTCGCAGCGGGCGTCAGGACCGGAACGTCGACGGTGTCGAAGTCGAGGACCCGCAACAACTCCGGGACGTCCACGTGCTTTGGGGTGAGCCCTCCGCGCAGGACGTTGTCGGAGTTCGCCATGATCTCGACGGCCGTGCCGTGGAGGTAGGCGTGCAGGTTTCCGGCATCGAGGAAGAGACCCTGCCCCGGTTCGAGAGTCACCCGGTTGAGCAGCAGCGACGCCAGGACACCGGCGTCCCCCGGGTAGGCCTCGCCGAGTTCGAGTGCGGTGCGGGCCTCCTGCGTGAACTCGATCCGACCGCCGTCGGTGTTCGAGAGGTAGGCGACGCAACCGTCGAGCACCGCCGGAAGCAGCGACGCGAGCGCCTGCGCCGGCAGCGTGATCCAGGTAGTGAACAGTGCACGCAGCCCGCCCGAATCGGGTTGCCCTGCAAGCAGACCCACGTATGGTTCGAGTTCCGGCACCGCCAGGGCCCCGAGGAACCGCACCGTCCGATGCGGATCACGGAAGCCCGCGAGCGCCTCGAATCGGGTGAGCGCCACCACCAGTTCGGGCTTGTGGCTCGCGTCGCGGTAGTTCCGCTCGGCCGAGTCGACCGGGATTCCCGACGCCTCCTCACGGGCGAAGCCCTCACTGGCCTGCTCGGCGCTCGGGTGCGCCTGCAGCGACAGCGGTTCCTCCGCGGCCAGCACCTTCAGCAGGAACGGCAGGCGCGCACCGAACTCGGCGATCGACCGATCGCCGAGTTCCCGGACGGGCGCGGCGTCGACGACGTCACGCAGGGAACGGTTTTCGCCGTCCTCGATCACCCGCGCGGGATCCCCGGGATGGGCCCCCAACCACAGCTCGGCCTCCGGGTGCGCGCTCGGGCTGGGGCGTCCGCACAGCTCCGCGAGCGCGGTCCGCGACCCCCATGCATAGGACCGGAGCGCACCTTCGAGTTGGCGCACTAGTTACCACCGATCAAACGTAGGTATGCCGCGCTCATCTCGAGGCGGCCGACGAGAACTGCCAATTGCTCGATCTCCGTACGCGCACCGGCCGGCGCCGACGACGCGGATCCCGCCCCGGGCGCGCCCGGCGGACCCGACGGCGCCGCCTGCTCCGACGCGGCCACGACGACGTCGACGTCGGGCAGCGACGCCACCCGGCGCTCCACGACGGGCCGGTCAGCTTCCGCCGCGAAGACGAACACGCGCAGCGGCATGCCGGGAATCGGACCGTCGAGTTGCTCGTCGTGGAAGAACGGGTCGTAATCGGGGGGCATCGACGCGCCCGTCGAGCCGAAGCGCTGGACACCGGAGACGACGACCGACAGGTCCGCGGCTGCGGCGACTGCGGCGCCGGACCGCAACAGGACCTCGCTGCCGTGGCGTGCCAGGTGGGTCGTGGCGCGGGTGTCGCCACCGAGGACGACGCGTCGGCCCTGCATCCGGGCCGCGAGCGACTTGGCCGGGTTGTGGAAGACCTCGTTACGCGGATGGTCGCGCAGTGCCTCCTCGTCGAGGGCGTCGGCGAGGCGACCCAGGTCGGGGCACACCTTCGCGGTGCGCTCCGCCTCGATCGCGATCAGGACCGCGAGGAACACCGCGAGGTAGCGCAGCAACCCGTGGTGGGCGGGAACGGCGACCCGCGGCGGCAGCACCGTCGCGCGGCCCGCGCCGGCGGCACGCAGCGGACCCTCGTCGGGGGCCGCGACGACCACCTCGGCGCCACGCCGCAGCGCACGGTCGACGGACTCGACCAGCCGCGGATCACCGGCGTCGTCGCCGGCGACCACCACGACATCCAGGGGGCCCACCCACAGCGGGGTGTTCACGCTCTCGACCAGGGGGATGCCGATCCGGCTGCCGACCGCGGCGGCCACGAGGTCGGCCGCGCGGGAGGCCGGGCCCTCGCCGGTGACGAGGACCACGCTGCGGGGCCGCAGTCCGTGCAGTCGCGAGAGTCCGTCCTCTTCGACCGCCGACTGGGTGGCACGAATCTGCGCGCCGCCCAGGGCCGCGAATCGGAGCGAGCCGTCGACGTCCGCAGCCAGCAGAGCATCGACGTCATCGAGGTCGAGCAGAGACGACGGAGCTGTCATCGCGGACACACCTCCCTTTTCCCACTCCCTGTCCCCCGACGAGTTCAGGTGACTCGAGTATCCCAGCAATTCGCCGACTAGGCGCGCACAGCTGCGAGGATCTCGGCGACGAGAGCATCGACTTCCGCCGGCGTGCGCGCCTCGACGTTCAGGCGCAGCAGGGGCTCGGTGTTGGACGCGCGCAGGTTGAACCACGCGCCGTCCGCGAGCTCGACGGTGACGCCGTCGAGACGATCCACCGAGACCGCGCGGTCCGCGAACAGGTCGACCACCGCGGCGGTGCGCTCGGCGGCGTCGGCGACGGTCGAGTTGATCTCGCCGGAGGCGGCGTACCCCTCGTAGGACTGCATCAGCTCCGACAGCGGGCGATCCTGCTCACCGAGCGCGGCCAGCACGTGCAGCGCCGCGAGCATGCCCGAGTCGGCGCCCCAGAAGTCACGGAAGTAGTAGTGCGCGGAGTGCTCGCCGCCGAAGACCGCGCCGGTCTCGGCCATCTGCTGCTTGATGAACGAATGCCCGACGCGGGTGCGCACCGCGGTGCCGCCGAGCTTCTCGACCAGTTCGGGGACGAACCGGGAGGTGATGAGGTTGTGGATGATCGTGCCGCCCGGCTCCTTCGCGAGCTCGCGGTCCGCGACCAGCGCGGTGACCGCGGACGGCGAGACCGGGTTGCCCTTCTCGTCGACGACGAAGCAGCGGTCGGCGTCGCCGTCGAACGCCAGGCCGATGTCGGCGCCGGTCTCGCGGACATAGTTCTGCAGGTCCACCAGGTTGGCCGGATCGAGCGGGTTCGCCTCGTGGTTCGGGAAGCTGCCGTCGAGCTCGAAGTACAGCGGCAGGACGGTCACCGGCATCGGACCGAACACGGCCGGCACGGTGTGCCCGCCCATGCCGTTGCCCGCGTCGACGGCGATCTTCATCGGCCGCAGCTCGGCCAGGTTCACGAGGCCTCGGACGAAGCTCGAGTACTGCTCGAGCAGGTCGTCCCCGGTGACCTCGCCCGCCGGCCCGTCGTACGCGGGCACACCCTCGGCAACCTCGCGCGCGATGATCGCCAGGCCGGTGTCCTGGCCGACCGGCTTGGCACCGGCGCGGCAGAGCTTGATGCCGTTGTACTTGGCCGGGTTGTGGCTCGCGGTGAACATCGCGCCCGGGCAATCGAGGACACCCGACGCGAAGTACAGCTGGTCGGTGGAGGCCAGGCCGATGTGGACCACGTCGAGGCCCTGCGCCGTCACGCCCTCGGCGAACGCCTGCGACAGTTCGGGCGACGAGTCGCGCATGTCGTGGCCGATCGCGATCCGCGTCACACGCTCGCCGCCGGTCTGCTCGTCGCGCACCAGCCGGGCGAACGAGGCACCCACGTCGCGGACGAAGTCGGCATCGATCTGTTCGCCCACGACACCACGCACGTCGTAGGCCTTGATCACGGCATTCACGGATTCGACGGATCGGGCCACTGCTGGTTACTCCTGCTGCTCGTTGATGCGACACACGTTGTTCGTCCCACCGATTGCTGGACCCGGTTCGATGAACCGACCGGGCCGTCCCACCGAGCCTAGTGGTGAGTGCCCCAACCGCGCCTCTCGAGCGAAATGTCGGGTTCCACAGACCGGACACCCCCTGGTCGGGGGCATGACGAAGCGCCCCGTCAGGGGTGCTCGAGGTGATGTGAACCGATCAGTTCGCGGGATCGGGCAGGACGCGGAGATGTCCGCGACGCCCGGTACGTGCAGTGGGCGGAGCCGGCTGCGACGCCACTCCGGAGCGCGACTCCGGGGAGCCCGCGTCCGTACGGGGGCGCTCACCCAGGCCCGCCTCGCGGACGGCCTCGGCGAGAGCGGTGAGGTCGTCCTCGTCAGGCGTGCTCGACGAGAATCCGCCCTCGTACCGCACGAGTTCCCAACCCTTGGGTGCGGTGATCCGGGAGGCGTGGGTCTCACACAGGTCCCACGAGTGCGGTTCCGCAACCGTGGCCAGCGGGCCGACGACGGCCGTCGAATCCGAATAGACGTACGTCAAGGTTGCGACAGCCGGGTTCTTGCACCCAGGTCGGCAGCATCGACGTAGTGATCTCACAAGCAAGGAGACTAGCCCTATGTGTCCAGTCGACCTACTCGGACACACCGATACGCGGCGTGCGAAGAGAGGAATCCGGAGTGCCGTGATGCAGGGAGCGGTGACGCGACGGCTTCGTCGGAGCGCCGCTGTAATGTCGCCTACATGGCCAGATCTCGTCGTCCCCGCCCGCTGACATCACGATCGGTCGCGCGGCGAGGCCGGGGCATCCGCGGCCCGCTCCTCCCGCCGGACCTGCCGGCGGCGCGGACACGCGCAGAGAAGTTCGATCACATGGTTCTGGGCGCGTTCGAGCCGATCGACGCGCGGTGGCACGACCGGCTCACCAAACTCGACATCGCGGTGGACGACGTGCCCCGCATCCGGGCCATCGACCCCGATTCGGTGAACTGGCCGCCCGAAGTGGTGGCGGACGGACCCGTCCCGTTGTCACGACTGATCCCGGCCGGGATCGATCGCCACGGAACCGCAACGCGTGCGCGCATCGTGTTGTTCCGGCGCCCAATCGAGTTGCGCGCCAAGGATCCTCAGGACCTCGAGGACCTCGTCCACGACGTGCTGGTCGAACAGGTGTCGACCTACCTGGGAGTCGACCCTGAGGTGATCGACCCCGATCTACCCGGGGCCGATTGACAGCGACGGACTAGATGATTCCGCGCTTGAGGCGACGCCGCTCGCGCTCGGAGAGCCCGCCCCAGATGCCGAACCTCTCGTCCTTCGCGAGCGCATACTCGAGGCACTCCCCACGGACCTCGCAGCCCATGCAGATGCGCTTCGCCTCGCGAGTGGACCCACCCTTTTCCGGGAAGAAGGCCTCGGGATCGGTCTGCGCGCACAGCGCGCGGTCCTGCCACTGCTCCTCATCGGCCTCGAACATCGCGTCGAAGCCGGGAATCAGACTCAGCTGGGGAACCGTGACGCCCAGCTCGAAGTCGTCGACGCCGGCGCCACCTGTGGCACCCGCATCGGAATCGGTCCGCGGTTCGTCGCCGACCACGCTCAGAGGAGTTTCGAACTCGTAGTGCTGGTAGGGCATCATATCGCTCTGCCTCCTCACCTGTATTTAGCGCAGAAAATCTGAATTCATCTCGAATCGCGTTCTGCCGCTCCCACCCCGATGATCGTCCCGCACTCACCCGAACGATCGCTCGAGCCGAGGGTCGTTCCAAGTGAACTGGCCCCTCGAACCTGGAATGACATACATGTGATTAGACATGCCCTGGCGTGTCGGGTCAAGCCGAAACGGAAAGTCGTCTACGATCGCACATTTCCCTGCGCAGCGTGGTAGAACCCGGCCGAAGAGACTGCGCCGAGTGGCATGCGACACCACCGCATAGGCTTCGAGTTGTGAACGTGACTGTATTGGTTGGCGGCGTCGGAGGGGCCCGTTTCCTCCAAGGAGTTCGAAGTCTGCTCGGTGGCAGCTCTGCCGGGGAGCCGAATTCCCCAGGTGGGAGCGACCATCGCATCACTGCCGTCGTCAATGTCGGCGACGACGTGTGGATGCACGGCCTGCGAATCTGCCCGGACCTCGACACCTGTATGTACACCCTCGGCGGAGGGATCGACCCGGAACGTGGATGGGGCCATATCGGCGAAACCTGGAATGCCAAAGAAGAACTCGCGGCCTACGGTGCTCAGCCCGACTGGTTCGGACTCGGCGACCGCGACATTGCGACGCACCTGATCCGCAGCCAGATGCTGCGCGTCGGGTACCCGCTCTCGGCGGTCACCGAGGCACTGTGCAATCGCTGGAAGCCCGGTGTCGCACTGCTTCCGGTGACGGACGACCGCAGCGAGACGCATGTCGTCGTGACCGACCCTGATGGCGACACGGCTGCGTCCGAGGAACAGCGAAAGGCGATCCACTTCCAGGAGTGGTGGGTTCGCTACCGCGCACAGATTCCGACGCACAGTTTCGCGTATATCGGTGCAGACGAGGCGAAACCGGCACCGGGCGTGCTCGAGGCGATCGAGACGGCCGACATCATCCTTCTGGCACCGTCGAATCCGGTGGTCAGCATCGGCGCGATCCTCGCGGTTCCCGGGATTCGCGGCGCGCTGCGCACCACGAAGGCCAAGGTCGTCGGCCTGTCCCCCATCATCGGTGGAAAGCCGTTGCGCGGCATGGCCGACGAGTGCCTCGAGGTGATCGGCGTCGAGACCTCCGCGGAGGCGATCGGACGTCATTACGGCGCCCGCTCCGCCACCGGCATCCTCGACGGCTGGCTCATCCACTCCACGGACGAGGCGGACGTTCCCGGCGTCGAGGTCCGCAGTGTCCCGCTGCTGATGACCGATCCCGAGGCCACCGCCGAGATGGTCCGCGCCGCGTTCGACGTTGCCGGAGTGAGCTTGTGAGCGTGCGTGATCACGGTGCCGGGCGGTCGATCGAGATCCTTCCCGTCCCCGGTCTTCCCGAGTTCCGCCCGGGCGACGACCTGGCCGCGGCCATCACCCAGGCTGCGCCGTGGCTCGCCGACGGCGACGTGCTGGTCGTCACGAGCAAGGTGTTCTCGAAGGTCGAGGGCCGGATCGTGCAGTCCCCCACCGATCCCGACGAGCGCGACGCGGCCCGCCGCGTCCTGGTCGACCAGGAGGCGGTCCGGGTGGTGGCGCGCAAGGGCCGCACGCTGATCACCGAGAACAAGCTCGGCATCGTGCAGGCGGCGTCGGGAATCGACGGATCGAACGTCGACGGCTCCGAACTGGCTCTGCTGCCGGAGGATCCGGACGGCAGTGCACGGAAGTTGCGCGGAGACATCAAGTCTCGTACCGGCGTCGATGTGGCAGTTGTCGTGACGGACACCATGGGCCGGGCGTGGCGCATCGGCCAGATCGATGCGGCGATCGGCGCGTCGGGCATCCCGGTCCTGCACGCGTACGCGGGCGCCGTCGACAGCCAGGGCAACGAACTGTTCGTGACCGAGGTCGCCGTCGCGGACGAGATCGCTGCCGCAGGCGATCTCGTCAAGGGCAAGCTCGGCGGTGTCCCGGTCGCCGTGGTCCGCGGGTTCGACCTCCAGGACGACGGATCGACCGCCGACAAGCTGATCCGCCGCGGACCCGAGGACCTGTTCTGGCTCGGCACCGCGGAGTCGTTCGAGCTGGGCCGGCGCGAGGCGCTGCTGCTGCGGCGCTCGGTGCGCGAGTTCGCCGACGAGCCGGTCGACCCCGCGGCGATGCGCGAGGCGATCGCCGAAGCCCTCACCGCGCCGGCGCCGCACCACACCCGCCCGGTGCGGTTCGTGTGGCTGCGCACGCCCGAGACCCGCACCCGTGTGCTCGAGGCGATGCGCGACCGATGGCGCGTGGACCTCGCGGCGGACGGCATGAGCGCCGATCGGATCGAGCGTCGAGTGGCGCGGGGCGACATCCTGTTCCGCGCGCCCGAGGTGGTGATCCCGTTCTGTGTGCCCGACGGCGCGCACGCCTACCCGGACGAGCGCCGCACCCGCGCCGAGTCGACGATGTTCACGGTCGCGGTGGGTGCCGCGGTGCAGGGGTTGCTGGTCTCGCTGGCCACGCGGGACATCGGTAGCTGCTGGATCGGGTCGACGATCTTCGCAGCCGACACGGTCCGCGCCGAACTCGGACTGCCGGACGACTGGCAGCCGCTGGGTGCGATCGCCGTCGGCCATCCCACCGAACCGCTGACGCCGCGGGAGCCGCGGATTCCCGGCGACGCGCTGCTCGAGCTGTAGGGGCGCCACAGATGACTGCACGATCACTGCACGCGTCCGCGCGAGAGGCCCTGACCGACTGGGACACCGACTCCGAGCACGCGGAGTCACTGCGGCACACGATGCTCGCGTTCCTCGATTCCGCGCCCGACGGCTGCCTGCGCTCGCACGTCCCCGGGCACATCACGGCGTCGTCGCTCGTCCTCGACGAGGGCGGCTGCCACGTGCTGCTGACGCTGCACCCGCGGGTGGGGCGGTGGATCCAGTTGGGCGGCCACTGCGAGGAGGGCGACGACACCGTCGTCGCGTCCGCCCTGCGGGAGGCGCAGGAGGAATCGGGTATCGACGGACTGCGGA
>Ga0131853_10022111_pt1 | contig 11517 bp, 8 predicted proteins | sample TergutLab28metaG_FD_92764 | JGI IMG/M metagenome (GOLD analysis project Ga0131853, IMG submission 92764) | Labiotermes labralis P1 segment gut microbial communities from Petit-Saut dam, French Guiana - Lab288 P1 (version 2) (version 2) | ecosystem: Host-associated > Arthropoda: Insects >...
TGATCCCGTTACAGGCCCGGTGTGGCCCAGAGGGTGGGTAGAGGTATAGCTCTACTGTTCCATGACCGCGGCAATAGAAGGGGGTGAGTGGTCAGCAGCACGCCCCGGCCGCACTTTACCCCCGGGAAAGACCAGGTACCCATTTTACAGGAGGTTGGGTGGGCCCCAGGGCCGGTCTGGACAGGCGGAAAATCTCGTCCCCACCGAGATTCGATCCCGGACCGTCCAACCCGTAGCTCTGTCACTATACCAACTGAGCTACCCGGCCCAGGGAACTTGCTTTGCAGGACAATAAAATACAAAACAAATCAATCCTGCTACAGGACTGTTAGAGCCTCCCGAGGGTTCCAGGAGATTAAGGCTCCAAGATTTCGAGACAGTGAAGAAGGTAAGGTTGTCAGCCCTAGGCACTGACCGTCTTTACCTTCCAGGAAATATTTTTGGTACTCCAATCTGTTAGAGACATGGTCGACCCCAAGCCACCACCGTAATCGAAACCGCGACCTTCCGGTTTGTGGTGCATTGCCTCAACAAACAGCGTCACCGCGTGTCCCCAGTTGCTTAAATGCATCTCTTTCAAGTTGTAACGTCCAATGTAGATGTGGGATAAAGAATCGGCAGTCATAAACCTCAACATATTCATTATTCCTTCAAACAACAAAGCAGAACAACCAGTCCCGTTCGTGATTCAAACCAAGCACCATTCCTGTTACGGAAGAAATGGAATATCCCTTAGTATGAAAATCGTCTGACAATCGTACGTTTCGTGCTTACATGTGGTAATGTGAGAAGGCTAAAACGGTTGAATTTCTCGGTGGCGTCTGTACGCTGCTCAGATCCGAATCGGAATGATACTGACCTACAATCAGTAGACCACTGAAAAGGAACAAGTGGTGTGAGAATACTAGGAGAAGACCATCCTTTGGGCTTGTTCGTGAAATTACACTGCCTTCTAAGCACCCGTTTCATTTCAATGCACATCAGAGGATCTGTTTTCAGGAGATTACCCTACGTTCAATAATACACTATACAAATAAATCTCTTTTTCCAGAACGTGTATCAACATCATAACTATCTGAACACGATAAGCTGACAAGATCAAATATCCGGTATGAGAGGGAATGCTACGTTAGTGAAGTTTGTTTTATTTGCACACAGTGTGTACCATGAAACTAAGCTTTATCATTCTTAGTTTATTGTTGGTACATTTCTAAGCTAATATCCGCTCAGGCATGGAGGATTATGAAAATTGCGTAATTATTTCCAGGATTCGATATGAATTGCGGTTCGTGTGTGCAAGCTAACATAATAAAATCATCTTTCGCTGACATGACCGTGGCTTATAACCACTACTCTCTCTCTCTCTCTCTCTCTCTCTCAAAAACATGGAACTTACGTCACTTTCTTATAAACACTGCAGCAGATTCTTGCGATACGACTGGTATTTTGTTTAACAATGCTCTCGGCAGCTCACAGAGTATAGCGTCGAATGAATGGGTGATAAGGAAGGCTGAACTGGAAACAACGTGGAAGAGCCCGTTATGACTGAAAGTGAGGTGCTGTATGAGCATTTGCTGGAGAAAGCGAGAAAACCACGACAACTTCAGACACATTCTTCCTTCACTGCTGGCATCCCGTTGTGCTATCTAATGAAATATCAACTGAAAAATAATTGGTTACTTTTTTCCCAACCAGCACAAAAATCTATTTTGTATTAAACAGATACTTAAAATTATGAATTATTACGACCAATGATAGGTCGAAGCTCGTGAAACCTATTCTGGCAGAACAGGTATCACCATAAAAAAATATGAAAAAGCGCAACACCACTAAATACGGTAAGGAAATCATGAAGGGAAAATATTCATGTATAACTGAAAGAGAAAAAAACAGGGTACACAAATTTCAGCATCACACGTAGGGGCTTCCTTTGTTTTTGAAGTAGACAAAATTGAATATGACCTTTAAAGGTCAAAATGTATTGTACTTTTTAAGCAATTATTTAAGCTACAGTGAACATTTTTGTGCCGACTGAAAAAAAAAAAATTTCTCGACTGAAATATGAGTCAGAAAAGTCGCTGTTCCGGGCGAGATTCAAAATGCGTAGCTCCCCAGTACAAGTCAGAAGTTTCCCATTTGACTGAAGTTATTCGGTGCCCTTCTACACGCCTCTACCTAGCAATATTATAAATGTTCCTGTTCTTAACCATTTTATTACCTTAGAATAAATTTTTTTTTTTACCGCGGAGACTTCGAGCCGAGGCAAGAGCGTCACGTGTATGGCACGTGGCAAGTGCTCCAAAAATATACTAAATTATGGACAAAATTAGAATAAACCTTACAAGCTGCATGAAATACATTACTCAATAACATTCCTTGTATCAAAATTCCATTAACAATGTATGCCTATATAATTCATTTGTTATTAATGAAGTGAATGCCACGAAAAACCACTGTAATATACATATATATGACAAGGGCAAACGAGCATACATACATACATTAGGAAGGTTGCCAGTATCTAGAAAAAAGGCAGGCTTGCCAGTTTTATTCACATGTAACTGTTGATGTTGCAAGCAGATTGGTGATTTACGAGGGAGAGTCGAATGAAAAACCTTAAAAGTGCGATAAAATTTCGAACCACTGCTCGATTGTCTTGTAAGTTTCAACAATGATACTCATGGCTTGAAGAGTGACCGACAGGTGGCAGTACGATACTACGTAGAAAAATGAAGTCATTGTGTATCTTTTGTGTTCAATAAATTACGAGATAAAACATATTTAAGGTTTTCATTTGACTCACCCCAATACATAGACGTTCAGTTCAATATCAGTTCAATATATTGATTACTGATTCACTGAATGGCGCTCCGGGCAGCACAAAACTCGATCTATGGAATGGAAGGACAATTTTCGAAAGAACAGGTTAAAAAGTGACCTTTTAGAATGCCTGAAAGTAGGTAACAGTGTAAAATTAAAACGAATTTTAAAAACTTCGAAATCACTGCTAAATTCACACACCCTGTTGAACATTTACATTTTTCCCATAGTGTGCGCATTTATTGTGTGGGTTTCGTATGATTCTAAACCAAAAATTACTTCGCTGCATAATATTAACTAGTTGAAGTTTGCAACAAATTCGGAGTGTTTCTGTAAGACATGTAAGTAATTTTTAAACGTTAATTAGATTAGATGCTTCGGGGCCATAAATAAATTGCGTTGAAGGGTGTAAAATGTCTTATTATAAGTGCCATACACTTTATAATACGGTCCAAGTAAATAGGCTTTTTTTACTGCAGGGTTTTGAAACTGGTTGGTGTCTCCGACATTACGATCACCATAGAATAATTTGATTACCGACATCCATAACGAATTGAATTTTATATATGATAACTCAACGTTAATTCAATCAATCGGACACACGTGCCATAGAGGGAGATGTACACGTGCTAATAAAATTTCGGTTTCCATAAAGGATCGAAAATTTCTCAACCAACCTAGAGACGGCTTACTTATTAAGAAGAATTCCATTAGGCGGAGATGAGTTACTTGATTGGTTGATTGTGATTTAGGTAGAAGAGACTGGAAAATCAGTGTAAGACAAACATGATAGCATATTTAATGATATTTTATTGTCTGAGCATTCTTCTAGAGTGTTTGAAAAAAACGAAATAGCCGCGAGATGGCCGGTCTTCGGGGTCTACTAACATTTTCCAAAATAACAAACAGGAGCACTTTAACAATCGGCAGAGATAATACGTAAGTCTAACTAAACCGGCTTCGGAGCTGCAGTTCTCCTTGGTCACGGTGTCTGACTGATGTCGCAGAAAAGCGATTAGTTATAAATACACATTGAATACTGGCTGCGGTGTCCTGTGCATTGCTACTGAGAGTCTCTGTGGGATGAGCGTACATGACAAGTATTCGACAGGTTTCGGAAACGACGTCAACAACGCCGCATAGTGTCAGAAATGAATCGGGCGCATATTCATACTGGCTGCGCTTTTGATCCGTTAATGACATATAAATGTGTGTCATTGTGCTATGTCAATGAAATAATGCGATAATAAACCAAACAACAGGAAGGTTTACAGGCAAAAATGTCTGTTGTTAAATAACGACCGAATTTTTGCACTGACAAATAAATATTACAGCAGAAATAATTGCACAGTACAGTGCTTAGGTTAGCCGGAACTGAAATACTTGAGATTATAACTGAAGAATAAAAAACCAACTAGATGCCACGTATTATTTTATTGTACTTCTTATAGGTTCAAAATGTTTCGGGTACTACTATTCCCATCATCAGGAGTTTGCGACTATAATGTTGATTACCACATTGGTCGTTTCGTTCTTGGTTTGCCGTATGTTGGAGCTTAACCGCACCTAACCTCCAGCATACGAAACAACCAATGTGGTAATCAACATTATAGTCGCAAGCTCCTGATGATGGGCACAGTAGTACCCGAAATATTTTGAGCCTACAAGAAGTACAATAAAATAATACGTGGCATCTAGTTGGTTTTTTATTCTTCAGTTATCACAATGATGCACGGTCCAATAAATATCACATTCACTTGAGACTATCTTCATCGTTGCACCGTGTATTTCGTAGAGTCATTTAACTAGCACATCCACTACTGCACACACATAAAATTCTTTACATTAAAACATTTAAAATCGTTCCAATATATTTCGATCCTAAGATCATATTCAGGGAGCTACAATGTTCCTTGCTAAAGTCACATTTTTAAAAACACTCACTGATTAATTTCCTTGCATTCCTTATATTAACCAAGTTAATGTAAGGAAATTAATCAGTGAGTGTTTTTAAAAATGTGACTTTAGCAAGGAACAGTGTAGCTCCTTGATGATGATGATCTTGGGATCGAAACATGTTGGAGTTATTTTAAATGTTTTAATATAAAAAAATTATGTATGTGCGTTAGTTGGTGTGCTAATTAAATTAATTGAGACTATATGCCGCTGTAAACGGTGTGCACACAGCTCGCCATTTTTGTGGAGCGAAAGCTTAGTTGATTTAAGTACACCTAAGTGTATATAAGCCTTACAGTAGCCTCAGTAAATTCGGAGTGCTATCTATGCACAATACACATTAAAAATATGTATAACTTTTTGATTAGCACAGTGGTAGCAGAATCTGAACACTGGACATTCTTCATCCAGGATGCAAGGACAGTAATTATCCAAAAAAGGCTATACCTCGCCATGTGTTCTGAGAGAGATTTCAGGTATGCATTACTACAAAGGAAAACTTTCATAGACTTTAATCCGACAGGCTTCAGTGTGGTCACCCCTAGTGGCACATCAAATATCCATAAAATATTCCACTTCTGTTCAGTAGTTTTGAGCATATTGCGGGTTACCGTGGCCACAGCGTCATTTATGCGGGCTTTCATCTGCAGACGACCGTTATTTTGGATGAGGCTGAAGAAGTTCTTCACATAACCCCACACGGAAGTATCCACAGACGTTAAGTCGGGTGACATGGGGGCCGGACACTTGGTGCTCATCTGTCGACCCATTCTCCAGACATCGTGTAATTAAGGTGATTGCTCACCTCGTCCGCCAGGTCAAATACAATGATCTTCAGCCGCTGAAAGCCCGCATAAGTGGCGCTGTGGCTACGGTAACCCACAGCGTCTCGGAACACGTGAAGCGAGGTCGAATGTCGTCTAGATACTTGTCCTGCTACCAGGGATGCCAAGGAGTACCCACATTGAAATCTGCTAAACTAGAAAGCAGTCACAAAAGACGCTGCCAGTTTTTTTTTTTGTAATGGTTCCAACTGAAAGTCTGTATAATGAACACAGTTCGATATACTAATTTTCTTTTCGGACCCTTATCAGCCGGACACTCCGTAATGCGCTGTTGTATCCTGCGCGGACCCGGTTGGGAACGTATCTTGGATGTTGTTCCCAGAGTGACGGAGCTCGGAACTCAGGTTAAGACGGGGAGTCGGGCAGGCCGCACACACTCTCAATAATCCTCAAGTAGAGTGTGCTGGAGTTTTATTGTGCGTAATTAGGGAATAGCTGCAGTTACAGCTGAACTGTATTGGTAACAAATCTCGCCAGCGGGGCTCTTCATTGCCGTTAACACTCACTGATCGTCCAGTGTGCTCAGCTACTGTTCAAGATACACAACAGACTGCAACTGAAGCACAAGGCAGCTACTGTTACATGCGTCAATCCACACTTTTCTCGCGCGATAAACACTTAGCGCGACCAGTTATAAACAAATAGAAATAGAAGGAAACTATATTCCTCCCATGCCTGGTCTGCTTACTAAGAAATGGAAGTGTAAACAAATGGTATGAGTTACAGGAAAGGCGAGAACAAAACATGATAAAATTAAGCTTGTGACTTACATACAGTACATAAAACAATCCTGGAGAGAAAAGAAAGAAAAGAACAAAAACTTCATGTGTATCAACTACACGATCGCGCAAACACAAACATATCCTTATCTTGCCGTAACAATGTGTGTTTTGCTAACCTTGCGATAGAACCGTCTACCTATCCGGAATTTTTTTATGGCGTAACAGCGCCTATTAGAACAGGGCTTCCTCATTATCGAGGTGTCATGATCACACTCAGACACACCACACTGCGTAGGAATTCTCTGAAATGTGGATCAGCCTGACGCAGAGATCGCTACCTGACGACAAACACCACTCACAACAGAGAGACATTCATCCATGTCCCCGATGGACACCTAATCTGCAGACCCTCGCCATATACCGCGCGGCCACTGGCATGGACACCAATCTGGCCGATATAATAGTATTAGACACTCGCAGCTAACGTTGTTTATGGTTTTTGGCATTTTATAATTTAAATTTTTGGTACTCTGAGTTTTAACTCAAAGTTCTTGTCTAGGGTCTCACGAGCTTGGCATGTTTTACGGGTTATCTTACATATTAACAAATAAACTATATTTAAATTTGATGTTCGTGTGACCGTGCATCCTTGATATGAAATGACGTGTGAGGCCAACTAGATTCAACAATTATGATTTATTAATAATCGATTAGCCCAACATGTTTCGGGCATCATTAAGTCAATCTTCAAAAGCGCTAAACCTTATATTACTGTATGTGGTTTTCAGCACTTGATGTGCTGACTGGTGTCTTGGGAAGCCGGGAAGCACATCAAGTGCTGAAAACCATATACAATAATATACGGTCTAGCGCTCGTGAAGATGGGCATAATGATGCCCGAAACATGTTGAGCTAATGGATTATCAGTAAATCATAACTGTTGCATCTAGTTGGTCTCACACGTCATTTCAAACTATATTTAATTCTGAATATTTTCTTCAAACCGTATAAATCAAGCGTTTTAATTTTACTTCAGATCGGCGGTTTATACAGACGTATAACCCTCGGAAGCTACCGCGTACCAACATGCAAATGGTTTAAACACTCTACATGAATAACGGAAAACACCATGACTGCCCATATGTGTAGAATACAGTTAGATTTCCGTTATATACTTGAGTTTCATATTACTCACATCGTATTTATAGAACTGCTGCATTTGCTTCGCAGCCCAATACGTTTTTGACGAAACGTTTTCAAATTACATTTATTCTTATGCGCGATCAACTAATTCAACGCAGCATTCATGAGGAAGGGCCAGGAATCTGATCAGGTATTTTAGCCACTTTGACAGATGAACCCATACACGAGGAGTAAACGATGATCTGCAGCACAACAGTCACTTGAACGTGCTCTATTATTGACAGTACAGGGAAATTCTCCTTTATTCACTAAAATATTAAGGATGCATATCAATTTTGTTTGTAAAATATGTTTTATATTTGGTTCAAACCACAGTTTCGGTCAAGGAAGCGCAGTGACCATAGACAGATACATGAGATGGACCATTGATCTTTCTTCTCAACACAAATAAAAGTCGCTTCATATTCTATAGCAATAATAATGTAACACGGCAGTCAGATTTTACCATCTCACGAATCTGTCTTGTACATGGAGGCTAGTTACATATCTTTTCAAATTCTGATATTAAAAATAAATATTTTCCTTTAATATTATCCAATTTCTCCAAATAATTAACACTTTAATTTACATTTTCAACGTAAGCACTCCGCTTCTATTCCGTCACAACTTCCTTCTGGCTACGGAAAGAAAGTCACTGCGGGAAGACAAATTTGTGAATAAATTTTGTCAAAGGTAATACCTACCCCTGTTCAACATAAATGCATGTCGTTTGTCGAAAACTATGGCGTCAGTTGAGACTTACAACCCCTCCACCAACTAGAATAGTTTTAATCCTACTTTAAGCCTTCCGAGCCTTGACCAACAGAACACCGAAGGATTTAAACCAGCTTAAAGCAAACCCATAGGACAGACTAGATAACTGAGACGCTGGCTTGGATTAAGTTAGCAGCGCAGCAAATTTCTAAGGTGGGGAAATTGACGGAAATGTTTGTTTGAAGGATTCATTGAGAGCCTGGATATAATATGGAAAGCAAAGTTTCCATATTAAGCCCTCCAGTTGAATATGCTAGAAGAGATATGAGTTTCTCTCGCGCTACAGTTTCAGACGCTGCAGCTTATGCTAAACGTCGAAGTCAGCTTCTCTTTGCTTGCTTCAGAGGACTTCAGTGCGATTTATTCCAATAAAAATGTACAAAATTAGAGATATTATATTTCAGAGTAAAGGTAAACTTGCCCTTGTGCATGCCATAAAAGCATAAGGCGGGGGGAGTAGTGTTGGTAGAAGTATAGCTCTGCATATCCTTATCATCGGCATTAGGTAGAGCCGAATGGCCAGCCTCCCACTCCTGCCGCTTTATCCCCAAGTCAGCAACAGCCAATAGTCATACATATATATATATATATACACACACACACACACACACGACATGTAGTTTCCAGAACGGCCTTGAAGTTTTGGAGAAGAGAAAGAGCTAACACTCGTGTTAGGGATCGAACAACGATTCCCCAACTGAAGAATAAAAACCAACTAGATGCCACTTATTATTTTATTGTACTTCTTTTAAACTCAACATGTTTCGGGCACTACTATGCCCATCATCAGGAGCTCGCGACTATGATATTGATTACCACATTGGTCGTTTCGTTCTTGGTTCTCTGTAGGTTGGAGGTTAGGTGCGGTTAGGCTGGAGTAGTGTCCGGGCTGCAGGCTGCAGCCCGGACACTACTCCAGCCTAACTGCACCTAACCTCCAACATACAGCAAACCAAGAACGATATGACCAATGTGGTAAACAACAACGTAGTCGCGAGCTCCTGATGATGGGCATAGTAATGCTCTAAACATGTTGAGCCTATAAGAAGTACCAAAAAATATCAAGTGGCATCTATTTGGTTTTTATTCTTCAGTTATCACAATGATGCACATTAGAACAAACATCAAATACGATTTCCCAGTAGTCCAACCCGTGGCCTAATCACTACACCAACTGAGCTACTTTGGCTCACCATGTTACGCAGTTTCATTTGTAAGCATTTAGCAAACGAAATTAGTTTTACAGTTAGGTAAAGGTAAAGAAATCTCATTACAGGACTGGACAGGCCTTGAGGGTTCCAGGAGGTTGAGGCTCCCAGATTTCAAGGCAATCGGCACATGAAGTTGGTAAGGTTTTCAGCCCTACGCACCGGCGGTCAGAATTGGGCTTATTGGCCTATTTTTACAGCGTCCACGCATAGCACAGTCCGCCTGTATCTTCTTCAATATTTCCAAGCTATCCTTTCTATGACGGTGTTATTTTTGTTTTTTGTCTGTGTTGCATATACGAGCTGCACCCAATTATTTTTTCAGTCTTCAATTTCAGCATTTCAAAACTTTGTTCCCCATATGTGTGTGTATGTATGTATGTATGTACCTCGTTTGGTGGTCTAGACTCCCGATACCCTGCAGTCCCAACCGTCATACAAATCTCATTTATACTGCTTCCAATTTCTCGGTATTGCTGGATTTTAATGCCCGATCCGCACTACAGTATTGTAATCTTGTCTTTGCTGTTCAGATATTCCTTTCTTTCTTTTTTCTCTCAAAATTTCTCTTAAGTTTTTTTATTCTTTGTTGTTGTTGTTGGATTAATATTTTCTTCCAGATCCTTGTAGACAGGTACATTAACTGGATAGTTTCATTTTCTGACACATTTCTTGCACTTTAAACACTGTTATCATTTAGCAATAAATGTCTTCTGGTGGTTGAGGCTCTCAATGCATATTTACTTCTAATAGTATTAATCACTGCAGCTTATCCTCCGATTTAGCTGACAGGAAGTAATCATCTGTATGAGGTTTATGTTAAAGTTTCTATTAGTAGTCAGATGAATCTAATTTTTAATTAGTTTCGTTCTTAAGTAAATACGTTCTTCAAGCTTCCATTTATTATAAACTAAATGATCTCAAAATGAATCTCATTAAGTATACTTTTGCTTACAGCCGACCTAAGGCCATTTGCTTCTCAAGATATTAATTACTTGAGATTAAGGTCATGTTCAAGTACATATATATATATATATATATATATCACGCTTGGTGTACAAGTGCGCTGCAACACTGGGCACCATATTTCCTGTGTAAAAGGGATGAGAGAGGGTGGGTTTAGTGGAATTATTGTGGAGTTTGTGTGTGTGTCTGTGTGTGTCCGTCGAGTGTGGGAATGGTTTGGTCTGTTTCCCTTCACGCTCCGCCGCTTTCACCGCATAGAATCCACGAATGTGTGTGAAACCGTTGTGGAACGGGAGACGGGGGGCGGTGAGAATTTGCCACTTATTCGTGCGAGAGACCATCCAAGCCAACTCAACATTACACAACACAACATAAAACAGAATTATATTTCTTTGTTCCTGCAATTGTGTACATAAGAGGTAGAAGAACATACCTCTCAGAACATCGTGCAGACAACAATCAGTATGTACTTGCTCGCATAATGTAAATTTGATACATGCTGCAGAAGTGTAAATCCGGTTAACATAATTCAGCTCAATTCTTGTTTCTTAACGTTCTGAGTCAAAACCAAGCGGCTAATAATAATAATAATAATAATAATAATAATAATGTGTGAAGAGGGAGATGTCACAGTGTTGTGGAATCAAGCAGTACACACAGACAGAGAAGATACAGCAAATAGGCCAGACATAATAATTAAAAACAACAAAGAGAAAACATGCACACTGATAGATGTGGCAATACCGGCAGACAGAAATGTTGTGCAAAAGGAAGCGGAAATGAAATTAAAATACAAGAGTTTATGTATAGAGATACAGCGAATGTGGAACCTCAAATGTACGACTGTACCAATAAAAATTGGAGCCACTGGAATAGTAACGAGAAGCTTAAGGAAAAGGTTGGCAACTGTACCAGGAAAACATTCGATAGATTCACTACAAAAGACAGCTATACTTGGAACATCACACATAATAGGGAAAGTACTGCAGTGTGAAGCTTGAAGCCTGAGCGGTGGGGATCACCGCTGGTTCAAGAGAAGTACCA
>Ga0131853_10022112_pt1 | contig 11517 bp, 4 predicted proteins | sample TergutLab28metaG_FD_92764 | JGI IMG/M metagenome (GOLD analysis project Ga0131853, IMG submission 92764) | Labiotermes labralis P1 segment gut microbial communities from Petit-Saut dam, French Guiana - Lab288 P1 (version 2) (version 2) | ecosystem: Host-associated > Arthropoda: Insects >...
AAGCCCAGTAGTTTATTGGATATTGTATGCAGGAAGAATACCTTGCGATGTTTTATAAGACCGGGCACGGCTGACATCATTTTGAAAGTCAGGGCTAACAAAATAGCAATCCAAAAGCCAGGCCATATATCCATTGCCGGTAGGATGAAGAAAACGGAAACGACTACCATAAATAGGTCTGCAATACTGTCAAGTTCCGCACCAAAATGGCTGGTTGCGTTTTTGATACGGCGTGCTATTGAGCCGTCTACCATGTCCGTTAAGCCTGCCGTAATATACAGTATCATGCTGAGTGGAGAAAAAGGTGGTATGAATGGCATCATAAGTAAAGCTACCATTATAATACGGGCAAAACCTAGTGCATTTGGGATGTGTCTTAATTTCATGGAGAATACCCCCCGTTAGTTTTGTGCCATTATACATAATATGACGCATGGCGACAATGTTTATTGTTTTCCAGCCTTGCATACCGCTCCAAATCTGCAAAATCTGCACGGGGCATTTGCGCCTTTGGGGCAGGGGTTGGCGGCGATATCGCCCTCAGTCATTCTTATGCCCAGTTCCTTTACCTTGTCCTCAGCGGTTTGAGCTAGGGATTTGAAATCATCTGCGGATAAAACCACCGGTTTGCCTGTTTTGGCGGGTCTGCCGTCTTTGTTTAGCTTTACCGGGATAATCGGCGAATCAATGCCAGGGGCTAGCCCCTTGTCCATTCCTTCGAGTACCGCGTCACCTTCCACAGCTACCCCGGAAAGTCTGAACTGCCGTAGAATTGCCTCGTCTCTTGCGGCTTCACCCATTTCCGCGTCTACGTCGATTATAGGGTCGTCTATCGGGAAGTAGAAAATCCCTGCGGGGCTTATATCAATGTCAGTCGTTTCAGCCTGTAGGAATTTTTTTAGCTGGCTTGGGTCTTTTGTCAGGGCGTTCATATATAACATCAATTGCAGTTGAAGACCCTGGGCTACCTCACTTGCATCGAAGCGAGTGCTACCGGATTTATAGTCGATTATTCGTAGATAATTTTCTCCGTCTTTGCCTTTTAACATATCAACCCGGTCGATTCTGCCTGTGAGTTGTAGGCTTCGCCCGTTTTCCAGTTCCAATCCGCTGTTTTGCCCAAAGTCAAGCTCCGCGCCCAGGGGAATAAAATCGCCGCGCTTGATATGCTCCGTGAGAGCCCAAATGGAGGCGGTGCAGATACCATGTACTTTATTAAGTATATGCCGGTTGCGGGCGTTGGCATGAAAAAGATCTGTTTGCTTTTCGGAAATCATTTGACCGACTGCGGCAGATATTTTTTCTCGGTTTAAGTCAGTAATATCAAGCTTGCCACGGGCAATATCATTGGTAAAATCGGCTAGCACATCGTGGTAGAGGTTCCCTAGGTCGGTTGGCATCACCTGGTATAGTTTACGGGGCTTTGCCTCCAGCAGATAATTCATAAAATATGCAAAGGGGCATCTCGCGAAGGCTTCAAGCCGCGATGCTGCGGTTATTATTTCCTTCCCGTAGATGTCTTTCGCGCCTTCCAGCAATGCAGGGGCGTCTTCAATTTGGTTTTTCAGAAGATTGTACTCTTTCAAAATTGGGGCTTTTTCAGTTTCTAACTTTGGGAATAAATTTTTTATATGCTTGAGTATATGTGAGGGACGAAGGGCTTTGCCGTTTGGTTCTCCTTGAGCATAAATAAAACTCAGCATCTCGCTGGGCTGGCTGAGATTGCAATATAGGGAATAGTACTGCTCGCTTAAACGAGATAGGTTGTCAGGCGCAAGTTCTATATTGGTGTTGACTAGCTGCTTTCGTTCATCTTCGGTGAACAGCCCCGGGCTAGGAGAAATAGGAGGCAGCACACCGTCATTTGCCCCAAGTACCAGCATTGCCTTGATATGAGGATAGCGGGAGCGGCCTATGTCTCCAAGCACAACTTGATCGACCGTAGGCGGTATGCGTCCTAGGCTTACTTGAGCAAGCCCCGCATCCAGGATTTGCGCGAAGGAGTCCAGGCTTACCTTTTCATCGCCTAGCACTTCCACCAGCTTGTCAAAGACCTGGCATATCTTAGGCCATATTTGCTTGTGAATGCGTGCGGTCGCAGGATCGCCTGCATTCATATGAATATCAAACCATGTTTGCAGAGTGTCGGGGACTTCCAGGTCGTATAGCATCCGGAAAATCTTTTCACTAAAACCGCGGATGGTATCTTTTGCTTGACCTGTTCCAAAACCGCTTAGAGCGTCTAGCAGATGAATACGAGCGGCTTCTGAAGAACCTTCCCCCACTTCCAGATGAGGGAGGTTCTCATCCTCGGTTTTATTAATAAAGCTGTACTGCCAGCGATACCCTGTTATGCCGTGGGCAAGGGCGTAATTCTCCAATAAATCTATGCTATCTTCGGAAAGACCGGTAAGGCGTGTTTTGAGAAAGCGGAAAACCGCTTCATAGCTCCAGTTATGCGCAAGAATGCTTAGAGCGGAGCGGATAAGCTCAGTTAGGGGATGAGCCAGGATATCAATTTCTGTATCTACAAACAGCGGAATCCCCAGCCGGTCAAAGGCGGTTTGCAGCGTTTTTTCATAGTGGCTGCGGTCGCCGCAGACGATTGCAATGTCCCGGTAGCGATAACCTGAGTTGACCCATGTGAGAATACGATGAGCGGCTGCATAAACAGCGGCATATCTGTCTGGAGCTGATAGAATTTCTATATCAGAAGTGTTCCCTGTGGGGGCGACACCAGGTCGCATAGAAAAATTCTCCACAAAAAAAGCCAACCCCGAGTCACTAGCCTGGCGGTGGTTTTCCTTCATATAAATATGCGGATGCAATGTAATATTAGCGGCTTTCGCCAGTTCGCTTATTTTTTCTTGGGTGGTGCGTGGGGTTGCGAAAAGAGCATCTGAGGTAAGCCTGGTGGTCAGGGTAATTTTGAGATCCGCGCCTTGTTTCATCAGATATAAAAGCACCTGCCGCTCTTGGGGCGTAAATCCGGTAAAGCCGTCTGCCCAAATACGCGCGCCTTTTAAAAGCGGGATATCCTCATTTTCTTGTGCTAATTTCTGCATAAGCAAATCAAGCATATCGTCTGCAAGTATATATCTACCCTTTACCGCTGCCCGGTATCTGGCTGTTATTAAAGCTAAATCCTGGAGCTTTGCTCCAAGAGCGGGGCCTAGCTGCTCGCATCTTAGTAGCAAATCCTCTGTGCTCACGCAGTAATGATTAAGCTCGGTAATAGTCGTCGCAAGAGAATCCACAAAGCCCTGCTTATCTGAGCTTCGGGCGTAGTACACCAAATCCTCGGAAATCTCCAATAAGACCTTGCGCAAAACCATGGTCTTACCCAGATCATCTGCAACCTGTCCGGGAGGGCCTCCCAAGAGCGCGAATAATCGATAGGCAAGCCGGTTAAAACTAAGAACCTGCACACGAGTCGTAGCTGCACGGTTGGCTAGGAGCAGCTTCTCAGATTGCAAGGAGAATTGCTCCGGCACCAGATAATAAAGAGGGGTAGGATTTTCTTCGCGTATAGCCGCCTCAATTTCTTGTAAACAAAAATAGGTTTTCCCGCTACCGGGAGGGCCTAGGATAAATTGTAGTGACATAGTTGCTCCTTAGATAGCTTAGATATTAATACGAAACGGAGTATGGCACAGTGCCATGGCTAGTGCAAGTCATACAAGAAATGCACAAAGAACCGGTATGCTAGCATACCGATTCTTTGTAGGATCTCACAAAAATCATTAAAGGGAACTTTTCTCACCTAGCGAAGGTTTTAATGTACAACAGCGTAAAAAAAGAGAAAGGCGTGAGCAAATGAAAAAAATTATCGCAGGCGGGCTTGCATTAATTATCCTGGTAGGTGTTGTTATGTTTAATTTGCCAACTCCTGTGGACAGTCTTATCGCACCGGCGCGAGTAGTAGCGGCGGCTGTCCCTCGAGAGGGATACCTGTTGGTGCCCACAATACAAGGCCCGACCGGGGTGGATACAGCCAGCGCATTTACCTTGACAACCCCGGGAAATCAGGACGAATATCCGGTTATCACTATTGATGGACAGCCGGAACCAACCATTACCCGCAGCAGGGGCGGCGATTTTCTTATTACTCCATATGCGACATTACAATCCAACAGCCTATATTTATTCCGGCTTCACAGAGAAAATTTGCCGGATATTACTTGGGCATTCCAGACCACGATACGCTTTGAAGTTGTTTCAACTCTACCTGCTCATCAGTCCACCAATGTCCCGGTGGATACGGGCATAGAAATTACCTTCACCAGCCCAGACCATACAGACATTGCAGGTTATTTTTCAATTTATCCAAATGTCGAAGGTCGGTTTATAAATCGCGGTGCTACCGCAATATTTATGCCTCTTAATCCTCTTGATACCGAGCAGCTATATACCGTAACCCTGCGTGCCGGTGTCGCACTCCCCGGTACCAACGAGGTTATTAGTTCGGATCATATATTTTCCTTCGAAACCGCAGCTGCACGTGGCAGAGACGAAGACGGGTTTTGGTTTTGGTCTAGCTTCCGATTTAGCAGCAGATATTCAGAATTTCCTTCCTTTGAACCCGCGCAGCTTAATTTTATGCGAGATGGGGATTCCCGCAGCTTTACCCAGGTAAATGTAAGAGTTTATCCGCTCTCAAGCCGTGATCAAGCCACATCTGCAGTAAGGCAGCTTACAAATGCTCCTTGGTGGGCGCGTTTTGCATGGGAAAACAGCCTGATAGATACTCGGGGAATGACTCCTGTTTTTACCTTTGATTTTACCGACAGACAGGGCGAGGCTGATTCATGGGTTGAAACCATGGCCCTTCCCGAAACGTTGCCCCCGGGTTTTTATCTGGTGACAGCCCTGATGGACGGGTACACAGACCAATCAATTCTACAAATCACCGACCTTGCCGTCCAAATCGTAGCCGATGATTCTCAGTCCCTTTTCTGGATTAATGATATGACCACAGGTCAGCCGGCTGTAGGTGCTACTGTTAATCATCAAGGCTCCCGTTTCACTGCTGACGAGCAGGGTATTGCGGTTGTTACCCGCAGCATAGGCAGCGACCATACCATTACAGTAGCTGCCGCAGACGGCAAGGAAATTACCCTGTTCTTTATGGACGGGCTTTTTGGTCGCCATGACCACTGGTGGGGCGGCGAGTCTATAACCGATGATTATTGGACTGTGCTGCAGCTTGACCGTACTCTGTTCCAGCGCGATGATACCCTATACTTCTGGGGCTTTGTGCAGAACCGTAGCGGTAGCGCGGATGTTCGTAATCTTACAGTTACCGTTACCCAAGGCTGGAGCTGGTGGGATATGGGCAGCCGGGATATCCTGCATCGTCAGTCTGTTTCTGTAAGCCGTGGTGCGTATACCGGCAGTATTAGCTTGCCAAATCTTGCCCCGGGCTTTTATAACCTGACCATTAGGCATGGCAATGTTTTGGTCGGCTCGACATTTTTCAATGTACAGGACTATGTAACACCCCCATATCAGTTTTTGATATCTTCGGATAGGCGCGCGGTTTTTGCTGACGAAACAGTCAATTTTACCGCTCGCACTGAGTTTTTCGAAGGCACGCCTGTGGCAAACCTGCCTATAAACTACGGCTTCTGGAATTGGGGATTAAGAGACATCCCGGAAGGCAGGGGTACAACCGGCACAAACGGTGAGTTTTCCATATCCGCGGTACCCGTCCCCACTACAGAGGAATGGGCTCAACAAGGGCGAGTCAGCCTTACGTTTTGGGCAGAGGCAACCCTGCCGGAAGTAGGGCATACCTTTCGCTCTGCCCATGTAGATGTATTTGTTAACGATATAGAGGTACAGGCTAGAGCCCACCGCACAGGCGCAGATGCCAATCTTGATATCAATGTCCACAATATCACCCTGGACAGACTCAATGACGGTACCGCAGACGGCTGGAACGATTTTCTGGATACTCCCGTAGCAGGTCAGCGGCTGGATGTTCAAATCTACCGAGTGTATTGGGTGCCAATCCGAGACGGCGAATTCTACTGCCACATCCAACGCCGGGTGATCCCCCGCTACAGACATGACCGTCGTGAGGAAATAATCGAACGCTTCACATTGACCACCGATGCAAACGGCGAAGCAAGCCGCGACTTTACAGTCCCCAATCGTGACTACGAAAGCTATCACGCCAATGTGACCACCACAGACGGAAACGGGCGTACCATTTCGCATCGCGTATTCATAGGTCGCGACTGGAGCGATTTCATGTGGAGGGTTGGGGATAACAGCCTGATTCTCGACAGCCCCCATGGCTGGGATCACACCTACAATATAGGTGACGAAGTCGAGCTTACGGTTATGCAGGGCATGGAAAAAGTAGCTGGCGGTAGCTTTCTTTTCGTAATGATGCAAAACGGAATCCTGCATTATGAAGTAGGCACAGAGAACCCTTTCACCTTTACATTCGGAGAAGAGCATGTCCCCAACGTAACGGTTAACGCATATTTCTTTAATGGTCATACCTATCATTCAGGTTGGGGGATGCGCCGGTGGCTGCGGTTTAATAATCAAAACCGTGAATTACAAATTAGTGTAGAAGCGGATAGAGATTCATATCGCCCTGGTGATATGAGTAGCCTCAGGGTCACAGTAACAGACCAAGACGGTAACCCCCGCCCCGCCAATATAAATATAAGCGTAGTTGACGAGGCACTGCTTGCGCTACAAGACAATAATGTAAACACTCTGGAGGCACTATACAGAACCATCGGTGATGGTCTTCTGCTTGCAAGAGCTACTCATAGCAATTTCGTATCTGATGGGATGGATTGGAGCTATGGCAGCAGAGCGTTGGGAATGACAGGGGCAAACAGCATGGATGCAGATATGGCTTCCGAACCCGAAGCCATGGCAGAAGACTCTGCACAGGCTGGAGGCCCGGATGTGCGCGCCATTTTCGAAGACACAGCAATATTCATATCTCAAGCTACCAACAATGCCGGGGTTGCGGATATTTCATTCCAGCTTCCAGATAATATAACCTCCTGGCGGGTAACGGTTTCGGCTATAAGCCAAGACCTGTACGCAGGAAATACCGTGGAAAACATTATCGTAACCATTCCGATGTTCCTGCACTATGCCCTTGCGAGCACCTTCCTGGTTGGAGATGTGCCTACAATAGGAGTAAATGCCTATGGTACCGACCTTACAGGTAGCGAGACTATAAGCTTCGAGGTATGGGATGAAAATAATCCCGATCTGGTGCGTCGCGCAACCGGCAACGCATTTGAGCGTGTAAACATCCCATTATGGGAAATGACCGATGTAGGCCCCCATGGATTAATAATTCAAGCAACCATTGAAGGCAGCGCACAGCTTGCTGATGCCGTGCGCCATGAATACCGCGTAGTGCGTACCCATCGTCTGGTTGATACCTCTGTTTTCTATGAAGTCACCGCCAATACCGTTTTTGATGTTGGTACTGTGGGAATGACTAATATCACCTTCACAGACCGGGGACGCGGACAGTTCCTATTGGAATTAATGAAAATGCGCCATGTTCCCGGGGCTCGCTTAGAAGGTTTAACAGCAAGACATGAAGCAGAACGACTAATCGCCGCCCATTTCCCCGATGTGGAATTATGGCATTGGGATAACCAGCCATTCGAACCAAGCAACTATCAGCGCGCAGATGGTGGTCTTGCAATATTCCCATATGCCCGGAGTTGTCTGGAGACCACAGTAAGGCTAATCCCCTTCCTGCGTGAAGATATCAATGAACACGCGTTACGGATTTATCTATACGAAATCTTCGAAGGCGAAAGCCCTGAGAATAAAATGCTTGCACTATATGGGCTTGCACTACTAGGCGAACCTGTTCTTCTTGACTTGCACGCATATGCCTTGTTGACTGATTTGCCGGTACGCGATATAGCTTTTATAGCACTGGGTTTTACCGCACTTGGAGAAACTTTTATTGCCGCAGATATGTACACCCAGCGCATTCTTCCGCATTTGCAGCAGGTCGAACCCTGGTATCGTGCGTACGAAAATCTAGGTCGCGACAGCATCCTAGAAGCAACTTCCACGATAGCATTACTGGCAAGCAAGCTCGATATGCCTCAAACGGAAGGGCTACGCCAATATACAGCACGCCATCGCACATGTGATCTTACAATCCTCATTGAGCGATTAACCGTAATAATTAACGAAATCGAAAACTTCAGTCCAACCCCCGCTTCAATAACCTATACCTTGTTCGGCGAAGAAGTTACAAGGGATTTATCCAGTGGCTGGGGCTTTACCCTACGCATCCCTGCTCAAAACATGAATCAATTCAGGTTAACCGATGTAACCGGTGAGGTAGGAGCGGTTTCCATCCGCCAAGCTCCTCTGGAAGAAGTCCAGGTAGTAGACAATGACATCACCATAACCCGTAGCTTCCTGCGAGAGGGCGGCAGGTCAGTTACCGGTGCGTTTAGACAGGATGAGCTTGTGAGAGTACAAATCACAATTGACTACTCCGCTAAGGCCATCCACGGCTCATACCTAGTAACAGACTTCCTGCCTGCAGGATTGCAGTTTGTACAAGGCTCAGCAAGATTCCGCGATCCTGTATATGGTTCCGGTTGGGTACATGCAAGGCAGGATGGGCAGCGGGTGACTTTCTTTGACTTCAACTCCAGATTTGACGGAGTGAGGGTGTACTATTACTACGCCAGAGTAATAACACCAGGGACATTTACAGCTCAAGGCTCAATTGTGCAAAACATGGGCGCAAGGGCATATCTGACCGTAGGTGATGATGCAAGAATAACCGTGGAATAACGGTTTGAACCGATTTTGATTTGACCTCCCCTGTCTTGTTGGGGGAGGTTTTTTTTTGAAAAAATGATACAATGCGGATAATTTATCAAAAGAGGTGGCGCGATATGAAACTTGGTTTTATCGATTATTACCTGGATAACTTCCACGCAAACAAGTATCCAGAGTGGATTTATGATGCATCGGGAGGAAAGATGCAGGTCGCATATGCCTATGCGGAAATCGACTCCCCCAGCAGCATAACCACAGACCAGTGGTGTAGGGAAAATAATATCCAGCGGATCCATACAGTTGAAGAGCTGATGGAAAAAAGCGATGGGATTATTGTTCTTTCTCCTGACAACCCCGAGCGGCACGAGGAATTATGTCGCTTACCTCTGCAAAGCGGAAAGCCGGCATATATAGACAAGACATTCGCAGAAACAAAAGAAATCGCTGAAAGAATCTTTGCGATTGCCGCTGCCCATAATACTCCCTGTTATTCGTCCTCAGCACTACGCTATGCGTCAGAGTTTTCAGGGCTGGGCAAGGTAGAAAACATAGCGTCCAGAGGGCCGGGCAAGCTTGCCGGTTACAGCATCCACCAAATCGAGCCCATTATAGCTCTGATGGGATCAAATGCGGCTCGTGTATTGTTCACAGGAACCGAAAAATGGCCTTCCTATGTAATCGAATTTACAGACGGGAAAAGAGCCACGGTTTCCCATCACGGCTGGGAATGCCCCTTTGGTATGACCGTAGGCTTTGCAGACGGCACCTGCAAGGATTTCACTGTCCAGTCGGATTTTTTTGCAAATTTTATTAGCGAACTGGTAGATTTTTTCGTTACGAAAGAAGTAAAAGTTTCACATGCAGAAACCATAGCGGTTATCGCGGTAATTGAAGCGGCAATCAAAGCCTCTTCCAAGCCGGGTAATTGGATAAATATATAGGAGGTAGCCCATGAAAGTAGCAGTCATCGGATGCGGAACCATTGCCAATGCGGCTCATATCCCATCCTACATCAAGAACCAGGATGCAGAAATTAAATATTTCTGCGATATCATCCCCGAGCGGGCACGGAGCGCAGTAGAAAAATACGAATGCGGTATTGCAATCACCGATTACAAGGTAGCCCTTGCCGACCCGGAGGTCACAGCCGTTTCCATTTGTACCCCTAATAATGTCCATGCAAGCATAGCAATTGACGCAATGCGAGCAGGTAAGCATGTGCTATGCGAAAAACCAGCCGCACGCACATATGCCGAAGCTCTGGAAATGCAAAAAGCCCAGCATGGAGCGGGAGTGACCCTTAATATCGGCGTGGTCAACCGCTTTAATGACAATGTAAATCTTATAAAAAAATACATCGACAGCGGAAAGCTGGGCGATGTATATAGGGTGTATGTCAGCTTTAGAGCTCACCGGTCTATCCCTGGGCTTGGAGGTGCGTTTACGACCAAGGCAATCGCGGGTGGTGGCGCGCTTATTGACTGGGGCGTTCATTATTTGGATATTGTAATGTTCTGTTGTGGCGACCCAAAGGTCAATACCGTTACAGGCGAAGCGTTTTGCAAGCTGGGAGTTGATATGAAAAACTATGCCTATGATTTTATGTGGGCAGGGCCACCGGATTTTGATGGTACCTATGATGTGGACGATTCTGTAACGGCTTTAATCCGCACGGCTGGCCCTACGATAACTGTCAATGGTGCTTGGGCAGAAAATATAGGTGTAGGTGAAACATACATTGATTTTATTGGGGACAAGGCTGGTATACGTCTTACTTATGGCGGTGACTTTACCGTATATACGGCGGAGCATGGCGCGCTGGTTGAATACAAGCCGGTGACAAAAAGCCGCGATATGTTCCAGACAGAAATTGATGATTTTATCCGCTGTATAAAAACAGGCGAGAAAAATGCATCACATATTGATACGGTAATAATCACCGCACAAATGATGCAAGCAATATACGACTCGGCGGAAACGCATCGGGAAGTAGCATTATAATTATAAAATCGGACGGGCACAATTCGCTCCCACAGAAATCGTTCCGTTAACTATATAACCAAAAAAATAACCAAAAAACCGGTATGCTAGCATACCGGTTTTTTTGCAATATTTACAAGACCTAATCATGAGTTAAATCCTAAATGCAATAACCACGAGTGGCAGCTTTCCGCCTGTAGGCTTAGTCTTTGATGCGCAATTATTGTATGAGGAGGGCGCGAGACTGGGTTACTGTGGTTACGCTGAAAGAAGCCTTTACCATTATCATCAAAACCAGGTAAAGCCCTATATTGCTTGGTTTTAATTTTGATGTGCTACTTATCTGTAATGGGGCTGTCATGCGAATGAAAAGCAAGGCAGTTTTTTCATTGGGCAATAACTGGGAAATTGTACATATTGCACAAAAACCATTATTTTGCAATTTTTCGCATAATTCAACAAACCCACTACATATAGGCATTTCCCATGATTGCCCAAACATCGTGGGATTTCAACAATTAATTCGTTTTGTGAGATATGACAAAATTTGCACATGCATATTGCAAAAAAAAAAAACAACATATTATAATGTCTATTAACTAGAACACCTATTCAAGTCGACCTATAAAGGAGGCAGACAATGAAAAATACTATCCGCTGTAAAACAGCAGCAAACAGATTTATTTGCTTGTTATTGATTTCGATGTTACTTTTGTCATTAACAGGCTCGGC
>Ga0131853_10022113_pt1 | contig 11517 bp, 6 predicted proteins | sample TergutLab28metaG_FD_92764 | JGI IMG/M metagenome (GOLD analysis project Ga0131853, IMG submission 92764) | Labiotermes labralis P1 segment gut microbial communities from Petit-Saut dam, French Guiana - Lab288 P1 (version 2) (version 2) | ecosystem: Host-associated > Arthropoda: Insects >...
TCTCAGTACGATACTGTACATAGTATTTCTCAGTACAATACTGTACATAGTATTTCTCAGTGCGATAATGTACACAGTGTTTCTCAGTACGATACTTCACACAGTGTTTCTCAGTACGATACTGTACATAGTATTTCTCTGTACGATACTTCACACAGTGTTTCTCAGTACGATACTGTACACAGTATTTCTCAGTACGATACCTTACATAGTATTTCTCAGTACAATACTGTACATAGTATTTCTCAGTGCGATAATATACACAGTGTTTCTCAGTACGATACTGTACACAGTATTTCTCAGTACGATACTGTACATAGTATTTCTCAGTACGATACTGTACATAGTATTTCTCAGTGCGATAATGTACACAGTGTTTCTCAGTACGATACTGCACACAGTGTTTTCCGTTACAATAGTGCACACATCTTTGTTTGTTACAGTATTACATGTAATGCCTTTTATTTTCAGATTTTTCTCTAGATGTTTGATGCTTTCAGTTAGACATTACTTAAGAGAGTAATAGATAGAAATAATCCAATCTTCTAAGATTATTTTGTGCGGTGTGATAGATTAGGTGCTGAACCTTGGTCTTGAGATGTGGATTTAGGATGGAGAGAGCATTTTTTTTTTGCTCGGAAATGTTAGTACCTTTCTGTGGTATTGTGTCACATCCGAAAAAAAAAATTACATCTACTAGCACTAAGGTGAGGGCATAACATATTACATAAACTTTTATTATTTTGTGGATAATCCTTTCAATCCTTTCGTTAATCAATATTTTACGTAAAATAATTTTAACTGTGAATTTAAATGGCAATTCGTAATTATCAATATTTTAATACTGCAGTGTATCATATGAAACATCCGCGGGTCATGTGAGGGCGTTTTCTGTATAATTGAACCGTACAACAAAGTCATAAAAAAAAGAAATTTAACTCAGAAGTGGTTTCCTTCGCTGCTGATATTACACAAAGCTGGCTCTTTACATTGTATCTCCACAAGGATAACCTTGTGGAGATCCCGCATCGGATAAGATGGCCATTCTGTCAGGCCCATTTCATCTTGCCACTTGTGGAATACTGTCGCTCTGTTTGACTGCACTGCCTTGTCCAACCCCCTCTCCCCCCACCCCCCAATCAGTATACACCTGTTGCCTGCAAGCATGTGCGTCGCTTGCATCATACCCAAACACCGAACTACGCTCACTGCACACCGCATTCGTGCCGGAACATGTAGCTGTGTAAAGCACAAACGTACCAATAATAATAAAGTACCTTCCTAGCCCCCACACAGTGCATTTATGCGTGCCGCTGGGGAATGAGAACAAACAGCGATTATTTCACTGAAGTACAACTGGCTGATTTTATCATGGGACATTGTTAGAGTTTACTTTAAGGCAGCAAATGAATTTTTACGCACTTCTTACATATATTTCAGGAGAAGAATTAGGTGGGTGGGGTATGTTGCACGTATGGGAAGAGGAGAGGTGCATGTGTCGTTGTAGAGTTGAACATGAGGGAAGGAGGCCAGTTGGATGATCTTGTCTAAGATGGTAGAATAACACTGGAAAGGATCCTGAATAAATCGTTTGGGAAGGCATTGAGTGGTGTAACCGGCCAGGGTCCGTGTTTCAAATCTCGGACGAGGCAACCAAGAAGATGAGAAGATAAACTGATTGTCTGGCATTGGTTAGTTTATATTGAAAGTTTGTTTTGGTTGGCACACGTGCATCTGCCGGGCTATATGGGTAGATTGCTGAGTTGCCTCTTTCCTTATATGGTTTGATTCTTATGGTTATCGCGGTGTCAGCTGTGCACAGGTGTACGTTGTTGTGGAAATGTTTTAATTGGGTTTTCCCTAAAGTAGCTTGTTTCTTTGACAGAGAGGGAGAGAGAGACATGTGGATAGGGTGCTGATGCATATAAGGTTTGTAATCTTAGCGTGGCCAGCTGTGCACAGGTGTTCATTATTTACACTCGGGTTTTTCCTGCAGTAGCTTGTTTCTTTGACAAGGGGGTGATATGTATACCGAAGAGCACGGGCATGCAGATTCATTCAGTGTGCTGTAGAATTTCAATGAGTAAAGATTAGTCAGCCAGTGGCAAAGAACTCAGTCAGTTGTATAATCTTAACGAGTAAAGACGAACAGAGCGGATTCTAATCCTCCTGTATATTCCTTGAGAAGGATCCGTGCTTATCTTACGACGAGTTTAAAAATTATTGTAAACGAAATAGGGCAAGTTAGACAGACGTTTACAGTGGGTGTATCTGTCTTAGGATAGGGACACGTGGTTCACTGTTGTGAACATGGTAATGGAACTTCCTGTGTCCAATAAAATGCGGGAATTTTCGTTTCTGAGAAACTTTTAGCTTTTCAAGAAGGGCTTTGCTCCATGGAATTATTCCAGAGGGACAAGCGGACGGAGCGTAAAATGATCCTAACAAAGTGACTTTCGTTCTCTCCACCTACACACTGAAATAAAGTGTCTCACTTTTCCGTGACATTCCCTTTCATCGACTTTTCTGCCGTTGTTTATTTCCTCTGTCGTCCAGTCTTCATGCAGCAAAGATCTTTCTGTTACAATGTGAAAAAGAAGCGCGTCAGAACGCTGTAACAATAATTTTGAGTCTGATAAGCGTTGACATACGTGAATTGTCAGTAGGCCTACCATGACAAATTGACGCCATCCATCAGTAACAAATTTTGATCGCTGAAGCAATTACTGTTAATCAGTAAATTAATTAATGTAATTGATGCGAAGGCACATTACGTTTTACCAACCACGGTGGATCAAGCGGTAACGTATCTGGCTTGAATTTTGCAGGCCTTCGGTTATTATTATTATTATTATTATTCATGTTCCTGAAGGGTTAGGTGTGTTTCCTGTTCCTTGATCTTCAAGATTATTATTACTGCAATTGAGTTCCCACTCGGTGGCAGTAGTCCTTACACTAGTACAGACAAAACAAATAAGAATAAACGTACATAGCTGAAACAATAAAAAAACAGTACAAACAATACACAACAAAGTAAATACAAGTAAACATTACCAAAACACACACATACACACGCCCATACATTACGAAACAAGTTAAAGTTTCGATCTCTGCTTGAATACCGTGTCACTTACTAAAGACCAAATTGTCGTAGCCCACCGATACACATTTTTGAAAGAAGAAATATAAAGCTTCACAGATCCCTAACAGACCGACGCTTAAATATGTTACTTTTTAGGACAGTATGACGAGAAGCAATTGTCTTTTTGTGGGCACAAGATTTTTACAAAAAGTGCATTTTTTATCCGGACTGTCTTGTAACGTGGGAATCTCGGTTGGTCCAAGTTTGTGGGTTACGGCAAATTTCTGTCTCATTAACTACATATTTTAGAGAGGATGCGTGGTTTATCTCAGTCCCTTTAAGTGTTTTCCGTGGAAGTCGCTTAAAGTATGCCACGACCGATTAGTTGTATATCGTTTTAAATGGTGTATTCCAGTATTTTAAGTTCTGGTCTAAGTCACCGACAGGGCAGTTAAAATAGATCGTGTTAGTTTTTGTTATATGATTAACAAACTGGTTTAAATTTGAAGCTAACAGAAATGTTTAGTAGGTAATTGTGAATGGTTATGTCATGTTCAAGACACAGTGCTAGAAATACTCAAAGTGGAGTCGTGATCTGCCAGGCTGTAATGAGATGTCTTCTGCCACATGGTGGGCCGGGATAGCTCAGTCGGTATAGCAACTCACTACGGGCTGGACGGTCAGTGTATCGAAACCCGGTGGGGGGCGAGATTTTCCGCACCCAGTCATAAGGCCCTGAGGCCCACTCAGCCTTCTATACAATGGGTACCGGGTCTTTCCTGTGGGTAAAGCGTACTGTTGGCACCCACCCGCAACTAGCGCCGAGGTTAAGGAAAGAGTAGGGCTATACCTCTACTCCCCCTCTGGGCCTTGGTGACCTGTACAAGGGCGAAATTTACATTTTCCTTTGTTTCTGCAACACGTCTTGGGTCGTTCAGAATCGGCATGCCGTTTATTTTCACAGACGCTTGCTTCTCCATTCTGTACCATTAAAATAACACGGAAAAGTTAATGAAAAGGAACAGAAGAAAAATTTCATGTTCACTGGTTATCGGGGTAAAGCCGGTCAGGAACGTGAAGACGACAACTCATCATCTCTAGTGCGGAGATAGAGAATTCACTGGTCCTTGTAATGTAGTGGGACTGTGTTCTTTGTTGTGGTAAGTGAACTTTCTACATGATGTAGTTGAATGTCGGTTTTCATGTTTAATGTGTAATGAAAACGATATTGATGATAATTTATATGCCTGTACTTCTCTTAATGAAAGGCAAGGTAAAGGTAAAGGTAGAATTTGCCCTAGAACGGGCCAAGAAGGCCCAGAGGGGAGTGGAGTTATAGCTATACTCTTCCTTTAATCTCGGCGCTAAATATGGGTGCGTGGTCAGCGCCACACCCCGGTCTCTTTACACCCAGGAAAGACCCGGTACACATTGTACAGGAGGCTGAATGGGCCCCAGGGCCGGTCTAGATGGATGGAGAAAATCTCGCCCGAACCGGCATTCGATCCCAGGACCGTCCACTCCTTAGCGAACTTCGTTTAGTGCACTTTGGTCAAATCAGTGAAGATAATGTGGCCAGGACTGCATGCTTTCATATTTATGTATGTATTTATTTATGTACGGCAGAACTCCAATTATCCGGATTAATTGGGACGGCGAGACATCCGACTATGCAGAAAGTCCGGATAATTGGATTTTTCTTTGAAAATATTCTACATTTGCTGTTTGACGTTCGGCTGTTACTATTTACAGTATGTATCTGCGTCCACGGGGACCGCGGTAGCACAGTGGTTAAGGTACTGTGCTACAAATCGTAAGGTCGCTGGTTCTATCCCAGCTGGTGTCATTGGAATTTTTCATTGACATAAAATCCTTCCGATCGCACTATGGCCCTGGGGCCGACTCAGCATCTAACAGAAATGAGTACCAGGAGCATTTTCTGGGGATAAAGACGACCGGTGCATAAGGCTGACAACCTTACCACCATCCGGTGCCATTGCCATGAAATCTGGGAACCTTAAACTTCCTGGAACACTCTGGACCACTCCAGGACTCTAACGGGATTGCTTTACCTTCTATCTGAGTCTAAACCTTTCGACCTCTCCTGATTTGAAGTTCTATAAGCCATAACACTGTATAGTACTCGATCCGATAACCGGTAAGTTAGTTTTATACTTCAGACGATGTATCATCTAACGTTACGATGATGCATGAATGGGCAGGAATTTGTAAGGAGGCTGTTATGACCATACTCAAGGCACTCTCCCGACATTTTTCTGGAGAGATTGAGAAGAAATATAACTCTGAGTCACTGTTCAGGTGTCGTGGATGAGATTTGATCCCGGGACCCATAAAACACGAAGGAATCGTTGCGCTCTCGACTACAGTGTGGTGTATTGGTGTCCGTGAAGTCATTCGGAATTTTTGGTGAGAGATATGTTGTGAACCACAGAGTGTCGAGTTCCAGGCATCGGTTTGTAAACTTACCGGTTTATTAAGTAAAATTGTTTCTTTTATAAATTGTATTTAACCGATCGGCCGCTATAATGTCTCACGTCTACGGAATACAATATAACGCTGTTTAAATAGCGAGGTAATCTGTGTTTGATGTAGCAGGCACTGTTCTTTCATTTAAGAGTGCAGTATTTCCATAAACCCAGTGCCATAGTGTGTGGACGCGTAGCAGGTCAAAGACGTGAGTCTGCCGGCGTCGTGTCTGGTAAGTCCAACGGTGTAACGACCTAAGTACATAAATGTATCCTTCAAAGAAATGATATCGATTTGGGTTTGACTGAACTGCGTCACTCGTCTACGACGTCACCAAGTTGAACTGCTAACACAATGTGAAACTTTTAAGAAAATTAAAGGTCATATGGAATTGTTCCTTTGCGTATTTTCCTAAGTTTCAAAAGGAGAGTTTGGTGTAGATGTAAATACTGAGGAAAATGAGTGCATGGTCAGGTCTCGAGATCGGAATACAGGACAAAAGTACAAAATAGAGAGAGGTACTTAATGTTTGGAAAGGTTGGAACATTTCAGATATTTGGAAACAACTGTTAAGAATCAAAATTCCATTCAGCATTAAATCAAGGACACGTTGAAGTCAGAGGATGCTTGCTATCATTCGGTGCAGAATCTTTTGTCTTCCAGTTTGCTATCCAAAGATTTCAAATTGAGATAAACAAAACTATAATTTTGCCTGTTGTTGTGTTTGGGTGTGAGTCTTAGGGTCTCACATTGGGGAAGGTACATAGAGGGAGGCTGTTCGAGAATTGGCTGCTGTGGAAGATATTTGGACCAAAATGGACAAGGTAACGCGAATGGAGAAGACTTCATAAAAATGAACTTTTTGATACGTACTCTTCACAAAATATTATTTGGCTGATGAAATTAAGAAGAATTAGATGGGTTGGAGCATATAGCACGTATGGGGTTGAGGTGAATACAGAGTTTGGTTAGGAACCCCGAGGGAAGGAAGTCACTTGGAAGACCTAGGTTTAATGGCAAGATAATATTAAAGTGGATCTTCAAGAATTGGGATAAGGCGACATAAATTAGATAGATCTCTTTTATGTGGGAATGAACCCTCGGGATTCCTTAGAATGCAGGGGATTTCCTGCTTAGCCGAGGACCTGTTAGCTTTTGAAGAAATATGCTTCATGGAATTTGTTTGTTGGTTGGTTGGCTGGTTGGGTAGTTTGATGGGTCGCAGATTGTTGATCTTCCCAATCAAGCACCCCAGTGCTGTACTGTAGCGTTGAAGTATCTCTCTGCATGAAATTCACTCCATCGTTCTATTATTTCACCACAAAGGTGACTGGAATTTTCTTCCTAGCAACAGAAACGAAACTCTTACCCAGTTTCAGGTCTTGTGAGATATTCCGCTGTTTGCCTGGGTAAGAAATTTCACTTTGACACTGTATAATGCTGGAGACTACTTCTTGAACCATATCGCTGTGATAGGCCAAATTTTTGCATTTAACTTCAGAATCTTTAAGAAAAACATATAAGTTTATAAACATTTCTTACTTTGAATTCCTAGCAAATGCATATGTTTTAAGTGGACTGGAGACGTCAACCCGCTCCTGTGTGTGTGTGTGTGTGTGTGTGTGTGTGTGTGTGTGTGTTATTACTGTTCGCATCTGCGTTACCCTGACAAAGGAAGCACTAACTCTTCTCCGAATTGTTTGTACTCTTCTACCAAACTACACGGTGTCATAACGGAACAGTGCAATATACATATTCATCCCCGTGAAAAACTCTCGACTAATTTAGTGCCTAGAATTTAACAAATGAAAAATATTAAGCAAAGCTTTGTGACATTTGAATGCTAGAGATTCGGCAGACATCATTTTGTGCGCGTGTCATTTGTCTGCAGAGCACCGTACTGTCTGTGCAGGACTGAAGGAACGGGCGCATTACTGCAGCTGGACCGAAGATAGAGATGGGTTTAATTTTGGAGAGATGTTGATAGAGTTTCGTAGAAGCCTCCCTCTCGTCTCGTGTTTCCGCCGGTTTCACTCATCTTAAGGTTTCTTTTTACATCTAAGAACTGCACTTGATTGATGGCTGGAAAGACGAAGGCCAGGCACAAGGAAGCAATAGGAGTAGAAAGTGGAGAGACAGAGAAATTGAGAACAGAAAGAAAATGATTGGCTTTCTTATTTATCTGTTACGTTCCGGGAGCTGTTATCCTTGGCTACATAATCACAGTCAGTGTTTACACTTCCTTTCCTCACTCAGGCAATAAACGCCTATCGCTTTACCCTAACACAGGTCGCTGTCTAATTTACTGTGTTTTTACACTGGAAGATAAATTGCATGTGTTGATGTAAGGGAAGGATAATATTAAAATGGGTCTTAAATAAATAAGGGGATCTGTAACAGATAAATTTGGCAAGCATTTGCGAACACAGCAAGAAATTATTGTTTCATGAAAGGCAGAGTGATATTTTGTAAAGGGTGTTACAGAAGTTTCAATTTAATGTCGTGGGGCTTATAGTGTCTGACGTTTCGAAGTGTCATACGTCTGTTATGTAAACCTTCAAGAAAACACCAATACTTCTCGAAACGTCGGAAACTGTTACCCTAATGACACAACGTAATATCCACTAGGACGATTCCCTGGCCTTTAGCGTTGCAGGAATAGTTACTTCATTTCAGAAGTCTTATGTTCCGGAAAAAACAGTGGATTTGGGAACTGGGGCTCGAAATGTGGAAATTGGGAAAACCACGCAGTGTCACGTGTCAGACGGCCCGTAGTCTTAATAAAGAAATTGTACAATTGAAATTATTAGAAGGTACACAAAGAAGAAATCGGAGATAATAAGTCGTACAGAACAAGAGAGCCAAAGTGCGTATTAGTGCAACGTTGAGGCGCGTTCGCGTAACTACTGTTGCCGTGGAAAATCAGTAAGTATTACATGTTATGAGTGTGTGTGTTTGTAATGTTAGGTATCCACTATGTAATGCGAATGCGCCATATTGTCATCTGTGAATTCTCTGGCTGTGAAATATTTTTCCACATTATCTCACAAACTGCACGACTTTCGAAACCAAGTTACTGGACACAAAATGCGTGTTTTGATTTTCTCAACAAATTTTAACTGAAACATTTACAATTCTAAGAAGAACTGAGCGAAATGTGAGAAATTCGCATCAGTCTTCACGTAAGGTGCCCTTTATTCTTGTCATATTTTGATGAAAGTTGAATTTTTTCGACAGGTTTTCGAAAAATATACAAATGTAAATTTTCAAGCAAAATTCTTCTATTGGGAGCCGAGTTGTTCCGTACGGAAGGACAGGCAGACCTACAGGACGAAATGAATAGAAACCCATTTCAATTTTGCGACCATACCTAAAAATGTAAAATAAATTAAATCTGTGAGGCATGATGGTCTTGAGGTGACGGGTATAAGAGTAGCCTCTGGGATGTGATACCGTGTAGTCTGGTAGGTGGTATAGATATTTACAATCTGCCGCTTTCCTATGAAGGGCCGGAGAGAGACGTTTCCAATCATGTACAGAAATTTATGGCGTCGCGTTTCATAATGGTAATGCTAATTGATATTTGAACATAAATATCATGAAATTAAATACTGTAATGGGTAGCAGACTTTAAATACCTAGGGTGCCTTATATCTACTAAGTCACAGTATAAAAATAATAGTTCCTTTGAAAAGTGGAGGAGTTCAAACATTTAGGAGCAACAATATTCTAATCAAGAAGATGTTAAGAGCAGGTTGAAGTCATGGAAAGCTTGCTATCATTCGGTGAAGAATCTTATGTCTTCCAGTTTGCTATTCAAAAATTTCAAATTGAGATATACTGAACTATAATTTTGCCTGTTGTTGTGTATGGGTGTGAAACTTGGCCGCTCACATTGAGGGAGGAACGTAGGCTGAGGCTGTTTGAGAATAGGGTGCTGAGGAGAATATTTGTGTCTAAGAGGGACGAGATGACAAGAGAGTGGAGAAAACTATATAATGAGTGGCTTAATGATCTGTACTCCTTATCCAGTACTTTTCGGGTGATAAAATCGAGAAGAATGAGATGGGAGAGGTATTTAGGGCTAAGGGGGAGAGGAGAGGTGTGTTCAGGTGTTTGGTGGGAAAACCTGAGAGGTGGCGGGTACTTGTGAATGAGGTAATGAACCTTCGGGTTCCATAAAATACGGGGAATTTCTTGACTAGTCGAGAACCAGTTATCTTCTCAAGAAGGACTCTGCTGCATGGATTAAATAAGTAAGAAAAATACTAAGTAAAGTTGGGGTACCTTTTGTCGGACTACACAAGTGACTTAAAAGACAAGCGACAGATATGTAACAAACATTGTTATTTTACGATACATTTTGGAAAACAGATGACTACAGAAACTAAATTTAAAGTTGCACAGTATTGGGGATAAAGCTGCTTTGAAATTCGGTAGGGAAGTGTGAGTCTTGAAGAGAGGAGACGAACGAATACTGGAAGCAGTACAAATCAAATTTTTGAGACACCTGTTAGATATTTTGAATTTGATCAAGCAAGGAATCTATCCGTTAGAACAAACAGGGTGTGCATAACATTGTTCGGCGAATAGAAGAGTTTCAACAAACATGGCTACAAACACTTACAGAGAAAGGGCACAAAGATAATTCACAAGCAGGCACTGTAGTTTAAAACTAAAGGAAGAAGAAATACAGGACGACCGAGGAAACGATGGAGGGACCAACTTCACGTTGAGGGTTAAGGAACAGGCACAACTGCTAATACTTTACAGCTCATGATGATGATGATGATGATGATGATGATGATGAAAACAGTTTAATATTAATTGTCCAGAAATACAGAGAATACTGAAGTAAAATAGTGCCAAGATGTTGTACAAAGGTCGTAACTCAGGCAGATCCTTTTTTTTTTAAATTGTGGTGACTTAGAGGATATTTGAGCCGGTAACGGTAATGGTCATTCGATGCTGTCAGTATCCTGCGCTGTAACGGATTCACTGTTACCAATACTCAGTCACATAACAATAGAGCCACTTTTATAGTCTTTGACACCTTTTCTAGTACTTAGCGTACAGGAACAACAGATGGCAGGGAAATTTTGTTGTTCCGTATTAAAGAGTTTCCTTCTCTTTGAATTTCATCCAAATTAATCGTTTGGCGTAGGATGTAACACGGACGGATAGAGGGTTGTTTTTCGAATGCGTCATGTCTGTAAGGAGGAAGGGGATTGGGGCTGTAGCCCAGCCTGTTACTGGCAAAGCTGCCCTATAAAAGACATCCATTAATAGCAGCACATAGCGGCAAGCTTTCTTGGCTAATAAAGCCTATCCTTATACACCATAACATTGGCTGTAATAAAATTCTGTGGCAGCCCATTTCTTGTATGCTCATAAATATGGATTTGGGTGAGCTTTCGTGGATGTATGACTTAAGGGAATTGCCACGTCTGGTTGATTGCATAAGTCACTTTGCGTCTGTGTTCTCCCAGATGTGAGAAGAAACGTGCTTTAGTTTATTTGTCTTGTCTGTATTTATATATTTATATACTTCATAATTGCCGCTTTCTGGGACCTGATGTTATGTATTCTGAAAAAAATTAACGACTTCGGGGCGACAATATTAACTGCATGTCCACGGCCAAGTACAGAAACATTCGCTTTCTGTAAGAAAACACACCGTCACTTCCCGAAGGCTAAACTGCTGTAAGAAATTTACATCATATGTTTGTTGATATTTTTAAACCTTCAAAGAAATAATTAGCCTCAATTGCATTTAAGGATTCAATCCATACCGCGCAGTAAACAAACACCGTCTCCGTTACAAAAAACCAGTCAGTTAATGCTGTATAGTGAAATAATCGTTGTTTGTTCTGAGATCCACACAAACGCACACATACACTGTGTGGACCGAACGTAGGATTTGTGAATGTTACTGGTGGTACATAAAA
>Ga0131853_10022114_pt1 | contig 11517 bp, 13 predicted proteins | sample TergutLab28metaG_FD_92764 | JGI IMG/M metagenome (GOLD analysis project Ga0131853, IMG submission 92764) | Labiotermes labralis P1 segment gut microbial communities from Petit-Saut dam, French Guiana - Lab288 P1 (version 2) (version 2) | ecosystem: Host-associated > Arthropoda: Insects >...
CAAAATCTTCAAGTGCGATCGCCCGGGCTTCTTCCGTTAAATGAATGAGCGGAAAACCGTTAATTCCATACATTTGCTCCTCTTCTTCAGCAACTGGAAGATCAAAAGGAAAATTACATGCAACCAATATGAGTAGTGAAATCGTGAACCCCAACATCCATTTATACTTCCCTATTCTATTTTCAAACATTTCACACCATATCCTTTCATCCAAAACAAGAAAGAAAAAGTCGGACAAATAAGAACCAACACTTCTATTGTTCTTCAGCCACAACTTCCTTATATTCAACCATTACCCGCATAATCCGGCGATTTTCTACCGACGTAATCTTAAAAGTCAAACACTCGTAAACAAATTCATCATCCACATTCGGAATAGCTTCGAGCTTCTCATAAAGCCAGCTTCCAATCGGCACAACATCATCCTCTTCATTAATATTAATCCCGAATAAATCGCACAACTCATCTAAAGCAAAATCAGCACTTACCTCGTAAACGGTATCCGATTTTTTCGTAATCAACTCTTCATCCTCATCATGCTCATCATAAATCTCTCCAACAACTTCCTCAATGACATCCTCCATCGTTACAATCCCTGAGGCAGCACCATGCTCATCAATCACAACAGCCAAATGTTGCTTTTCATCACGTAACTTCTCAAGCAAATTTGACACCCGCATCGTACATGAAACATAAACCGGCTCTTTGATCAAGCACGCTAACTCGACAAGGCCCTCCCCCTCAATGATAGCAGTAAACAAATCACGCTCATACAACAAACCAACAATATTATCATGCGCATCTTGATAAACTGGAATCCTTGAAAATTTATACTTCAAAAACTGCTGCTTCGCCTCTTCTACTGTAGCAACCACACTAATTGACTTCACATCTGCCCGCGGTGTCATGATATTCTTCACAAAAGTCTCACTCAAATCAAGAACTCCTTGCAACATATCAACCTCATCCTCTTCGAGAACCCCTTCCTCTTCCATCGTATTGATAATCACATCAAGCTCATCCTCAGTAACCGATGGCTCCTCTTCCAACTCATCATCATTTCTACTAAAAGTATTTTTAACAACTTTCAAAAGCCAAATCAATGGCTTCAAAACGAAAATCAGCACCTTATATATGCCACTTATATGCAAAACAAGCCGCTCAGCATTTCCATGCGCATATGATTTCGGAAAAATTTCTGCAAAAATAATCATCACAATCGTAATAACTAAAGTTCCAACAATCGCTGCTGCTTCACCAAAAGTTTCAAGCGCGACAATCGCAGTAATGCCCGCAGCCGCAAAATTAGCAATATTATTCAAAATGATGATCACGAGCAACACATCTTCAAAACGTTCAGAAAGCTCATAAGCAACTTTTGCACCTTTTTTTCCATCTTCCATATACTGACGTAATCTAATTTGATTGACGCTTGAAAAAGCCGTTTCCGATGCACTAAAAAACGACGACAAGATGATTAAAATAATTAAAACAATATACCACAAAGCAGGGTCCACTTAGGATTCACACTCCATTTAAAAAATTCATCTAAACTTAAAGACAAGCTTAAACTACCTGTTATATTTACCCCATTAATGCGATGAGATAAATCACTAACGGGAAAACAGCAGATAAAATAAATATCGATGCTAAAATTAATAACACCACTTTGGTCCATTTTTTTCTATTCAAATTATAATTTGGCACAAAACTCACCTCAAAATTTAATATCACAGGAACTGTCAAATCATTGTGTTGACGTTCACACCCCTCACAAAATGATTTAGTCACCATTCCTTGTAACTTTAATTATATCAGATTTCATCAAAAATGCAATTAAGGACATTTCTATTAACTCGATTTTCGGCACTTTAATATTATGAGGTGTCCTTTACTTATTTTCGATTCCCGAGCGCTAGCTTGCTTAAAGCTTCTTTGGCAGCCAACTGCTCCGATTCCTTCTTTGTCGTAGCTAACCCAACACCTAAGGTCACCTCATCAAGCATAACAGCTGTTTCAAAGATTTTTGCATGCGCTGGCCCCTCAGCACTAAGTATATGATAACCAATGGCGCGCTTAGAATCAGCCTGAACAAATTCTTGCAGACGGCTTTTATAATCGCGATCATCTTTTTCATCAAGAGAAGCATATTCCTGAGCTAAAATGGGTGTCAAAAACTTCAACACATGCTCGAAATCTAAATCTTCATAGATAGCACCAATCAAAGCCTCAAAAGCATCCGCTTTCAAAGAAGCACGACTTCGCCCCCCCATTTTCTCTTCTCCACGCCCCATACGTACAAATGTAGCTAAATTAATTTGGTCAGCATACTTATCCAAAGCCTCCTCACGAACTAAAGAAGATCTAATTCGCGTCATCATTCCCTCTGGCAACTCTGGTTTCATATCAAAAAGAAATTCTGAACAACAAAGTTGCAAAGCTGCATCTCCCAAAAATTCCAAACGCTCATTATGAGCCAATTTTCCAATATGTCGCTGTTCATTCGAATAAGACGAATGGGTAAACGCCTCGATATAAATATCCAAGCTTTGGAACTTAATACCTTCTTTTTTCAAAAACTTTTCTAGATTAGAATTATAACTCATCTCTATAATTCCTCCCAACTAATTCAACTGATATCGCCAATGCCTTAATTCGCTCTAAAATACGAGCAGCCTTTACAGGTTCATATTCGTTACGAGTCGTTTGCGCATAATGTGTTTGTAACTGTTCAAAATTGAAATTCGATGTGAAAAATGTTGGCAATTCATGCATCATTCGATGATTCAAAATACGACCTAACACTTCATCGCGCATCCAGCTTGTCACCGATTCACTCCCGATATCATCAAGCATTAAAATTGGAACATCCTTTAACTTTTCAACCGTCATGTCATTTTCATTATTATCTCCATTAAAACTCGCTTTAATTCCTGCAATTAACTCTGGAAAGTACACGATGGCGCAACCAATACCCTTTTTAGCTAATTCATTTGCTATCGCACAAATCGCATACGTTTTTCCTGAACCCATAGAACCGTGTAGGAATAACCCTTTCTTGAAGTCACCAACCTTATAGTTTTGAACAAAGTCCGCAGCATGAGAAATTAGCATCTTCCGTTCAATAACATCTGCATATAAAGTTTTAAAGCTGGCATGCTCCATTGATTTTGGCATATGAAAATTCTCAATGTGTGCAAGGTGCTGTCTGCTTTTATAGTACTCACACGGTGCATAAGTCAAACTTGCTCGTCCTAAATGAGGTGTAACTGTCGGAAAATGGCCTTTAATTGGCTGAGAACAGTTATCGATGCCGATACATCCCACACATTTCTTTTTTCCACTAGCATACTCATCCAGTGTTGTTGCAAAGCTAGGTAGTTCACCTATATTTAGTAGAGATTCATACCGAAACAAAACATCCTTTACATCCTCATCAGCCAACAACTGGGCATAAGCCTCATCAACCCCTGAGATCTGCTGGATCAATTCACCTAATTTATGCATCAAGACCACTCCTTTCCAAAACTCAAAAATCAGCCAACCATTCTTTCATCTGTTCAAGCTCTTGCGCTTCATCAGCATTCTCTGACTGCGCAACATAATCCTTCCCTAACCATTCTGGAATCGGCTCAACTCGAGTCGCTTTTTTAATTTGTTGCGCTGGGCTAGTTCCAATTGGTTGTGCCCGTTCCTTTTGATAATTAGCACTTTTCCTAACTGTCGCAATCACCCGATCCATCGCCATCTGTGTCGTATCAACCCCTTGACGTTGCCACTGACCAGCAATTTTTTCAATCAACTGCTTTGGTAAGCTACCATTCGTGTAATCTAAAACATAATCTACCAGCACATTTACCACACCAGCAGGCATTTTTTGATCAATATACAACCATTCTACCAATTTAACATCTGCTGGAACTGGTGGTTTACCCGCAGACTTGAACCGCAGAAATTCAACCGGACTTTGCTCCATAAACAAAATAATATCTTCTCTTACTGGAGGTGCAGCTTCCTCATTTGTATCTTGTTCTTCCTTAACGAGAACCTGAACATGCTCCCCTTTACTCATCAACTGAAATTGGGTACGAGCCAACGTCTTCATTTTCAAAACATCAATTGTCCCGTCCGGAATAAGCGCATCAAAAACAAGTCGTGATAATTCATGCACATCAAATTTGTATAAAAATGCAAATTCATTTAAAATCTTGAGCAAATCTGTTGTGATTATTTCCTGGGAAATACCTTTTTTCACCAAAACATTCCTTAATAGTTCCACATCAAAAATCGTTGCAACCTCAATGCCTTGTTTTATTTTTTTCGAATCCCGCTCTCCCCCTAAATGTTGTTCAATTCTGCTCAAAGGCCTTACGTCAAAAACTTCATCAAATCGTTTCGTTTTCTTCTCGCCCTCTATATCAATTTCATCAGTCATTAGCATTTGCTTTAAATGGTTGAAATCTTGAACACCAAGCTTCACATATAAAAATGCCCGCATAATCGCATCACCAAAAAATTGTTTGAGTGGCAAAGGCTGTTTCAAAAGATAAGTGACAGATGCCTCGGATTCAAAGCTATCCAGCAGGCCGATGGCCTCTAATTTATGTCGTCTATCCATGAATGTTTCCATGCTTTCACCAGTAATTTGTAACAATAAGTGATGGTTTTGCATCACCATTTTTGGTAAACTTAACAACGTCATATACAACGAAAACGCCTCAACGCCCATAATCGGTTGATACAGTAAAGTTAAACTTTGCACATCCGCAGGCGACAAAAAAACATCTCCCACGATTTCAAAATTAAAATTAGGTTTCATTGACTCCATTTGACTACACCTTATTCAGTTTAATTTCCCCTGAAAACCATTTAACACTAATAGTACGAATCTCGGCACTACTAAACCATCTCATAACATGACACCACAAAAATTTGATGATAGTTTATTTGAGAGCCAACACATAAATCTAGTGTCCCTTATAATAACACAAAATCGATCTGTTTTGCTAGCCTTTCAACCAGGAAATCCATCTTTATAACTTCTGGATAATCAAATATTTCCCCAACATAATTGAAATTTAATACAACGACCATGCCATTACGAAATAGATACTAATTTCAAAGGTCTTCGTTTCCTTTTTCTCACTTAAGGTACAGTACCCAATAAGCGTGCTTTGAAACCTTATTTTTCATCCTCTTTTTTAGCTGTTAAAACCAACAGAATAATACTTGTTGCAAGTCCACTTACAAGCAAAAACGAATCTGCCCAAATAACTTCTAAAAGGGATGCATCTGTTCGCAAAAAAGTTATAATAAATGAAATTGGAATGATGACCAATCCTAAAACCCCTACCCCTCTTGCTACCATTGTTCCCGTTATTACTTTTTTCTTTTTCATAATCTACATTTCTCCCATCTAGCACCCATTTAAAAATGCATGTTTATTTGTTTATCGCTCTTAAAAAATGCTCAACACTTGCCTCCAATTCACACAAATCGCCATCATTATCAATGACAAAATCTGCTAACTTCACCTTCTCATCGATCGGCATCTGTGCATCAATTCGAGATCGAGCCTCCATCACTGAGAGATTATTCCGTGACATCAATCGTTCTAATTGCTTTTCTGTCGATGCTCTGATAACCAAAATGATATCTACTAAATCATCGAATTTTGCCTCAAACAATAAAGGCACATCCAAGAATATAACTTCACTTTGAGCGAGTTTAATTTTACGTTCAAATTCTGCTCGAACTGCAGGGTGAACCATTTGATCTAGTATCGCACGCTTTTTTTCATCACCAAAAATCATTTTGCTCAGTTCTGCTCGGTTTAAACTTCCATCGGCATTCAAAATGGTTGATCCAAAAACTTGGGAAACTTCTCTTAACAATGGGCTTCCTTTTGCTTGCAACTCACGAACGATAACATCGGCATCCAATACTTGGTAACCACGATGAATTAACAACTCCAAGACAGTACTCTTTCCCGTTGCAATGCCACCTGTTAATCCGACTATTTTCATAATGACTTTACCTGCCTTTTCTAAAGGTGAGCTTATAATAACACAAACCAACCCCATTTAGCTAGTCTTTGGTTAGAAAAAGTCATGTTCAAAAGAGCTATTGCCAAAAACTCATATTCATATATTGATTCGCAAAAGGATTCTTTCTTACTTATGTGATGTTTATTACAAGCAATCTTTTTGTGCATACCTTATCTAAAATCCAAGAGAAAACATCTGAACACAGAACGAAAACGGTGCCAATTGTTAAAATAGTGCCAATGGTTGTTGCTTGATGCCAGTTTTTGTGGTATAATCCAGTCTTACATATCTGAGTGTTCTTAATGTAAAAAAGAAAAGCAAGAAGTTTCCCTCATGATGGGATCTCCAAGTGGCAAAATTGAAAAAGAGGAGGAACATTTGAGTTGTGCTTTACATGTTAAAATAATATTTTGTAGCTTATTTAGCGATTAATTGCATAACATGGTAGGAAGCAAAGAACGCAGATAATTAAAAGAAAAGGAGATTTTTTTAATGTTAAGTAAATTATTCGGATTTTCAGCTGAACATAGTTTTCTAAAATGGTCGAAAGCTTCAGATGTTGGTTGTAAGAATATACAAGCCCTGAAAACCGTTCCGCTGCCAACACCTAAACAAGTACGCATTCATATGAATCAGAATAAAGAGGCTCCTTGCGTACCTGTTGTCAAAAAAGGGGATGAGGTAAAAATTGGTCAAATTATTGGAACACATGATCAATACCCTAATATTTACATTCATGCCAGTGTTTCTGGAAAAGTTACGAAAATTGATGATGTTTTGTTAGAAAATGGTATAAGGGCACAAGAGGTTGTCATTGAGGCAGACGGTTTACAAAGCATTGACCCCAACATTCAACCGCCACTTATTCATCACGAACAAGACTTAATAGAGGTACTTGAGCAATCTGGAATTAATGAGTTAAATACCTTTAATTTTCTGAGCACGATTGAAAGAGGCGATTATCGCTTTGATACGCTATTGATCAATGCTACGTCATGGGAGCCTTTTGTGGCAACACCTACTAGAGAAATTTTAGAAAATCCAGATGATGTTTTAAATGGTATAGCGATGCTGATGAAACATTTAAACATTGCGAAGGCTGTCATTGGGATTGAAGAGAGTCAATCAAAAAGTATTGAATGTTTACAAAATACATTAGCTAGTAAAGGCGAAAAATATGCGAATATCTCACTAAAATTATTAACATCAAGTTGTTCTAGTGAATCAAAACGCCTTTTAATTCAAGCATGTGCAAAGGGAACATTAGAAAAAAATATTCTTGTTTTAAATGTGTTGACTGTAGGTGCTCTTTCTAGGTATTTGGAAACTGGTTTGCCAGTTATTACAATGTCTTTAACCGTTAATGGCTCTGCTGTTCGCGAACCGAAAAATGTTATCGTGCCAATTGGAACACCAATTGAGGATGTTATTAACTTTTGTGTTGGCTACAAAAACAAACCAAAAAAGATTCTACAAGGCGGTCTAATGACGGGTGATGCTGTTGTTAATGATGATGCAACGATTTCTAAACAAACGACTGCACTTTTTGCTTTTGGTGAAAAAGAAGCTGAGTTTGAGGAGGAAGCTGCGTGTATCAGGTGTGCACGTTGTGTTGAGATTTGTCCAATGCAGTTAATGCCTGTTTCTATTGACGAGGCGGTGCGCTTTAACCATTTGGATGAATTAGAAAATTTAAATTTGTCAGCTTGTACTGAGTGCGGTAGTTGTTCATTTATTTGTCCAGCTAATCGTCATTTAGTTCAAACGATTCATTTGGGAAAATCATTGTTAAAAAACACAAACTCAGTTCAAAACAAAGAGAAAGGAGCTAGTCTAGATGAATGAGAAATTAATCGTTTCACCTGCACCACACTTAAAAAGTAAAATCAAAACCAAAAATATAATGCTAGACGTGATCATTGCCTTAATTCCTGCTCTGATTGTAGCTGTTATTTTCTTTGGGTTTAGAGCCCTTTTATTGGTTGTCGTTACAGTCGCAACTTGTGTTTTATCTGAATTCTGTGCGCAAAAAGTAATGAAGCGCAAAAACACCATTCGAGATTTAAGTGCTGTCATAACTGGTCTATTGCTAGCTTTTAACTTACCGCCTCAACTTCCAATTTGGATGGCGATTCTAGGTGGCATCGTTGCCATTGTACTCGTTAAACAAATGTTCGGTGGACTTGGACACAATTTCGTTAATCCAGCTTTAACAGCTAGAGCCATTTTATTTGTCTCATTTCCAATTGCGATGACTTTTTGGACACCACCATTTGCTTACTTAGATCAAGAAGTACCACCAATTCAAGCAGTAAGTGAGGCAACACCACTTGGTATGCTAGATGCAGAGAATACTGAGGACCTACCATCATATTCAGAACTATTTCTTGGACTGCATGCTGGTTCTATTGGTGAAGTTAGTGCATTAGCACTTGCTTTAGGCGGGATTTATCTCCTTATTAAAAAAGTTATTACCCCTACAATCCCATTATTTTTTATTTTGACTGTCTTTGCGCTAGCTTTCCTTTTAGGACAAGACCCATTTGTCCATATTCTGTCCGGCGGGTTATTCTTAGGTGCGATCTTTATGGCAACCGACTATGTCACCAGTCCACTTACAAATAAAGGAAAAGCCATTTATGCGATTGGATGCGGGCTGCTCACAGTTATTATTAGAGTCTTCGGCGATCTTTCAGAAGGTGTTGCATTTGCGATCATCATTATGAGTATTCTAGTTCCTTTCATTGATAAAATAACGATGCCAAAAGCATTCAAATTAGAGGAGGGAAGAAAATGAAACAGTTAAAGCAAATTGTTTTACCAACCCTTTCTCTCTTTATCATTTCCCTTGTCATGACAGGCTTGATATTAATCGTTAACGAGTTCACAGCTGAACGGATTCAAAATTTGATGTATGCCAACTTAATTGCTGCCAAACAAGAAATTTTTGGTGATATAGGATTCACCAGAGAAGTTGTCACAATAGATGGCGATGAAGTCTCTTATTATGTGATGGATGATGATTATGGTTATATTTTTGTTACCACAGTTATCGGTTATGGTGGGGATATGACGGTTGTCATCGGAATTGATACTGATGGTGTTGTCACTGGTGTTGAAGTAACTGAGCATGAGGAAACACCTGGTTTAGGAACAAGAGTTTTTGATTACGAATTCGTCAGTCGATTTAAAATAAGTTATTCACCTCAAGGTTTCATTGTCGGTTATAATATTGATAGTATCACTGGTTCTACTATTACGGTTGATGCCTTAATAGTTGCCGTGAATAATGCCTTGGATATTTATCGGGAGGTAAGATAATGCCTAAGAAAAAAGTCAACTTAAAAAAGGTTTTTACTACTGGAATTATTAAAGAAAATCCAGTTTTACGTTTAGCCCTTGGGTTATGTCCTGTTTTGGCTGTCACCACCTCTGCTGTTAATGGTTTGGGAATGGGTGCTGCCACAGCCTTTGTCTTAATTGTATCTAACATGGTCATCTCCCTTTTGCGAAAGGTTATTCCTGATAAAGTCCGAATCCCAGCTTATATTCTCACGATCGCAGCTATTGTAACCATGATGCACATGCTAATTCGAGCATTTGCCCCCGCTCTTAATGATAGCTTAGGGATTTTCCTACCATTAATTGCTTGTAACTGTATCGTTTTTGGACGTGCAGAAAGTTTTGCTCGTAAAAATAAAATTTTCCCTTCGATCGTTGATGCGCTTAGTTCAGGGATTGGGAATACCATTGCGCTAGTTTTAATCGGAAGTTTAAGAGAAATTCTTGGCGCTGGAACATGGTTCGGAATGGTGATTAATAGTGGTGAAGTTTTTGAAAATATCCAACTCTTTATTTTGCCGCCTGGCGGGCTTCTCGTTCTTGCCTTTTTAGTCGCTGTAACGAATAAAATTGCCATTAAAAAAGGGCAAGAGCCTGTTTCTTTAAACTGTAAAACTTGTCCAAGTTTTGAGAGATGTCGAGCATCATCAGATGTAAGACTTAAGCGTTCATAACGTTTAAAAATGATATTTAAATAATTATGATTAAGGAGGCTGTTTAAGATGGAAACGACTACACTCGTCTCAATTTTTTTAGCCGCATTGTTAACGGATAACTTTGTTTTATCAAGATTCTTGGGTGTCTGCCCTTTCCTTGGTGTGTCTAAAAAACTTGACACTGCTGTTGGAATGAGCGCTGCCGTCATTTTTGTTATGCTGGTTGCAACACTTATTACTTGGCCAATTCAAACGTTTATTTTAGAACCAAATGATTTAGGGTATTTGCAAACAGTTGTTTTTGTTGTAATCATTGCCGCATTTGTTCAATTTATTGCGATTATTTTGCAAAAATTCATGGTAGGCTTGTATCAGTCATTGGGTGTCTTTTTACCTTTGATGACAACAAACTGTGCTATTTTAGGGGTCGTGATTCTTAATGTTGGTGAAGGATTTACTTACTTTCAATCTGTCATCAATAGTCTTGGAGCAGGACTTGGTTTTATGTTAGCGATGATTTTATTTGCAGGCGTACGCAGGAAGTTAGAAACTTGTCCAATACCAAAATCACTAGAGGGATTACCGATAACCCTAATAGCAGCTGCTTTTATCGCCATTGCTTTCTTAGGATTTAGTGGTTTAGCTTAAAAAGAGGTGGAAAAATGATAGGACTTATAATTGTTGCAAGCATTGCCTTGTTAGCTGGATTACTTTTATCCGTCTCAAGCATCGTCTTTGCAACACCAAAAGATGAAAAAGTTGAAGCATTAGCAGAGGCGTTACCAGGGATTAACTGTGGTGCTTGTGGTTATTCAGGATGTGAAGCTTACGCGGTAGCACTCGCTAAAAAAGAAACTCAAAACGGATTGTGCCCACCTGGAGGTGCAGAAGTTGTTGCAGATATCGCTGAAATTTTAGGTGAAGCAGCTGGGGCAATCGAGAAGAAAATCGCTGTGCTTAAATGTCAAGGTCATACTGGAAATACATCAGCTAAAATGGAGTATCAAGGTTACGACACTTGCCAAGCAGCGAGTTTAATATACGGTGGTGACGGCACTTGTCAGTATAGCTGCTTAGGAAAAGGAGATTGTCAAGTTGCTTGTCCTGAGGATGCCATTGAGATTGTAGATGGCTTAGCTGTAGTAAACGCATCTCTTTGTACTGGTTGTAGCATTTGTGCTAAAACGTGTCCAAAGAATGTCATTGATATTTTGCCAGAAAAATTTATCCAGCATGTTGGTTGTAAAAATACTGACAAAGGCGCTCAGACACGTAAAGTGTGTAAAACGGGATGCATTGGCTGTATGAGATGTAAGAAAGTTTGTGAATTTGATGCCATCACAGTAGAAAACTTCCTTGCTACGATCGACTATGATAAATGTACAAATTGTGGTAGTTGTGTCGAAGCCTGCCCGGTTGACGCGATCTACTTTCCGCTTCCGGAAATTGTTTAATGTAGAAATTCTAGTAGC
>Ga0131853_10022115_pt1 | contig 11516 bp, 6 predicted proteins | sample TergutLab28metaG_FD_92764 | JGI IMG/M metagenome (GOLD analysis project Ga0131853, IMG submission 92764) | Labiotermes labralis P1 segment gut microbial communities from Petit-Saut dam, French Guiana - Lab288 P1 (version 2) (version 2) | ecosystem: Host-associated > Arthropoda: Insects >...
AGGCGTAGATGGGTGGATAATATTAGGATGGATCTCCAGGAGGTGGGATGTGGGTATGTGGACTGGATTGGGTTGGCCCAGGATAGGGATAGGTGGCGGACGCTTGTGAGTACGGTAATGAACTTTCGGGTTCCATGAAATGCGGGGCATTTCTTGACTAGCTGCAAACCAGTTAGCTTCTCAAGAAGGACTCTGCAGCATGGAGTAAGTAAGTAAGTAAGTAAGTGATGCTGGTATTTAAATTCCAGCTACTGCCCAGGACAGGGGGGTTTTAAATTTATGGTATCCTAGGATGCATTCACGACCATACATTGCACCAAGGTTGGCAACACATTAAGAATTAAAGGTCTGTTAGTGCACTGAGGCCAGCACTAAAGGGAATACATTTATTTGTCCTCCAACACAATCCACATTTAAAGTAGCAGCAACCTGTAACCAGTATGGTAATTATAGCAGTTCACCAACACCATTAATTATCACACCCACAGGTCTAGTACTTCCGTATCTTTGTCACATGTTGATGCAGTGTACACTACTCTGCTACATGTTGAAATACTGCCATAACAGCAATCATGAATTTGTAACATTGCACAGGCCACACTCAGTGACATCATATATTAACCAAAAACATTACTCCAGTTTACTTACGTTAGTGAACACTTTATCCAGTCCATCCTTGTCACACAAATCCACGACAATGGATGTCACTTCCTTTCCTGTTATTTCCTCAACCCTTTTCAGACATTCTACAACAATTCAAGCCATATCTGAAACCAAAACTCAAGCACAAAGACACAATAATTTACAAACATATGCTTATTTCAATAAACAGACATTAATACACTTTACTTCCTTTTTAACACTTACGTGTCACAAATATCATTACTTACGTTAAATAATATAACAGACTGGGATGGAGGGGGTGGTGAATGACCGAGTCCTTGGTCATTTAATAAAATTCTTTAAACAGAAAATGCTAAATACATTCAAATGAAACAGGCAGGCAATGGAGAATAGTTAATAGGTGAGAATCCACAAGGAAGTATGACCTATTTGAAGGTATTATTCCAGCATTCCTACAGACTGATCAAATCAAGTCATTACAGCAAGCAACATGACACAGATTCTAAAGTGGTGCTTCCTATACCCTAATTCAGTGTTACCTCTATATGCACCACACCACTGTGTGACTAGAGACACGAATTTTATGAAATTAAATTTTAAGCACAAGCTCTAAGGGATAAAGAGTGAACATTTAAACAGGACCAATGATTAACGAATACGCAGGATAACCTACGTTGCTGTTGAAGTGTCAACTTCAAACAGGTGTTGATGAGCATCACATTAAACATAAAAAATCCTGGGAGTTTTGAGATTTTCTGCAGCAGCATAGCTAAGGATTCCATTCTCATGGAATTTGATGCTGCATGAATGGGTATTGGATCCCAACATCTCATTCAGGCAACAAAATGTCCTCCTCTTTAAGGATAAACAAGTACTAGAAGAATGGAATTCCCTTCATGCACTCTTGCCTTCCTATCACTGAAGCAATGTAAATGATATAAACAAATTGAGATTAACTTCAAAGAATATATAGTGATAGGTTTCTGGCCCCACAAAGAACTAATACCTGTGAATTTCTTACATCTGTTCACTACAATTAATATGGTTCAATACAAATCCTACTGTCTTCCTACATCCAATTTCATTATAACTTCATCTACAACATTTTCAAAATGTACACAAAAACAGACTACATTTTTATGTAGGTTATGCCATAAAGTAAAACTTCCAGCCATTAGATCCAAATCCTTCAGCTACACAAGGCCCTAATATATTCTTTTCAGATATTCATGAGCAAAACATTTTTAAAATGCTGTAAACACTTCAATTCTATTCTGATCCAAAAGTCTGTAACATTATATGTACATGTGTATTATAAAGCACATCCCTCAAGAGAAAAATTTGTTGTTTTCTAAGATAATTAAATCAAACTTCACCTACAGTACAGACAAAATGCATCAGACATGTTCATTTTAAACAAACTAGACAATTCAGATTTGTGTGGGGTGTTGCTCAGTTAGAGGTGGCCAAATCGCCACTTACCCTGGCCAACAGAACTAGAGTATTGTTTTCAGACAAGACAAAAGCTATCCATAGTCTGAAAAAAGTGTTTGCAGGGAAAAATCAGTAGACCTTCCCAATGCATAGGAGAAAATACCATGTTTTTAGCTTTAGTTGTATGTGTTTTTTGCTGGCTTGACTTTGCCTTACTTTAGTAACATCTATAACAACATAACCTCCCTTGTTTTTTTTAACTAATTATACAATATTTTCAAATTGTAGTTTAAAAGGAGTCTTTTATTCACAGAAAACATTTTCAGAATGAGTGTTTCATGTGCTTTGTTAGTGGTCTGATTAGTTAGAATTTTGCATTTTCATATGAAACTTTGTCATATGCAAGACTGCAGGAAAATCAGATCACAAAATTGTGACTCACTCCAGTATGATGCCTTGTTATCAGCAGGGTGGTCCAAACAATGACTCATTTGTACTACAGTTCAAAGTGAACAAGTTGTTTAGCAAACAGGTCTCTTATCCCTTGTTTCTGCTTCTAAAGAAATGGCCAGTTCAGCAGCAGCAGTGGTGCTGGTGGCAGTAAATGTAACCCAGGGTCAGGTTTGTAAAACAACATTTTGTGTGTATAACTGCTTTACAAAATATGTGTTTCCAAAATAAGAAAACAAACTTGAAACTTTCCAAGTGCTTAGCTCCAACAGCCACAGCATGTGACATCAGTAAAGCCGATGTTTTTACAAAAAGTAAGGTGGTGAGGTCATCACGAGATCAGGTGATGCTGTTTTCATGCCACTGAGAAAGAACATTAGCATTCCAAACAGAATAACAAATTTTGATTATTCTGAGCAATATGTACAGCCATATACATTCACTTAAAACACCAACACATGCACTTTGTATTTAAAATATTATAAAACCTCACTTGGTTAAAAACATTTTAAAAAATCATTCATAGGTTTCCAACATGTTTCGGTTGTTACTTCCAACCATCATCAGGGAGCCACAAGGTTCTACTAAAGTTACTTATGTGTTCTATATTTATGGTGGAAATGGCATGGTGACAGCATGTCGTTTCATGTACCCGATGTTTCTGGATATGTTACACGCGGTCCTCCTCTTGTCTATCAGGATCTGCAAGTGTACTGCATGGCGTGAGTTTAGTTAGGTTCGCCACAGGAAAACAGTCATCAACGCCACCCACTTCAGGATAAACCAGGAGATTAAATTCCTGTACCAAAGGTAGTGAACCTAACTAAACTCACGCCATGCAGTACACTTGCAGATCCTGATAGACAAGAGGAGGACCGGGTATAACATATCCAAACATCGGGTACATGAAACGACATGCTGTCACCATACCATTTCCACCATAAATATAGAACACATAAGTAACTTTAGTAGAACCTTGTGGCTCCCTGATGATGGTTGGAAGTAACAACCGAAACATGCTGGAGACCTATGAATGATTTTTTAAAATGTTTTTAACCAAATGAGGTTTTATAATATTTTAAATACAAAGTGCATGTGTTTGTGTTTTAAGTGAATGTATATTGATACAATATGCATGGTGAAAGATTAAAAATATGTACAGCCATATTTTAATCTCAAGCTCAGACTAATTTCTAAATCATAAAACATAACTCCGTCTTCATTTAATCTGCTGTCTGTCTTGTGATGGGATCAAAGCCTCTTCCAAGGTGAGTTCCCCACTGAGTGCAACCTAGTGCTTCCACTTTCAATTTCCAGTAACCTATCTTTCCCGAATGTCATCCAATAGCTGCTTACGTCTTCTCTGTCTTCCTGTCACTTCTAACTTTCCCTCTATCTTCCCTTAAATAACGTGTTTTAGAAGGCAGTTCCTATGCAAGATGTAATGAATCCAGTTAGCCTTCCTTCTTTTTATTGTATGTAGGATATTCCTCTCCTCCTTGACTCTATGTAACAATTATTCATTCTCACACAATCAGTCCAGCTGAACTTCTCCACCCGTATGCATCACCATAAAAAGCTGTGCCAAAAATGTAGTACTTTACTGAGTTCTTCTTTAAATTGATGTCCAATTTGCTGGTGAAAACAGTCTTCTTCTTGCTGAATGCTGCTTTTGCCATGGAAATCCTGAACTTAAATTTCACATCTACATCTTGCATAATTTGCTATCATGCTACCCTAAAAGCTGAAATATTCCACATTCTCAGGTTGTTTTTGATCTATCACAACCTGTATTGGTGATGGCTGCATTGTGATTTTAATTCCCTAGTTTTTACTACATTAATTTCCTTGTCTAAGTTCTCTCCAATCATAACTCTGTCTTAGCAAGAAAAAATACAGACAGCAATTTCTTCCACTTTAAGGTCATTAAAACATTTGGGCTTAAAATGAGATGTGGCTGTGTGCAATAACTTAAATTCCTGTGTACAAAACATGGCAGGATATTAGGTTGTACATGGCCAGCATTTTACCTGTACAATATATGAGTAAACCAGAACTGTACAGTTAATTACGTCTGGCAATATTCTACCAGAAATGGGAGACTCTGTGTCCATGTAGATACCGTAAATCACAAACAATCAGCTGTCGGCATGGATTCCAAAAGGCCGCCTGGATCATAGCATCCTTCATTAATTACGAAGTGAGTCTGTCTGTTAGCAAATAAACATTAATGTCTCTTCCAAAAGTGATGTTATGATAGAGACTATGCACTGCAAGCATCCCTGTGCTGGATATACTGTCTTGCTAAATGTCATGAGTCATGACTCTGGATACAGTTCACAACTGTTTACATTTTCCACAAATATTTCTGGTCAATATAATTCCCCACTTTCCATTTAAGGATTTTTTTGATGTATAAATTATTTAGAGACGTTTAATATCTTGCTTTTAATTCTTCTCCAATTCACATTAAATGACCTACAAGTGATGATAGTGCGTATGAGGGGGAAGCAGGGAAGAACTTCCCACAACCCACAACAATAAACTGTGCTAGAACAATACTACAACTGCTAAAATTTTAACTGTGATGCTTTGATAAGTAATCTGTAATGCAACAAGTGTGTAAGTTGAACAGAAGGTAAGAACCATCTTGTTATTCATGTTTCCCTTACTCTAAATTCGCTACAAAAAATGTAATCAGAGTACAAATTTACTACTTGCTACATAGATGCATACATGCAGCCTGCATTCAACATGCAATGCTACAATGCCAATGTGTTAAGAAATTTTTAAGCAGCATCAACAAATGTACAACAGTGCATTCCAAACTGTTCCACAGGATATCTGGAAAGTACATGCTATTAACTATCCCACCTTCACCAGCATGTGACTACTATACTCTTGAAAAATAAGAACTTACATTACACTCTTAGATGGCACAACCTAGATCAGTGCAATGTACCGGAGTTGGCCCATTGTTAATAATCACACGTGGTCCCACCAGATCCATCTCTCTTTAGACACAAGGGGATGCTGCACCATTTTAATTCTAACTAATCAAAAATAATTGCCAAAATCAATCAGAACTGCATCTGTGTTAGGACTATGTCAGAACAAACAAAATGCGATGCTGAGTGTGGGTTATGTTTTTACCCACTGCTGTGGGTAAAAACATAAGATGTTCCCTGTCTATGTCAAGTAGTACATACAGGGAGCTGAGGTGTAGCACCACACTTTCTTAACTTCAGCACTAGATGTTGGCAAGTCGTTAACTTCACACTCCAGCCACTTTGCCCCCAGGAAAGAACCCCAGCACCCACTGAACATGAGGCTGGGTGGTCCCTAGAGCGGGTACAGACATTTTGTTAAAGAGAAAAACCTCTTGTCCTTATTGGTATCTCAACCTCTGACCATCCAACCTGTAGCCTAGTCACTGTACTGACCACACTATCACTGCTGTGAGATTCCAAAATCTAAACTCTTCAGCTCTCTGAAAACAATTTCCAAAAGATATCAGTTGTGACAGTTGACTGTGTAAAGGGTGTCTAAATGCTAATAAGCAAGTGCTGTGCAGGGAAAAAGTACAATACATTAGAATTCCTACACACCCCTAGCACTAATACAGTGAGCACCACACATACATTACCATAAATTTAAACCTTGCTAGGTCTGACTGACAGACTACAGAAAGGAGAGTCCATCATAAGAAGCTACAATTTGCTGAGCTAGTTGAAAAATGGTTGGTGTTTTATGGAACCTGAAGGATGATGACCAGCCTGATTGCAGCTAACCACTGCCCCTTATCCTCAGTAACATGAATCCATTCCACACCTTTCTATCCTATGTCTTTAAAATCCATTTTACTATCATCCTTCCACATATGTATAGCCTTTCAAGTGGTCTCCTTCTTCAGGCTTTTCCAGCAAAACTCAGGTGCATTTCTCCTATCTCCCAAGCCTGCCACACACTCTTTTCAGATCATTCACGGCTAATATGTTAAAATCTCTGATTAAAGCTCGGTATGACAACTGTAATGTAAGTTGTATATCTGAAACATGTGTAACTAACCCTGCAACTTTATGGAAATATTTTAAAAAACAACACATATATGGCATCACTTTCTATCATAACACCCTGCTGCAATGGTAACAAGATATGTCATGCATGCATAATGTAACATGGTGGCAAGTTTGTATAACCACTGTTGCATGGAAAATGCAATAATATGTTCTGCATGCACTGTTGAGCCATGTCACAGTCGACAATATACAAATATTAAATATTGCACATATATGTTTTTATGGTGTATTTATGATGTCAGCGACAAAAAAAAATGTACTCTGCTCTTCAAGTAAATTGTGACAATTTTGTCTGATTTTAATCAAACTTGGACTTTCTTGACAGATTTTCATTAAAGTCCCCAGGACAAAATTTCACAGAAATCCATTATCTGGTGGGAGGTGCACTGACACGTGCAGACAGATGGATGGACACAATGAAGCCAAAAGGTGCTTTATGCAACTTACGTGAATGCGCCTAAAAATTTCTCAGCAAACCCTAACACAGATTTTTCCAGTAAGAGGCTATTAGAATCTAAGATCTTCACAATCTATGCAGTTTGCACAAACTGTGTTTACAGATAAGTAAAGAAACGTAAGTTACTCTTCTCAGCACTGCTTATATACAACATTAAAAGAAAAAATAAACTGTAGGCCAGCCATGAAGGCCATACCAAATAACACATATCACATATTCATACATTACTGTACCATACAAACACACACACTCCATCTAACTGTGCCTATTCCCACATTACTGAATCCACCAATAAGCACATACGTGGACGGGAGGAACGACATGGAAAAACGCTGTGTAGCTCTTCCTCTATACTACTACCAACTTAACATGCATATCCACAGTACGCAACGCTACAAATTAAACCTCACCTGAGGATGCATTTACTAGATTATCAACCACCACCACCTTGAAACCCTGACCGAGCAGTTCCACCACTGAATGAGACCCCACATAACCTGCACCACCCGTCACCAGAACCGTTGCACCAGACATGTCTAAATATAAGAAATAAATACATAAAGTTCACTTGCAAATCTTGACCTTCTTGTGAAAGTTTCTGAAAATGTACATCATATTCCAGGACAACTGTGAACCAATGTATTATAAATAAATACCCAAGTTCTACCACTAAATTAAAAATATGCACTAAAGTTATACCATGCAGTAACCATAAAGAACCATCAACCCATTTAGAGTGTAGGCCCATACAGCAGAAAAACACCCAAGAACCTAAGGTAGCTCAAATTTTGTAAAGCACATTTTGGAACAGTAACTTAAAGTACGTGTGTCGGGTATGATTACACACAAGTGGCCATGGTAAATTTCAAATTTTATGGCCCATTACAATTATTCATCACTGTTCACTGTCACACAACATTTACCATGGTCATCATGTTATATATACTATTAATACATTAACAACTTACTTTCCAAATACAAAATTTCAAAGTCAAAAGCAGCAGTACTGTTCTCACATCCCTGGTTGCACTGCCCCTATGTTAATATCGTTGAAGGCAAGAAACTGAAAGGTATAAGTACAGGAAACCTCTAATGGCATTATATTTATCATTATCATCATCATCATCGGCTCTATAGCCCTGAGTGGGCCTTGGCCCCCTCAAGCAAATGCTGCCACTGACCTCTATCCCTGGCAGTCACCAGCCAATTTCTACAACCCAGTTTTCTTGCGTCTTCCTCTACCCCATCAATCCATCTTGATTTCAGTCGTCATGTCCTTGTTGACATCCATGGTTGTCCACGATATCTTCTTAGGTAATTTGTTTTCATCCATTCGCACAACATGGCCTGCCCACCTCTGTCTACTGGATTTTATTATGTTAACTATACTTGGTTCACTGTAAAGCTCTTCTAGTTCTCTTTTGTATCTCTTCCATCACTGCCCTTTCTTGTATGTTGAACCATATATTCTGTGAAGGATTTTCCTTTTGAAGATACTCAGTCTTCTTCCATAATTTTTTGTCACAGTCCAGTTCTCTGCAGCAAATGTAAATAGTGGCCTCACAAATGTTTTATACACAAGAATGTTTTTCTTCCTGGAAAGCAGTTGTGACTTCTTAGTCCAAAATATTATCTATTAGCCGATATAAGGTGGCTGGTGATTTCTTCTGAGACATTATTGTGGCCAGTCACCAAAGAACTCTTTCAAAATTGTATCTTCCAACTTAAATGGTGTGGGTTTTGTTGTAATTCTGGGTTTTAGCTGCTACCAAATATTTAGTTTTGCCTTCTTTGACTAATCCCACTTCCTTACAGGCCTCTTCAAGTAACTGAAAAGCTTCTTTCATTGATGCTAAAGATCTGCCAATGACAACTATGTCGTAAGCATACGCTGTAAGATGGACTGGCTTGTAGAAGCCTGATTTTATAATCGCATATTCCAATGTTATATTAAAAAGAAGACATGCCAGTGCATCTCCTTGTTGAACACTCTTGTGTATTATAAAAGGTGCTGAGTGCTTTGACTGAATTTTGATCTGGCTCTGCATGTTAGACATTATCATTTTAACCAACCTGATTAATTTCTCCGGAATATTTAGTTCATTCATTGCTTTATACATCTGCTCCCTACTGATGCTACCATAAGCACTTTTGAAATCAATAAAAAGTAAGTGGACGGAGATTCTAAATTCTTTAATCTCTTCCGCGCATTATTTTCAAACAATTCCATAACCTGTCAACTGGTGTCTACACAAGGGCTGAGAAAGAGGCTAATGCTTTCTGTTATGCAACTGGCAGCAATTGTGGACAGTAGCATGTTACATCATGTGAACATAAAGTACACTTTGGCAATTGTGTGGCAAACTGTCAATGGGATTCAGTTTTTATGGTTACAGCATTTTGTTTGTCATAAAAAACACAAGAAAAGAGTACTGCCAAGACCACCCAGATATTGCATCAACACTCAAGGAGCACCAAAGGTTCAGTTTTTACCTCACAGGTCTGTGCCTGTATTTTATATGATAAATATCTGTTTATACTGCATAAGAAAATAATCACTGCTTATTGTGACAAACCATTAGAAACACACGAGTACATTCTGTGGGGCAAAACACAGCATCTGAAAGTTAAATGTACTGTTACAAGTAGTAACCAATAAAATTTAAAGAGTTAGAGAGACAGCAGTTATGATATATACTATCTGCTTTAATACACATTAAAAATCTCAGCAATTTTCCTCCACTGCATACAGGTTACACAATGCACACAATAAACAGCAATTATTCCCTAACAGCATTAAATAACTGGTTTTTGTAACACAGACTCTATTTGTTCTCTATGAGGCAGGAAATGAGAAGATGTCATTTAAATGACTTACGAACCAAACATTTAAACCAGACATTCTGCCTACACATTGTATATATTTACAGCAGAAAATTTTTTTGAAACAATCAAAACTGTGGTCAGCCAAGTCGCAACAATGTGCCTCCTCCCCCAAACTACATTCAACTGACTGCCAACATACAATCTCATCATGTACTGAAAACTAAAGGTTTCTCTGAAAAGGTCTCATTCTGAAGGTCTTGAAGATATCCAAGGCATCATAATGCAATTCAAAATGATTTCCAACTTAGTTCCCAGGCATGGCAATATCTGTGTGCATGGTCAAAATGCCTACTTCCAAATCATGGAAGATGACAAATGTTTGAATTTAAGTGAAAACTGCCACCCATCTTGTAGTATAAATACCAGAATATCCACTTGGCATGTAATTGTATTCTACATAACTGTCTTCAGTTCTGATCCTGAAAAATGATATTGGTGTTGACTGGTAAGGGAAATGTTATTACAGGAACAAGCATATATGCACCTCTACTCCATCAGGGTTAGGTTGCTTCCAAACACAATGCAAAATAAAGTGATTCATATCACAGTACTAGTTCTCACAATAAAATGTTTAACTACTAAGTTCTTGCACTACACATACTATCATCTTACATTCATTCTACACCACTTCAGCAGTAAACTGCAGAACATACAATATCACACTAGATGAAAATGACACACATGTGAAAATTCTTCCTGGAAAAGCTCTGCTGTAACAGTGTCTCCATTAGTTGTCTCCCCTTGCATTGTGGCAATGTAAAGGTTGTTACCTTGAGCATGATACTGCCCAAACCAATTTTCAGTGGCTTTGAAATTTTTATCCCCTTACGAACTTTACTCCAACTCTATTTCCAAACTTGGAACAAAATTTTGCTCTCTGAATAAGCATTTGGCTTGAATGTACTTTGCTTTCATTTTGATGTTCAATCCAAATGGAGTAAAGGAACTTCATTTGTAATAAGACTTCTTCGCTTATGAGTCATTCACTTTGCAATGAGCAGAATATCAACTGGCATTACAAAAATGCTTCTGTCATGCACATTCTGCTCTGCTGATGATTGTTAATACTGCATACGTAAGAAAAACTTATTATGTACAAAATCTTCATAGATACTGTGGAATAGTTATAAGAGATTTCTCATTTATGGAAAATTAATTTCGTGTGTCTTGTGTTGCTTACATGTTGACTTACTTGTCTACCTGCATACTGATTTGTTACACATACTAAGTAACCACAATCCACTTACTTACTTACTTACTTACTCCATGGTGCAGTGTCCTTCTTGAGAAGCTAACTGGTTTGCAGCTAGTCAAGAAATTCCCCACATTTCACGGAACCCGAAGGTTCATTACTGCACTCACAAGCGTCCGCCACCTATTTCTATCCTGGGCCCGCCCAATCCAGTCCACATACCCACATCCCACCTCCCCAAGATCCATCCTAATATTATCCACCCATCTATGCCTAGGCCTCCCCAGTGGTCTCTTTCCCTCCGGTTTCCCCACCAAGACCCTATACACCCCCCTCTCCTCACCCATATGCGCCACATGCCCAGCCCATCTCATTCTTCTCGATTTTATCACCC
>Ga0131853_10022116_pt1 | contig 11515 bp, 6 predicted proteins | sample TergutLab28metaG_FD_92764 | JGI IMG/M metagenome (GOLD analysis project Ga0131853, IMG submission 92764) | Labiotermes labralis P1 segment gut microbial communities from Petit-Saut dam, French Guiana - Lab288 P1 (version 2) (version 2) | ecosystem: Host-associated > Arthropoda: Insects >...
CCTCTCCTCACCCATACGCGCCACATGCCCAGCCCATCTCATTCTTCTCGATTTTATCACCCGCACAATATTGGGTGAGGAGTACAAATCATTTAGCTCCACGTTATGCAATCTCCTCCATTCTCACGTTACCTCGTCCCTCCTTGGTCCAAATATTACTAATTCTACTTTATATCTCACTAATTCCCTGGCTAATTTTGAAAGTGACCCTACCCTATACAGGCTCCATACGTGCCATGTACAAAATCTCATGCCCTTTTTCATTGCTTTGGTTGAACCAAAGGATCATTCCAGCCATGGGGCACATGTTTCCGTTTCGTGAGGATGAGGACCTTGCCCAACCCCAAGATGGAGGACTTCCCCTTTTCAGCTGTCTGCGACTGCTTAATCAATATATTCGAAGCTAACCTTGGTATTGGGGGCAGCCTAAGGACGCGCCATGCCATCATGAAAGAGAACCATTTATCGTGGAAGTTTATTTGTCTAGGCACAATACAATTACAGTCAGCGCGGCTGGGATTCTTTGACTTATACAAGGCAATTAAATATTACCAGACGGACATAATACTGTCAGTATAATTTCGGTGACTCGCGGATGTCCAAGTTCGATTGCCAGATGTGGCAAACATTCGTCTCGTCTCCAGAGCGTACAGAGTGGCTTTTTGCCACCTAGCCTTTTACTCAATAGACAGAGGGGATAAAGAGCTACGATATGAGGCAGATTTATTCTACCCATCTAGCACCTAGGTTAAGAATAATGTTTCGTATCCATCACATTTTCCTCTATGGCGTTGTGTTTAATTAATTAATTAGTTGATAAAAATTCTCAGAATCTTTATGAATGGCAATCTGTAGCGCCTCTTAATTAAGTTGTCCCAGTATTTGAAATAACCTTTTTAATTCTTTGGAGTTTAATTTCAAACTACTCTCCAGGAAGAAAGGTTTTTAAATTCATATTACTATTGAATGTATTCACAACCTTAGGGTGCATCGAGACATGCAGATTGTGAAGAATTACAAGTCCTTACAAAATACCGAGACCGGTTTTGAGGAGGTAATGAAATGTCCCGTTCCTCTACTGTTTTCTACTACGCGCCTTCAGTTACACATTTACTTTCGTGCATATCTACTTCCTTATCTACTTGCCTGTTTATGTAGCCTACACGTACGTTACTATGCATGCTGAATTTTATTATTTCGTAATTTGTCAAAAATATGCCGATAAAATTTCCAGTCTTTTAGAATATAATGCCATATAGAATATTACGTAGTTAACAACCTTCTGTAGCGCCCCCAGTAGGTCACTGCTATTTCTTTCTCATTCATTTCCAGTTTATCTCACATGTTGCAAACTGTGGAAAATTAAAAAGAATGTAATACGTTTATCAACAAACAACGAAAAAGCCACCTGTGCAGGACTCGTAAATACATACTTCACGTGTTACCGCAGACAGTATGCACGTGTAACATAGCAGCCCCATCATATGTTGCCTGCCCTTACTCTAGAGCGATTACTTTCTCCTATGTTATGAAAGAGGGGCATGTTAAGTGTGCCCCTGTCACCACAACATGGTGCGCCCTCAAGTTGCGGTTGGAGCTGACGGCCATGTTTGAAGGGTAGCTGCGAGTATGTTGAATAGGCTTTAATAGAGAGCAGGAATAAGTGGGATATTCGCGAGAACCTAGCCATAACTTGGTAAAAATGCCACGTTAAAATGTCAAGGAGAGAATCAGGTTTGGATAAATCCTTTAGTAGGAGGTAAGCGAGGGAAAAGGTTTATGAGATGGGAAACATAAAGATTTTAGTAGAAGAATAAGAAGTGAAGATTTCACTTGAATTATCTGGGTGCACGTGGGAGATTAATACAAAAGTCAACTTTTAAATTAGATACGAATCTGTGAAATGAAGTACGAGTATACCGGCTTAGGTCACATTCTATTGGTCGTATTTTGTAACTGCTGAGAAGAATTGTAAGAGTCAGTATAATAGGGGAAAAATCTTTTAGCCGCCTGCAGAGCGACTATCAGCTTCTTAGTTTCATACATAATTTTGACAGGAATTAAAGTTCATTAGAACTAAAATTCCGTGGAGAAACATTTAAAATAAAGGAAGTTTCAATGCACTAAGTTTTAAGAAATTCTCAGTATTTCTTGTCCCAACTGAAACGTGGAAATCCTTAATTTTTGACAACAGTTCAAATATTTCAATATTTCTAAAAAGTATTATGGTTTTGAAAATCACATTACTCTGACACATTGACGATCTTAACTGCCGTGACATTATTCTACCCAATCAGACATTTCATACATCATTTCGAAATAAATACCGCACGAGAATCTCCAAAAACGTAGAAAATTGTTCACGCTGCAGTTGAGATAATACCATCACGTGGAGCCAACGACGGTTCAGGGAGTGTTTATGTCATGACGATATTCACTGTCTTCTCAAGACAAGCTCACGGTCTGGACTTTAAGTAAAACTGTCACACTCAACGTTTCTCCATTTCTCGAGAGCAGTTAATTTTCCTGTAGAAATGTTTGAATCTTCATCAATCCAGATTTGGCGGTAATCTCATCACTTTGTGTGTAACATTCTTTCGAAAAACACTAACGGTCACTTCAGAGCGAGCGCAAGTGTAACCGTTGGTACGAGAAAACGCATTTAAATGCAGGTACATGTCAAATATACTGACCTAAACTTGCCCTCACCCTTCTGGAAATTAAAGGGTAAATCACGCTGAACACCAGTAACCTGTTTTGACGTTTTGCTGACCGTGCATCTCAGTTTATATCTCAGTATTTAACCAACTTGATGAGCACGTGTGCTCGAAACATGTAGAGGCATGAATAAAACTTATTGTGAAACAAATTTTGTGCATCAAGTTGGTTAAATACTGAGATATAAACCAGTAACTTGATTATCGTAACCTTGTATATACCATGCTTTATGTTCATAGTATTCTGTCTTCATCAAACCAGTGTTGAATGCAGCACTCTTCATAAGCCAAGTTACACTGTTTAACACTTTCAACACCAAGTTCAATCCCATCTGCCAATTGCTGGCATTATTAGGAGCTCACCTTATTCTCCACGTTAGCAGTATAAGGGTTAACTAATACTCCAATGCGTCTCGGCGCTCGTCAGCGCCATTCTCAGGGAGATCCATTTTAACCGTGAAATTGTGCATCGGTGGGAAGACTTACTTTCCGCAGTATATGGTTGGACAAGTGTTTATATCCATTTCACGTGTCGGAAAATTTAACAATTAAGACGGGACTGTCTGAAGATGGGGTCGACGAGGACCGAAACGCGTCGGAGTGTCAGTTCAACAGTGTAACGTTCTGTATAAAAAATAGCGTATTAAAATTTGGTTTCCTGAAGAGAGATATTTACCAGTAATTCGAATCAGAAATACTTACAAAACTGCGCCTTGTATTCTGCAGTAAGGAAACTACAGATAAGATGACGTCTACAATTTATACCGTAGACTTACACAAGAAACTTCAGAAGCCTTGGGATGCATGCAAAGTGTTTGAGAATTTTAACAAGCTGAAAAATTGTATTTATTTCGTTTCCAGCGCGCAGACCTAAAGAAATAGAAGGCTCTATTCACGGTACTGTTTTGCACATATCAACTGGATCAGTACAACGTTTAGACTCCAGTATTTGGGAAGAGAGTTCAGAATTTCTTAACGGATTCTGCAGTCAAGTAGTTTACGACTTTGATTTTAGTCTCACCATCCCACTAACTGGCACCAAGAATTTCATTGTCCCTAACTATTGGTGTCGACGTTGTAAATATTGATTTAAATACACCAAGACTGCTTTCATTTATATTGGCACAATTTTTTATTAACAACGATCTTGGTTTTCGAGAAGGGAGGTATTTATATCACCAAGCTGGGGGACAGATGTTACTAGTACATAAATCCGTACACAATTATTATGATGGAACGAAGAACGCAAGAAGGGATAATGGTTTTTAGGACAATACCCGAGACAATTTGCCACCTGCTGTGTGTCCTGTAAGTGGTGACGCAAAATATGCTGTACCAGTTACTCAATTATTACACCAACCACTGCACTTATAAAAAATTTAATAAATTTTATATATGTGCAGTGGTTGGTGTAATAATTGAGTAATCGACAGCAAGCACGGTGTAACAATGAAAATTTAAAAAAATGCTCTACCAGTCACTTACTTCAATGACATATCTGCTGTCAGCTTTCGAGGAAGTGCTGTGAAGTGCAGCACGATCGCCTCTTCTCCTCAGTCTTCAACAAATAATCACCTTATAAATCTCCATCCGACGAAATGTAATTTTTCGAAATGCACGGCACCATTAAATGAGACAAAAATAACTAAATTTGAGGGGACACAAAGAGAAGATGAATAATTATTCAATACATTTTTCTTTGACACGTTTAAAGACTATTTTTATCGTTGCACCGTGCATTTTGTAGTTTATTTAAGTAACAAACCAACAAATGCACATATATAGTCTTTAATAAACTGAAATTTACATTGAAACACTTAAAACGCTCCTACATGTTTCGATCTTATGATCATCCCAGGGAACATACTTTGTTCCTTGCTAAAGTTACAATTTAACCCTTTAAATTCCGAGTTAAATCCCATCTGCCCTTTGCTAGCATTATTTAGAGCTCACCATATTCTCCACGTTAGCAGGTAAAGGGTTAAAACACTCAGTGATTTATTGCTACATTTGTCTTTATTAAGTTTAGCCTGGTGTTCTTATAGTTGTTGCTTAGTTTTGCTTGTTGAGTACTAATTATCTTTCTTCGTTGCACCGTGCATTTTTTAGTTCATTTAAGTAGCACACCAACAAATGCATATATATATATATATATAGTCTTTAATAAATTAAATTTACATTAAAACACTTAAAATCACTGAATGTTTTAAACTGTAACTTTAGCAAGGAACAAAGTATGCTCCCTAAGGATGATCGTATGATCGAAACATGTAGGAGCGTTTTAAGTGTTTTAATGTAAATTTTAGTTTATTAAAGACTATATATGTGCATTTGTTGGTTTGTTACTTAAATACATGTTTAAAGACGTTTTGAAGGAAATTACTATGTTCATGTAACGAATCCTTTTTATTTATTTATTTATTTATTTATTGGACACCGCTGTCGGTAGATTATATATAGAATTTGTAGAATATTTAGTGAATAATAAACTAAAATTTTACAGAAGAGGAACCAGCAATGAAGTCCTTAAACCGATTAGAGCGAGCTTCACGACTGAGGAAGTTGCTCGAATCCCGGTAAGGCAGAGAAACACTTCTCTTCAAAAACATCCAAACAGGCTACAGAGCCTAAAAATCTTTCTCTTCAGTTGGTACCGATGCACTTCCTCATACGTAAAGGGGCTGGAATATGACGCTAGTCACCCACCCTCCATCTACTGTGGAAGTTAATTAAGAGTGGAATGTAGCCTCAGTTCCCATAAGCTTCTATGTATGTCGCAGTGGCAATTTTATGTTTTGTAATTGTGTAAGAAAGTGACCATAGCCGGGTTTAAGGAACTATCCCTCAAAGCCAAACAGTCGCTAAAATCCTGGTCAAGATCTCCTTCGGATATGACTAGGATATCTCAGGTGAAACTAGGAAGTGTTAGACTCTGCCACGAAATTCGACAAAGTCCTACAGAAGATATCTGAACTTCAGAGACGATGAATATAGCCACCTCTTACTAAGAGGGGAGTCGCATTGTTGTTTGCAGCAACCTGTGCCGAGCAAATTGAATACAATTGACATCCTTTCAATTAAGGTTTTCTCTATCTCCCCATCTTATGTTTTATAACAGGTTGTAATAATATTTGATGAAGTCTTCAAAATATTTATCTCGATAGATTGTAATTAAGGGAAGGGATAAAGATAGAATATAAAATTGAATTCGTGGAATTGGAATTCCCTGTATTTAGAGAGCAGTCGATTTTGAATATTATTTTCTGTACATAATAATAAGAAGCAAGCAACTGTAATAATAATTAACTCCATGTAGCAAAGTCCCTTCTGTGAAACTTAAAGGTCTTGAGTTAATCAAGAAATACCCGCATTTTAAGGAAAGCAAATTTTCAGTACCACATTCGCATCAGCCCCACCCCTCTCCCTATCCTACGCCAGATCAATCCAGTCCATGCCTCTCCATCCCACCTCTTGAAGATCTATTTAATATTAACTTCCCATCTACGCCTAGATCTTCCAACTGGTCTTTTTCCCTCATGTGTCCCCCCCCCACCCAAACCACGTATGCAATTCTCCTGTCCCCCATACTTTCCATAAGCCCTTCCCATCTCATTTTTCTTGTTTTGATCACTTCCTTTAGACAGACGACAGGTAATTGCACCTGACATGCAGGACTCAGTGTAAATTACCATGAATTTGAGAACTACGTTTAGAGAAACGTGCATGCACGTATAAGTTTATTTTGATAAGCACACGCAAAAGCGCATGAAAGCATAGTATATTAATACTTGTTTGTTTACGTACATTTGTACAGCATATAAAATAAATACCTTTGCTCATAAATTAATTTATGCCTGTAAACTTGTCTAACTTAATACTGTACGTTGCACAGGAAGCAAAACTGAAATTTTGTGTATTACAATCACCACGATTCTAGGTATGGTAATAGAAGATAAGATGTTTGAAAATAAATGTGGCAAAAGATTGCTCGAATTCAATATCGTCTTGACGTCTTCCTTTATTTCCATAATTAATAAGTTTTATTCTGCAGAATGGCACGATACAACCACATAAGCAAACAAGGCGTTTTAAGCATAAGTTACACACATTGCTTAAATTGAACCTATAATTCTTTGCGTTTTAACTCGTAAAACTACATTTACACAATTAAGCATGCCACATCCTACGTGATCAATTTGCTTGTTATCCGACATTAGAGGCAGTAAAATAAATACGTTTACAGCCTACGCACTAAACGATCCCGCTCAATTTCCCTGAAGAGACATTAAAATTGTCACGGTTACGTGCTATATTAAATCCAAAATTACGGCCGCCAACAAACGTGTAATTTAACGCCACAAAAATAAATTATATCAATCCACAAATTTCCATTTTGGAGGTCCGTGTGACAAATATTCATGAAATGTGGGATGTAGGAGCACTTCAAACACGGTCTCACTTCTTCATGTTTGTGCCGTTCATCATCAACATATAAATATTTTGTTGTCCAAATTATGAACAATTATATCATACGTAGATACAATCAAAATTATAAAATATTTAAAAGTACTCCAACATGTTTCGGATCACAGAGGATCCATCATCAGGGAGCCTTATACAATACTTGGCTAAAATTACAAGAATGATTATATCGTGTACAAGGCTCCCTGATGATGGATCCTCTGTGATCCGAAACATGTTGGAGTACCTTTAAATGCTTTATAGTTTTAATTGTATCTATGAATTATATATTTGTGCATAAGTTGTATAATAAAATTTTATATGATCTCACGTCCTAAATACCTTTTTGCTAGGACATATAAGGTAAACCCTATGCTGTCTAGAACAGTGTTCATCTAACCCTTGACCGAAGAACTTTTGTGGCCTGCGGAATATTTTCCATCGCTGCGCGAAATTTTCAGTTGAATAATCAATATCCTCTATTCTGCCTTCCGACTGGCCCATAGGCCCCTCCAAAATGAGTTCTCCAAACAGTGCGGTCTAGTGTTTTCTCTTTCAGTTTCCAAGATCCCTTCCTTTCCTTAAGACATTCAGTATCTGCGTAAGTCTTCCTCTTAGTCTTACCGTCACTTTCATCATTCCTTGTATCTTTCCTGCAATGACGTTGCTTTTAAGACAGCTCCCATGTAACATGTGACTAATCCAGCTAACCTTCCTTCTTTATACTGCATGTAGGACATTTCTATCCTCCTTGACTCTATATTTCTTCATTTTTCACACGATCTACCCAACTATCTTCTTTATCCTTCTCTATCACCAGGTTTGAAAATTTTCCAGGTATTTCTGATATACTTTCAGATGTGTCCAACATTCGGCACCATACACACCAACGCTTCAAATATAGCACTTTTTAGTTTATTCCTTAAATTATAGTGCAACTAGTTGGTGAAAAGATTCTTCTTATTCTTCTGCTTGAATACCGCTTTTCTATGACAATTCTGGGTTGAATTTTGCATGTACATCTTGCATCCTTTGCTATCATTCTGTCCGAATAATTGTTATATTCCACATTCTCAGGCTCTTTTTAATCTGTCATAACCTGTGTTGGGGATTGCTGCCTTGATATTCCTACCACGTTACTTTTTTCCAATTCATTTCTATTCCACCGCATCTTTCAATTTCGTTCATGCTTTATATCATCATTTTTCCTTAGCCAGTAGCACAAAGTGATCTGCGTATTTCTATCGGTGAGATATTTGAGGACAGAAATCTTTCCGGATTTCATAAATATCGGTATTGGCGTAATGTACAAAATGTTTAGGTAAACTCAAGAAAAACTGAAGAAGTAAGGACCCTTCTTTACTGCAGAGGATAAATAAACTTCTCCCGCTTCTTTCATTATTTGACTGTTCTCAGTTACATTCAGTATTGAAGGTCTACACGTAAATTCACTAAGCAATTACGAGTTTCCTAAAAATGAATTCCATGAAAACCGTGCTTTACTTAAGAAAATGAAATAAATTTTTCCCTTATTTTGACAGGTAACAAAGGCAAAATAAGTTGAACTTTCAAATCTTAAAAAGATGTTTTAAAATCAATTTATTTTTGTATTTTATGTGGCCTTCCTTAATACATTTTAAATCTATATGAACCTGACGTTAACAAACTCGTAGTTCAAAACATTTTGCAGAAATAAATATACAGATCTCTTGTCGATGTAGATGTTGTGTTGTGACTTGGTGATTTTATCTGCCCATACTTTAGACACTCTTCTAAAACCATTATCAATAATATCCTGATGTAGACTCTTATTCCTAATTGTCGGTCCGAAAATATCCACTCTCTCCCCAATTTTGCATTAAAATTTCATAACAGAATTTTAATATGGTACTTAGGAAAATGATGGTAAATCTGCTCTAATTCCACATAAAAACTGTCTTTTAAATCATCACTTTTCTCCTAACTTGGTGCATGCGCGTTCAAAACAATGGTACTACACAAGCGAACTCTCTGATCTATACATGACAAACTACCACTAAAAAATCTACTCTTTTCACTGCTAAAATTACTCTGTGGTATACAATTTCAGGATGACATGAAATTAAGTTGTTCACATCAGCTCTTATTTCACGCTGATGATGTTAATATTTTGGGCGGAAGCGTACATAATATAAAAAAATTTTTATAACTTGTCAATAAGGAGATTGAACTAAAGATAAATGCTGATAAAAATAAGTACATGATTATATCTCGAGATCAGAATGCAGGACGAAGTCACAGAATTGAGAATGATAACAGTCCCTTTGAAATGATGGAAGAATTCAAATATTTTGGAATAAACCTAACGAACAAAATTCTATACAGGAAGAAATTAAGAGCGGATTGAAATCAGGTATGCTTGCTACCATTCGGCGCAGAATCTTTTTTCCTCCAGTTTGCTAACCAAAATATAAAGATTAAGATATCCAGAAATATAAATTTGCTTGTTGTTTTGTGTGGGTGTGAAACTTGGTCGCTCACAATGGGGGAGGAATATAGGCTCAGTTTTCTTAAGAATGGGTTGCAGAGGAAAATATTTGGGCCTAAGTTGGACTAGGTAAGAGGGGAGTTGTTAGACTACATAATGAGGAGCTTTGTGTTCTGTACTCCTCACCAAATAATGTTCCGGTGATAAAATCGAAAAGAGTGAGATGGGCGGGACATGTAGAAAGCATGGGGAGAGGATAGGTCTATACAGGGTTTAGGTGGGGAAACCTGAGTGAAAGAGACCACTTTACAGGCCCAGGCATAGATAGGAGGATAATACTAAGATTGATTTTCAGGAAGTGGGATGAGGGGTATGGACTGGATTGATCTGGCTCAGGATAGGGGCAGATGGCTGAAAATTGTAAAGGCGGTAATGAACCTTCGGGCTCCATAAAATGCGGGGAATTTCTTGACTACCTGAGAAGCGTTTAGCTTATCAAGAAGGCCTCTTCTCCGTGGAGTAAGCAAGTAATTAATTAATTAAGTAAATAAGTATGTAAGAAAGCAAATAATTCTTCAGACACGCAACGAGATGTCACACTTTAAAATGTTTCTCTTATTTTCTACACCATTTTTCAATTTTTGAAGAAATGCTGTACAACACGTGTTTGCAAAATTTTATTATGTGATTCCGAGTTTAATGAAAATCGGCGCAGAGGGACCCGTACCTAACTTCGGGACATCAATTAATCTCTACCTACCGCGAATGTTGTCTGTTGTGTGTGTGTTCTATGTAACAGCACTGTGTGAGTTGCCTACAATTAGGTGCAGGAAAGACCTACTTTTCTTACATGAAACTACATTTATGAGTCTACCATAAAAACCATAAAATATTTTGAAATAGAATATATATGGTAAAGCGTGTTAGTCATGTCACGGAATTTGCAATATTGTCAAAGTTTCATGTAGATAAAGAGACATTCGAAAGCAAATAAACTTTCAGAGATTTTAAGTACTAATTAGTAGAATAAATAGATGAGTATACAGATTTGAATTTGTGAAGTCGTGACAGTGAAATTCTAATATGTAATTTCAAATAATCCGAGAATATAATAACTCAGTGTAACACATTGCTGCCAGATCCATAACATAGACTAACAGTTTTGAATTCTGTTCTGATACAAACATAGCCACGTCACTGGCATTTCAATGGTATTTCAAGCCTTTACATACATAGAATACGTTGAAATTCATTTGGCAAATGAGAATATTCGAATAAATTTCTTTACATGACCCATTTTATTTCAATTGCATATATTCGAAGGCTATGGACTTATGTCTGCAGACTTGGAAGAGTCAGTAAAAAAATTAAATGACTGGCTGGGAACAATTTGCCATTTTCTGCACAAGTCAACATCCTATTCGCTAGGCAATGCCGAATAAGTTTCCTGGTTAAAGCGGAAGGATCGTGAAGCTGCTCACGCGCCTGCGTTTAGGGCAATTTCTAGAAGGCACGAAGTTTTACCACGGAGCTGCTATACGGTTGTGCGAAATGACAGAAGAGGAATATTACGTTTATCTACACATTTCATTGGCCAATCCCAGTGGCCGCGCGGTCTAAGGTGTAGGTCTGCGGCCGCTCGCTTGACTGGATCGCGATTTCGAATCACGCCTGGGGTATATGTGTCTGTCTCTTGTGAGTGTTGTGTGTCGTCAGGTAGAATTCTCTGCGTCGATCTGTTCACTCGTCCAGAGGAGACCTACTGAGTGTCGTGTGTCTCACTGAGTGTGATCTGGAAGCCTCAATAATGAGGCCCTGGCCCACTGGGGGGGGGGGGGTGTTTTGCCAGGGAAAACCCCGTATTTTTTCG
>Ga0131853_10022120_pt1 | contig 11514 bp, 6 predicted proteins | sample TergutLab28metaG_FD_92764 | JGI IMG/M metagenome (GOLD analysis project Ga0131853, IMG submission 92764) | Labiotermes labralis P1 segment gut microbial communities from Petit-Saut dam, French Guiana - Lab288 P1 (version 2) (version 2) | ecosystem: Host-associated > Arthropoda: Insects >...
AGAGCGGCCGCCGCCGGTCGGCGAAGTTAGTGCCAACTTTTGCGGATAGAGGGGTGTCACGTGGTCAGCGCAACGGGTCCCCACAGCCGTTAATCTCTGTTTTCTAGACCTGGAGCCGCTACCCGGGACCTCTGTATCTGTAGCCAGAAACTCTGACCACTAGACCACAGAGACGGTCATCGAAATGCAAAACAATAAATAATTAACAGTGAATTCTGAACGTGCAGTGAGATACAGCACTACCTGCACTTCAAAAGGGAAACTGGGCGGCAACTTCAAAACAAATTAATATTCAGAAGGACCTGTTTCGAATCTCGGCCCGCTCTCTTTCCTTTAAAAAACAAATTTTAAATTGTATACTTTGATATACACTGTGTAATGAAACCGAGATCTCAATCTGGTCCTTAAATAATGTTCGCAATCGTGATTTTTAATGTTATGTTGGTCGAATGACCTAAAAATAACCACACAACTGTTCGAAACATGTAACCATACATTTATATATTATATTATATTATATATTCTGTTGTAACAACAGGTTACCAAACGCAAGACTGAATTACAGACCAAATGGACGGGGACGACTTGGAAGGCTTTTGAAGAGACTATCAGATGAGGCAGAAAGAGGTCCATTAAGGCTTAACTCGTGACAGAAGACGACGATGATAATTAGTTGTGCTGGTGGTGAACAGCGACTGTTTATAATTCATGGAACAAGACGGGATGTCTAAGGTAAAAATGAAAACGGGTTAGTTTGCGCTAGTCCTGGGTCTCCCTACAACAACTTTCACGGTCAGCCCAGTAAGAATGTGAACTGTATATCAGTATTTGTTACTGGCAGTTTACTGGATCGGCGTTGTGACACTCCTGTGATACAGCAATCGATACTAACAGAGTCGTTCAATCACCTACAAAAATCGATCACTACGTCATTAAGACGTATGAAACAATTGAGGTACAGCCCCAGGCATTATTCACCCAGACACTAGACAGACATGAATACACACAGATTCACACTCGACAGTTTTACAACCGAAGAAAACCATTCCGCTAACACCGGATAGGCGGGGTGGGCCACAGGGCAGGACTGGGCACTGTGGAGAAAAGAAAAATTCTGCACTTGGAGGGAACCGAACCTAGATACCCCAATCGTATTGCCTCAAATTCAGTATCAACTACGAAAGAACTATCCTGGCTGTAGTAGGAAGAGATGTGGTCTGATATGAGGTAGGATTCCGCCACTTACGTCTGGAACTGCGACAAACCACGCACAATGTCATTCAGAACTGCCGGTCTCCACGCTAAGGTCTGAACGTGGGACCTTCGAACACGAAGCAGACGTGCTACCCTGTCGACTGCGATATTCAGCCTCGTAATGGCTCCTTAACAGAACGAAATCACAGCTACCGACACATACTGAACTACAGCCTGTGGAATTAAATAGCTCAGGTTCTTATTTTCAAAGATAACACGCAAAAACTAGAGCTTAAAGAAGAAAAGAAATATGAGGTCATTAATTTATCTGACAACCATCGGCTGCCAGTTCCCTGTCGGGTCATTTATCTATTAACGCAGCCGACTCGCCAACGGCCCACACGTGTGGCGGAGTAACGGCGAGAACTGACAAACGAGTTGTCAGATAAAATAAGGACGCCAAGGAAAATGGCAGAACTATATACAGCAAGGAAAATGTTGGGATCGTTTAGCGACAACTGACAAATTACGGTACAGAATAATGGTGACAAATGGTTAAACTTCTTGTAACCTCTGCCACAGACAGGAATTTTTAAATAAGCCGTCAAATAAGAGGCACTTGTGTCATTACAAGGCGTGGGGGCTATTTATCATTGCCCTTGGATCTTCCTGCGCTGTGAGAACCAAGGGTTCGGAGGACAGGCAATTCCTTGATGGGTGTGGGGCCCAGAAAAGCAATCCCGTGTGCCACCATAAAAAAAAACCTGCATCTGTCGTCGATACGTTTGCGTGATTAAAGTTACCTTTACCTGCATGGTAACCGGTTATCAGTTGGAGCCTAATTAATTAACTAGAAGTGGGCTAATTGACTTAAAGCAACGCTTACAATTTATATTTGGATAAGGCTGGCTCGAAACTGGGCCCCAATACCGCCTTTTCTAACTGGCCTTTAGCGGTTTTCCTCAGTGCCTCCATGTAAACACGCGCCTGCTTAAACTTCAAATCCACTGTTCTTTTATGCAATTTAACCCTGAAATTAATTTAAATTAACATTTAAAAATTAACTTCGCCGCGGTTTATGCCAGCGGTACTACTGTCACCATCAGGACTTCCCAAAGCTGGACAGACCTCAGGAGTGAGGCCACAACAGATAACAGTAGAAGCGATTCTTTGGACATGGTCAAGTCAGCCCTCCTACGGGGTACACCGTGACAGAAAATTCTGGTCCTCAAACCTGGTGGTTGTGTGGATGTCTGGTGACCACCCCACGCAAAAATTACACACACGTGCCAACAGGAGGAAACGCCTGCGCCCAGGCAGGAAGGAACAAAAATTCTTTTCACACCTCACAGAAAACACCATCCAACACGAAGTTCAATCGGCTAATGGTGCTTACGAAAATAAAGACCTCTTATAAAAACGCGAAATCTTATATGGTTCGTATTAAATTCAGAAATGTTTTGCCGAAGCCTAGTACATAAACTTATGCTGTGAGAAAGGAAGGTACACTGGAGTACGCACAAACACGTAATTGTGGTAACACCAGACTATTGGACTTTCTCCGACGTCCCAGTTCGCAGGCAAGCCCACACCTCCGTGGTGCTAAGGAAGCTTGTGATGGCTGGTATCATACGTTATCTGTCAAATGTCTCATATTGGCTTGTGCGTAAAGTGCGTGAGTGCGTGTGTGGTCGCTCAGCTCATAACAGGGGAGACCAAATTAGCGAGCTTATCCGCTGTTTGCTAAACATGAAAGAAAATAATGAACACACGAATGGTCACTCCTACCGTGTACCTGCTTTCAACTCTACAACCGCTGGACATATTTTGAAAAAAAAAATTGGCATGTGCGTCATTCCCCTGAAAGACACTCCTAATGCACAGTTTCTAATTCTCTTCCATCGGTAATGAAAATGTGACGGATCCAAAAACATGTGGTGAGGGAGCACCACTAGCGCCACTACGTAGTATCCGTGGTAAATGCAGGAAGCATAAAGAGAATACTGATCTCTTGGACACGATTTAAACATAGTTATGGTGTTACTTAATTTTTCCCCAAAAATACAACACAGTATTCTGCGCGTGCATTTCTTGCTGTCACCAATCTTGCTTTAACTTTATTCCTGGGCTGGGATGAAAGCGATTCAACTGATACTACGGCCTCCAACAGGCCTACTGTACGGTCTCCGATGTCATTAACATAGACCAATGGCGGAATGGCAGCATACGTCGTGGGAGATGGGGCTTACACGGTGTTACACCGATCGGGCACATTTGTTTTTCCGATTTGTGCAACTCAAATATTACTTCTCAGATGAACTCTAGGAAGCTGTGCGATGGATGGGATGATGATGCAAAATTCAGGTCGAAAAGCAACCTATATAAAGAAATAACGCAAAATTATGCTGGAAAAATAACCTATATAAAGATAAAAACACCTGGAAGACTCCTACATAAAGAAATTACGCAAAATTCTGTTCGAAAAGTAACCTATATGAAGGTACAAACACCTGGAAGTCTAATGATCACATCAGTGTCTTCCAACTAGGGTTGCACTCATCAGGGGTTCTGCCAGAAATCGTGGAATGAATTTTAAAACATCGGCAAAAAGGCGAAAAATTCCCAATGGCGCGGAATTCTTGTCCTGCATTTGGAAACAGTGGGGTGATCTCAGTGCACCACCAATTTGCCTCTTTGTTTTGATTTCGTTTCCATAGGTGGGCGGGGGGGGGTCGTCGGGACGTGAACAATTATTTTAGGGGTTCCTCCATGGGGAAAAAAAATTGGGAAACACCGGATCAGACAGAAATTAAAGCTAACCCTGATCATGCCACGAAGACATATGGGGGAGTGAAGGCAACCCACATTCACACTTAACCTAGACATTAAAAGGCCACGTCCCGGCCGTTTTGCGCTCGAGGAACACGAACTCTGCACATATTCAATGGGAGGCTCAGTTGGTTCCAGAGCACGTCCGGACGCTTTGGAGAAGACAAAAATATCTTGCCCGTAGCGGGGATCAAACAGCGATTCCTTAGTCGTCCAAACAGAACTCCAGTATTCCAGTTACTATACCTAGTCAGCTAGCCCGACAAGTGCTAATTATTACACAAGAGGATAATATTAAACTGTATCTAAAATAAACAGACGTGAATGTGGGGACCGGACTGAAATGGCAGCGGGGCAGAATCGATTGGTGGATCCTACACAAAATAGTAATGACGTCTTTGGATTCTAAATTAGAAAACGTAACGTACAGTTACACATCAGCCAAGGCAATCTGGTTACTACAAGGAAGTTACCACGCGCACTAGCTGCAGGGACGACACCCCTGACCATGACGACATCATCGTCCCTTCCAGACGAGGGCGACGGAACCAGACGCAATGCTAAGGGCGCTCGAACCCACTTAGCTGCATCTCAAGAGAGATGCAGCTAAGTGGGCTCATGGCAGTAGGATTATAAATATCTCGTAGGCACCGTCATGCAACAGCATCACTCCACTCTCCCCTTAAATTATCTCACAATTACAGAAGCTCAGTTGTAATGGCGACTTTTCCACAAGGTGGACGACCAGTTCGATTTCCGGCGCGACGGGCCTATTTTCTCTACTCAAAAATGACCAGACTAGATGGGGGCCAAACGACGTCCTATCCGAATGTCTGTGTAAGGTAAAGCGGTCGTGGTGAGAAGCAAATCAAGCGCCACTAACTGGTGATGAAGGTTAAAGATGGTTGAAAGTAAACCTCCACTTCCATACACGGTCAGAAATTTCATACGTCGACACATCATCATGTAGAACTGACGGTTCATTAAGTCATTCTAAAGCGTGCCTTACCAATATATATGACACAAAACACAGGCTGTACACAGTTTTACTGCTTAATGTCGATAACGCGTTTCAGTATCGACTGGGAAACTAATTCGCTTTATAATTCCAACAGAAATATGAACACAACGCAGCACGCCTCGACACACGACACGACACAGCACATCGTCACGGGCATTTAGATATGAAGCCAATTATATCTACCTGAAAATAATCTCTAAGAAGCGGAAACCATTTTTCTGGACACGACCAATAAAGCTGCGATGTGTATATCCTTTAATCGGAAGACGAAATTTGTTGGAAATGGTGTCGCTTGCACGGAACAGGGCACTGGACTACCAACTGCGGGTACGAAATACACTGCTAGACAGTTGCCTACCTCATACTCTGCCGCCGAACTTATGTATTTGTATAATGTTCCACAAACTACTGTTACTGCGTTTCATGCTGTTATATAATATTTTGTTTTGGAATGTGGTCCTGGAGGAAAATGGAGTTCACATGCACCGATCGTGTGCAAAATGCAGTATGACAGGGACTCGAGGTAGTAATACTAATCACCCCTGAATGTAATAAAACAGAGAAACGGTAAGTGGATTCGCCACACATGGCGCAGTAACTGCCTTACAGAACATATTACAGAAGGAAAGACAGGAGGGGCGAGAAGGCGAGGAAGACGACGTAAGCAGCTAATGTTTGGCATTAAAGAAAAGGTACCAAAATTGGGAAAAGAGAGTACGGGGAGGGACGACATGCAGGCAGACTGACAGAGACTTGCAGACAGATTATATGGACGGACGGACGGACGAACAAAGGCAGATTACATTAGTTATATGGACTGTTCAGACTAAACAGACATACGGACAGACAGATAAGACAGACAAACAGATGGGTAGGATAGATAAAGACAGGCAGAAAAATACAAAAATTAGATAGACGGGTACAAATGGTGGCATGTAGACATCCAGACACACACATATATATATATAAATATATATAAGCTGATGGATGGTTGGAAGGGTGGGTGGGTGGATGGACGTACAGTTGGTTGGATGGATACACAGCCAGACTCCATACAGGTACGCTTACCGTATGAGATGTCTCAAGAAAACATTCATACCTGATCGACCGAATGACCTAAGCAACCTCACGAACTTCGGTCACAACAATATTCATTCAACAAGAGAGGTGTAGGATACGGCCGCTGGGACACAGTTTGTAAATTACAGGTCTGGATACAGCGCGTCTACAAGGTGTACCAACTGTGAGTTCTTCAAGATTTGAAGACCTTCCGTGGTCAGACACGCCTGCTCTTGTGACGGGACGGTCTGCTCTTCTTGACTGCCGGAGGTCATCGGCTGCAGAGACCTGAACGACTTCCACCTGCCAGAGATCTGATCGCTGATAACGTAACGGAGATCAGGGGATTTAATTAAAATAAAACCTCAGATCAGGTTTCCCTGTCGCCATGATTTATGCTGCCAATCGACACACCTTCACACCCAGGCCTTAGGGTACGACGCGGACGAAGGCGCTAAACACAGTGCAGTGCCGCGGACAATAATCTCCAGCCAAAATAAGAATATTTCGAACTTCCTTAACCTCCAAATTCCTCTGAGTTTTCCTTCTCCTCCCGTTTATTTGTCCTTCGTCTCCTCTCCTTCATTCTAAATTCCTCCATTCCGTATCTTCACAGTCTTCTTCTCTTCCAGTCCCCCATCAGCTTCCTCTTCTCTTAAAGAAAGCTATCAACTGGAATGTGTCACCGCGTAATCTGATGGTATAAATCTGCCGACGTTTCGGAGAAACTTTATACAATAAGTCCCCCATCAGCTTCCTCTTCTCTTAAAGAAAGCTATCAACTGGAATGTGTCACCTAGTAATCTGATGGTATAAATCTGCCGACGTTTCGGAGAAACTTCATACAACAAGCTTCTCTGCGACACCGATGTGTTTTTACCACATATGAAGTTGTTACACCCTAGAAGACAGCAATCTTCATTGTCAAAGTCACTGTGAAAACTTCAAATTATCTTCTGATTCTTCTTTCTCATCTACATGATGTATTTCTTTGATGTCTAACCCAAGAACTTCGCGTTCGAATATAAAAAATCGCATACATTTGACGAAAATTATTGCTGGAGAGATGTAAAGTGGAGGTGGTCTTAGGGCTTCGTGTTGATGTGGCCCAGGAGAGGGTCAAGTAGCCAGATCCTGTGAATGCGGTAATGAGCCTTCGGGTTCCATATAATGCGGGGAATTTCTCGACTAGCTGAGGAACTGTTAGCTTCTCAAGAAAAACTTTGCTCGATGGTGCTGGTCGGTCCGTCGGAGCGTTGACTGGATGAACGGTCGGTCGGTCGGTCGGTCGGCCGAATGGTTAGGCCTCATTCACACTGCAAGCCGAGCCGAGCCGAGCCGAACCGAACCGATTCGGCCTGGAAAACAAACCTATGTTATTAAGTGGAAGCATTAACACAGCACGCCGAACCGAGCCGAACCGAACCGGACCGAGCGTGTTCACTGGATGACATTTCGTAAGCTGACTCTACTCCCGCCTTCAGGTGAATGGCTGGCTGTTAAAACATGTATACCAGCTTTACGGTTACTTTGAATCTTAACATTAGCGTACCAGACTGCTATTTAAATGGCCTCGACTTCGATTCCAATAGTTGCCATCAACTTTGAAATCAGAATGTACGAATAATAGCAGGTCAATAGTACCTCCCATGACGAAAAGAGTACTGAAAACTCTCCATTCGTACTGTATATAAGGCATACGTACCTCGAAAATTACGAATGCCGCAACGTATTTATTGGTACTCTCCATGCTTTCGAGACAATTACAGCACTGGTCAACTACAGCAGGTCACACCTAGTGTGAAATTCTGCGCACCTGACCTATCTTCCCTTCCTTGAACAAGTTCCAAACTCCTTCTAATGCTTCGAAGCAAGAATTTTGTCCACAAATATTTAGAGACAGCATTCCTGCATCACAGGACGCAGTTTTCAATACGGAGTTAATGTTCTCTGGGGAAATAATCGCTGGTTTACTCCGCGACGCAAAGAGAACGCAAACACAATCTGTGGGTAAAATTCACATCTGTCAACAAGGACCATTCCAGCACAGAGTAAAAACCTGAGACAGTGAACGGAAAACATTTCTCGACAAAAATGAGGAAGTGGGAATTTAAATGAATCTTCGGAGCCGCCCAATGTCATCACATAAGCATCTTAATATTTTCGGAACATATACAATGGACGAACTGTTAGTCTTAACAAAAAAAAAAAGCCTGCCTTTTACTTCCATCAATGGCCGCTACGCTAGCCGGACAATGCTTCGTTGCGTTCATAAACCCCACTCCAAAAGAACAACAAAACGTTGTACTGGTTCCGAGATATAATCCAACCAAGGCGAACACACGTGTGGCGGGAAACGGAACTATTCATTCAGCAGCTCTTATCCGTGACGTCGGCGCTGTGTTTATTAGTCACATTCTACAGCGCCCTCGCAGGCAAGACGAACACTGGACTCGGCTGGGATACATAAAGTGAACATGTATGTTTAACTTTACTTCCCTGGTTGTTGCAGCCGACACATCAATGCCCCTTTGTTTGCGCTGGCCCACAACCAGCTACTACATTCCACGATGGTTACATACAATTTGTTCAAAGTCTGTAATTAAGATGTACAAACGTCGCTGTCTGCAATGGCGGATCTCCAAAAAGGAAAACCCCTTTCACTTGCCCAATTAAAGCCTAGAATTACCGAAACATCCTCACATATCAAGTTCCTACATCACAGAAAACACGCCTTATTTATAATAACCAACCAACAAATGCATAATCTATGCATTTACACAGTTACATTACATGAAAACACTGAAACATCCCACATGATTCGATCCTTGTGGGATCATCATCAGGGAGTATGCATATCAGATAATCTTGTATACAACATTAACTGGCTTAAACGTTGTTCATTCTTCATGTCCTGTGCATCGTGTATAAGAACTGAGAAGTAAACTGTAAGTTGCTCGACGCAGAACATGTGTATATAAAACAATACGGTACTCTTGATACACTAAAACTTAGATTAATATAATTAATTTTTAAACTTTTACATATTTAAATATTTGAAATGTTTAAAATATGAAATTTAGAACGACATTTGTGAGGTAACTACCAGTGTTTCTGGGCAGCTTGTATCTCGTTTTAATGTAATATAACTACGGTATGTCAGTATGAAGACTGGGAATTTTTGGTCAGTTATTACAATTCAGTCATTATCAATGCACGGAACGACGAACACAAAACACAGCTTCTCCATTACAAAGACCAATAGACGGGCGGTAAAAGGTAAAGCAGTCCCGTTACAGGCCTGGAGTGGCCCAGACGGTTCCAGGAAGTTATAAAGTTCCCAGATTTCATGACAACGGCGCAGGATGATGGTAAAAGTGTCAGCCCTAAGCACCGGCCGCCTTTACCCCCAGGAAATACTCCTGGTACTCAGTTCTGTTACAGGCTGAATGACGTACAGCAGTAATGCAGAAAATTCTGTAAAAATGGGCAAGAAATATGGACCGAATGGCAGATCAAACAGCGGATAGGGAGCGATGGGTAAAAAAAAAAACAACGAATAGCCACTCCCAGCAACCACACCATAAGTGTCATGGCACGGATGACAAACAGTGAATCAGCGTGGAAAAGTTCCTATGAAGGTTCAATAGGCCGTCTCTTCCACAAAGGACTATTTAAATAGCCGCGCTGCTCGCCGCAGGGCGGACATCAATGCTTCACGGCGCATGATAACGCCCTCCCTCCCACCTGGCTCTTCAGTGCGAAGTCCGGCGATAAAAAAAAAAAAAGACTCCCTGTAGATTAATGTACGTAACATCGAGACCATCCTGTCGACTAACACGATCTGTTAGGCAATGGGTCCTTGGCCTCTGGGAATGTATACATATTACACTTCAAGCCCATCTTCACGATTAGTGTCATTAACACCCACAGCCTCTTAGGTGAAAGTATGTACACGTTCAGGCTGTCTGGTTATTAATGCCAACTGTCAGGTATAACGTTACAGGTTAATGTATGAGTATGTGGCGGTCACCACCGCCACACATCGACATCACGCTAATTAATGCCCTCCGAGAAGCCACCGACTTTTATAAATAAAACTATCTACATTTCAAGGTCACGTAACGATTAACGTAACCTCTCAGGCACAGAAAACTGCGCACTCAGTCACAAAACCATACCCTGTTACACATGTGTGTGTATATATTACACACGTATCAGTAACACGTTTTATGATTTCAAAACGCCCAAGAGTTGACAACTTGGCAGGAAAGAAGTGAAATTAAAAAAAAAAAAACGTACATTCCACGGTAACCAAAAATCACTAATTTTTCCACTGATTGAATGAACATACTCCATTTATATTCCTCGCCTACTCATCCGCCAATAAATCCATCACATTCCTTCGTTCCTGTCCAGTATTAGCAGTAACAGGCGCAGAGCGATGACCCTGGACTAGACGCAAAGTACCAAATCATTCTATTCACATCTGTTTATTTGTCTCCTCAGCTACAGTCGTAAATCTTCCGCGAACTGCAGTGTGTGTTAATGATTAGTCCAGTAACGTACAACGACAGCTTATCTTCCTACTTCACTACACTCACTCACCAATAATAATGTCATTTCGGTTGATGTATTATTGAATCCTGACCCCCTGCGAGCGTCACAGCCACTGAGGGAGGATACTGTCTGACGACACAGTACTGAGCCAATGAGGATATTACCCGACAGACAAGTCACACTAACCACCATGGATATTACCCGGTGGAATGGTCTTGAGTTACTGACGGTATTACGCGGCACAATAGTCCTTAGTCACTGAGGATATAACCCGACGAAATAGTCCTCAGTCGCTGGGTATATTACCCGGCGAAACAGTACTGCACCAATGAATATCTTACCCGGCAAACCAGAGTCATGAGCCACCGAGGACATTGCCCGGCGGAAGATAGTCCTGAGTCACTGAGGATATAACCCGGCGGAACAGAGTCCTGAGTCACCGAGGATATAACCCGGCGGAACATAGTTCGTACATGCACATGCTGGATTCACCCAAAAGTAAGAATACTGCATTCAGGACATGGCGGAAGTTGGAAATCCTTATACACGTTTTTCCTCAGTCAATCCAGGGATTTTACCTTAAATCTGGCCACATCCCTTCCAATTCATCACTCACAATCCTAGCGTTCCATGTCATGGAGACCGAACTAATGACAGCATTGTTAAAGAAACAAAATTTGTGTTCTGTTGCAAATTGTGAAGGCTACAAGCACATACAGCAACAGATCAGGGCAAAAGGGGGGGGGGGGGGAAAAAAAAACCGAAACGGCCCCCGTTGGGCCGGGGGAACCCCCCCGGGTGGGGAAAACAGGAAAGAAAAGGGGGGAGACCCCCCAAGTTTTTCGGCCACC
>Ga0131853_10022121_pt1 | contig 11514 bp, 6 predicted proteins | sample TergutLab28metaG_FD_92764 | JGI IMG/M metagenome (GOLD analysis project Ga0131853, IMG submission 92764) | Labiotermes labralis P1 segment gut microbial communities from Petit-Saut dam, French Guiana - Lab288 P1 (version 2) (version 2) | ecosystem: Host-associated > Arthropoda: Insects >...
AACTAGATGACACTTGCTTTATTATATATTGCTCAACATGTTTCAGACGTTAATACGTCTGAAACATGTTGAGCAATATATAATAAAGCAAGTGTCATCTAGTTGGTCAACCTTTATTCAAATGTAAAGCAACACATTTCGAAACAAGCAATGTAATACAGTAACTGTTAATCGATTGTCTTCATAAAATGTGACTGTGTATATCTGTTTTAGTTTTGAAAAGTGATGCTGGAGAAGAAAGACCAGTTGAAAAATGAAGACTTATTACAAAGAGTCAAGAAGAAAAATCGTCCCACGTACATTAAAACAAAGGAAAGGCTGACTGTATAAAGCGTATCTTGCGTAGCAACTGCCTTACGAAACTGTTACTGAAGAAAAGTTAAGGGAAAGGTAAAAAGGGCGGAAGGACGAGGAAGAAAATGTAGTCAGTCTCTAGATGACCTTAAGGAAACGAGACTGGAAGATGAAAAGGAAAGAATTAGATACCACCCTGCAGAGAACCCGCTTTGGAAGATGGTATGGACCTGTCGTAAGACGGACTACGTAATATCAGTTTTGTGACCTCCCATCCAAACAGCTACACTAATGGTGGTACATATCAAAAAGGCCCTGCAGTATGCAGTGTGGCTGAAGCACAGATTCTTCATTGAGAATAATTTTACAAAACATTACAGAATAATTTACAATGGAATTTCAAAATAAATCCTCAAAACCAAAAGAACATGCGCCTGACAATGAGGCTCATTTAGGCCGACAGATATATTCGAGAAGACTCCATCGGTTCTAGAAGCATTTTAATAGCCAGCACGGCATTTTTAGACACAAAGTTCTAGTGCTCTTCTGTAACTTTCTTATTCGACACATAGAAATATATCGATTTTGAGGTACCTTCACAATTAAGGTGAGGCTTTCGTTTTCGTAATAATAGTTACTAGGAGTATGGACAATTTTGTGTCTCTTTTTCAATAGTGAAATGGTTTGATGTTTGTTGGACCGTGCATCATTGTGATAACTGAAGAATAAAAACCAAATAGATGCCACTTATTACTGTATTGTACTTCTTATAGGCTCAACATGTTTCGGGCACTACTACGCCCATCATCAGGTGTTCGCGACTACAGTGTTGATTACCACATTGGTCGTTTCGTTCTGTAAAGATGGAGGGGGTAGCGTTAATGTAAAATTATGGTTCTTAGTGGTGTATCTTCAATGTGAAGTTCTTTGTCGCTTGATTGTAGCTGGTAACTTGTTTCTTTTAATATTAATAGTTGTGATCCTTTATGAGTGGTGATCGTAGTGTTCTGTTGTGTGTAGTGTGTTTCATTAGTTGATTGGTAATTCTATGTTTTTAGTGTTAACTAGTATTGTGAATCTGATATTGTACATACCTTGGTTTGCTGTAGGTTGGAAGTTAGGTGCGGTTAGGCTGGAGTAGTGTCCGGGTTGCAGGCTAAAGCACGACTGGTCTTTTCATATAGTACCAGCTGCAACCAAACGGCGAAGAAGTTCACACTGAACATACACCACTGAGAACCATAATTTTACATAAAAGCTACCCCCTCCTTCTTTACAGAACGAAATGACCAATGTGGTAATCAACATTATTGTCGCGAGCTCCTGATGATGGACGTAGTAGTGCCCCAAAAATGTTGAGCCTATAAGAAGTACGATAAAATAATAAGTGGCATCGAGTTTGGTTTTTATTCTTCAGTGAAATTGTTACTTGTTACCCATTTGCAGCTTCAGTGACATTTATTACGAGAAGATAGTCAACGGTAATGAAGTCATGCCTTTCTCAAGCGTATAAATTAATATAGTCCATATTTTATCCATCGATATTGACAACAATGTTCGTACGCAAAAGTTACATCTACCGATGATAAGGAGAAAGAGCTTGTGCTAGCTTAGAAGGTATCAAGCACCGACACGTTCCATTTCAAACAGCGAATAACCCATTTTATACATTTGGTATAGCCTATGATACTGACACTACTATTATTCGAAACGTCATCATCACAATCTTTAGATATCTGTGACCGTGCATCGTGAGCAAATTGTGAAGTGACAGAGAAAACCAACAAGATACGACAATCAGATGTTTATTATGAACACTGTCTCAACATGTTTCGGGCATCATTATGCCCATCTTCACAGTCCTCGCACCCTACAACGCAGCGCCCCACCACTACCAACCACATCCAGCAGAACCAGCGCAGCACACCACATGCAGTAACACAAGGTCTTTGTTCTCCTGAAGATGGGCATATTGATGCTCGAAACATGTTGAGACAGTGTTGATAATAAATATCTGATTGTCGTATCTTGTTGGTTTTCTCTCTCACGTCATCACCACACTTTGAATTGTATAGGCTTCTCGTTATTTATATGACTTCTAGACAATAATCTGAAGCATGCGACTGAAATGTGTAGGAAATGCGTAACACAGTTCAAATGACGCCAGTATCTCAGGGTAAGTTGATATCTAACTACCGCTTCTTATGATGTACACGACATGCCCGTGTTTATTCTCTTACATCCAGTAATCATGGGTTCTATATTACACAGCACGTGTGTCACAAAAAACACAAGAGAATTTTGGCTGCTGGTCTTACTAAGCAGGTGACTGACAAAACTGAATCACTGTGTTTTGCAGAACTCCAGCCTTCAACGAGGGTTTCCAAACGTTGGACAAATTAATTACAGCCAGGCTCAAACCCAATTTATGCCTAATCTAAAATTAACCAAATAATATTCTATGCCATGTAATGCATTATGTATCATAATAAATACGAGTATACTCGGAACAATCGGGGTACGCGGTGGCACGGTTGTAGTTGAGGCACTGTGGTACAAGCCGGAAGGTTGCAGGTTCGATTCCCGATGGGGTCATTGGGATTTTCATTGACTTAATACTTCCGGCCGCACTACGGTCCGGGAATCGACTCAGCCTCTAACAGAAATGAGGTTGCCGGTGTGTAGAGCTTGACAACTTTAACACCTTCATGTGGAGCCCTTAGGGCTTGTCCACACTGTAATGGGAGAGGTTGACACAAACCTTGAAATACAGCGCTGACCCGCAGTTCAAGTGTTACACCAACAAAGCAATCTACACAGCCAACCATCAGCAAACAGCACGGCTTACGTAATGAAAGCATCCCTAATTATCAAACTTCATATATTATGGCTAGAAGTTATTAAAAAAAAGAAGTATGATACTGGCAAGGTATATGACGCATTCTAACATGTAGAGGGGAGTTAGATATGCATTATAAATGATATTTGTATTTTATAAGGCTGTGAAGTCTCATGTTGTAAACTTCCGGGACATAACAACACGAAGACCGGTAAGTGGATACTAAAGTTTGGAGGAGAAAATATTGCCTCAATCTTCAAGGTACGTTTTAATGTTTCTACTCCTAATCGTCTCCATACATACCGCATTAAGAAAACTCTAATTCCTTTGCACATTAAAGTATTATTTGGGAGGAATAATCGCAAATAGGAGAATAATATCAAACATGTCTAGAGAAATAGAAGTAAAAGGCGTGTGGATGAATTCTAGTCGACCAGAAGAGAATCGAATTTGAGGTCTGCGTATGAAACGTCTTCGATAATGCAATAACAGACATATTCTGTGTTAGCGAGACAAATATCATCTAGGAGAGGGGATCAGTTTGATCTTACGGGAAGAAAAAAAAAACAATAAATCCAATACTGAAAATCTGACGTGGTGTTGCACGTGCATCGTTGTGAATCCACAGAAACACATTTTATAATATAGCAGTGTTTGCATTCCTAAGAGTGGTTACTGTTTTAAAAAAAACTGCCTGTGCGTTTTTCATGTCAGTATTTTTTCTTCTTTCATCGTGGAAATAATTCTTTCTGCAGTTTTATGGTCCTGCCTCTGGGATAAGAAAAACTGAAGATGCCTGAGAACAAAGTATTCAGACAGATATTTTGAATCTCAGAGGAATAAAATATGTCATAAGCTGCAAAATATAGAGACCTATACGTAAAGACTTCATTATTTCTAACTTTTGTCTAACACTCTTAGAAGGAAGAGAGATTTACAGCATGCGTAACGCTTCGATGTAGAACGTCGGAATCCGAACTTGGTGGAGAAACAGTAATCTGAAGACAGAGGCACAGCTGGGAGGACAATATTAAGACGGGAGAAAAAAAAAAGAGATTTGAGCAAGTGGGATCAAAACGAAATGACCCAGCAGGAAGCCAACTGCCTGGTCTCGTGAACTCCATAACGAGCTATTAGGATAGAGAAAATTCGCGGAGTTTCTTGGCCATAAGAGACTGAATATCAGTTTTTCTATACAAGATGTGCTCCAGAGTGAAACTTTCTATGCATAAACGATATGACAATATAGAAATGAATCAGAGGAACTGGGTGTGAAGTCCCGGTTGATTAAGTACAGTAGAGAGACTGCGTAACTCTAAGGAACAATGGAGTTCCAGTACAGAAGAAAGTTTGTTGATCAGCTGAAAAACTGTAGACTATTCCCGGATTATCTTGTATATTGATTCAACGTTTTCAGTTTTTTTTTTTTACATTTCAGTAAAAATTACTGCAGCCAAATTGAAGTGCGCGGTGAACAACACTCAGCAATTATTATTACTATAATTATTAACCAACAAATGCACTATATAAAATTTCACATTAAAACACTTAAAATCGCTCCGACATGTTTCGATCCTAAGATCATCCTCAGGGAGCTACGTTGTTCCTCGCTAAAGTCATTTTAAAAACATTCACAAAATAATTCCATTATATTAACATGGTGTTGTGGTAGCATATCGTGTTGTGTAAGAGTACGTTGTTAGGAATGCGTCTGGCCAGAAAAGGTGTTAAATCCCAGAAGTCAGCAACTTTTTCAAGCTTAAACCTTGTGTCAATCATCGCAGAACACAGGGTTACGCTTCACTTACAGCATCCAGTGCTGATCATCCGGTACCAAGTTTCGTGTACAACCAATCAGAAGGCAAAAGGCAAAACGCACTGACATCAAATATCGAAAGGAGTAGATACACATGTAGTTCTTATTGGGGTCCAGGGTTCAAAAGTCAACCATGAGATCAGTCATCTCGATTGCGAACTCCGGCAGTTTACTGAGTGACACTAGGCAAATGACAGAATAGCGTGTCGAGTTGAGCCACTATCGTTTCCTTCCAAATTTTTCTAGTTCATTACTCATTAATCATTTTGTCACTCAATTCTATGTATTCTGGACTATCGACAGGCGTTAAAAACCCCATAAATAAATTTAACCTAACATACAGACAGACAGACAGACAGAATATGTATCTCAGTAATTAACCAAGTTGATGCACAAAAGTTTTGTTTTACAATAAGTTTATTTCATGCCTCTACATGTTTCGAGCACATGTGCTCGAAACATGTGGAGGGATGAAATAAACTTATTGTAAAACAAAAATTTTGTGCATCAACTTGGTTAATTACTGAGATAAATATACTGAGATGCACGGGCAGCAAAACATTAAAAAAAGACAGAAGTTTGCCTTTTAAGTAGTCATTTTAAAGAGTTTGTGAGAAACATGTGTCATTTAGATTAATAGGTAGGTTTGAAATATGAAAGATTTTTTTAAATTGACTTTTAAATTCTGTAAACTTACGTAGAAAACTCGGCGTCTATTCCACATTCCTTCGTAACATTAGGTTGACATTCTGCTCCACCTCAAACGTAAAGGTATCTTTCTTGCTGAATAGCTCAAGATCAATCCCACTTCTACTTTAGAGCAATGATGGACAATTATAAGACTTAAGTAAAATACAATGAAACACAATTCGGTTAATGATATTATTATGGGTATTCTTACATTATTTGTCTGTTAAAATAAATTTTACATTGTAATTGTATATTTTCCGTTATAAATTTTAGTATTTATGGATACTGCCTCGACTGGCGTTTGTAACTTTTAGGTGTGAAATCACCATTGTGTTGTATAGAATTATAAAACATAAGTGCAATGTAGTCAAACACAACTCAGTTAATGTTTTTATTAAAGTTATTCTTACATTATTTTAAAAATAATATAGAAATAATATATATAAAATAATGTGAAAATAACTTTAATAAAAACATTAACTGAGTTGTGTTTGACTGCACTTTACTTACATTTTATAATTCTATACAACATAACGGGAATATCTCACCCAAAAATTTACATATGGACAATAATCACTGCTTTCTGCAACGTAGTGCCCGACGTTCATGCCTGGAGCACCTGTAGGCATTTGCAGTATTAATATCCAGCCTTTAATTCGATTTATAGGTTCGGTTCCACAAATACAGCCATTTTTTTGGAAGAGCACAGAAATATTTCCCACGACCCGATGTTCATTTGAAAGTTTAAACGGTGTCATACTCAGAAACCTGCCTAATTCCTTTGTTATGGTAATAAAATTGGCTTCTAAAGTCATCACATTATCTAAGTCTCTCTGTATGAAAACTAGAAGAACTTCGGAAATAGTAGACTTATTTTCAAAACTTTTTTTAGACGTTGCGATAGTTGAATTTATAATTGCAAATTATCGCACTTGAATGCCTAAACGACGAATATCAGACGTCCCACGTTGTAAGGTGGGGCCGAAACTAGCGCCACCTAATTTATTCTTCTGATATGACGAATGAGAGAAGTATTCATAGCATGTAACTTCGTAAACTGCCCTTTACAGAATGTACAACAACAATAGTATTATAACGGCCACTTTAGATTTCCGATGATAACAACTAACGAAAAGCTGGAGTTAAACAAGTACCATCTGGTACAGAGACAAAACATAAATATACTAATACTAATGGTGAGTTAATTTCAGTCAGAAAACACAACTATAATTGTATGCTAGATGATGGTATTTATTAGCAAACTACATGTTTCGGCCTAAAGCGGCCATCTTCAGGTTACCACAATTACAATTTTGCTCAAAGAGTGTCATATATATGTCTATATTGCATAGTGATGTTGAGATCTCATCACCGTGTTACATGTTACAAGTAAGTTTATCTAGTGGGATGTCTAGTGGGTCAGTGAATGGTGGGGTGTGGATCTCCTTGGTTGGGTATGTATTGGGGGGAGGGGGTAGTTTATGGGGGGCCGTGATATGGGTGTAATGTCTATGGTTCTAACGTTGGGTTGGGCGAGGGGGGGGTTTTGTGGGGTTAGTCTTTTGGCTTCTTCTCGTTCCTCCTCGGGGTTATTGTTCTCGGCGGGGGTTTTTTTGCCTCCAGGGTTCCGTTATGTCTGCGTGTGCGTGGCTTTGGCGCATTTGGTTTTCTATGGGAGAGAGAACAAGTGTGTAAAACGTGAAAAGATGTGAAGGTGGGTAAATTTCAACACACAACGGGGATGACACACCTTAGAATATACTAATACATCCTGTATGGAACACTGTACCGTAAGTGAAATAGAAACACCACAACGATTCCAAATTTTGAGCTCATATCCCAGTAATTTAGAGTACATCAACGAGAGTAACGATGTCATACGGAGAAAAAAAAAAGATAAAAATAATAATTTAATGTATCTCTGCAGCTAGGCATAAATGCAATAACAAAAGATATTGTAAGTTACGCAATGAATTTCTTTCTAAACATCGAAGCTAACACAGCGACTACAAGCAGTAAATTCCTAGTCGTCAAGTTCCGTCAGTTCTGCGTAGAAACTGACTTCCAAGGTTAAGCAACACAAAATTGGTTGATAATTCAGTTCGCTCGCCGTCCTTCAAGGGCCAGTGGCTGTCCTTGAAGGGGAGGCCAAAAGACACGTGACTTCTGTTCGGAATTAATGCGATTTGTAGGCGCAAAATGAAAAAGGCCTAATTGGCAACGTACATCTGTCCGACAGTGTCCATCTTTCTGCGATCTATCTGCAGTATCTGTAGGATGGGACATTTTTTTTTACTCAATTTGTGATTACAGACATTCACTGGAGTTTTCGGACAATTCCGATTTCCAGCCACTCTGTTTCACAACAAAGCATAGTTCACACAAAGCCATAATAAACCACCGAAAGACCTACCCGTTCCGTATTTTTAGATATATAATGTACAAGTTAATTGATATATTTCGCAATCATGTTCGGTTTTGAAGAGCATATATATATATATATATATATATATATATATATATATAAGTAAAGTACAGCATATAAAAATGAACACTGAGTAAATTCAAACAGACAATATTGTACAACATTAAAGTAAAATTATCTATAATAAATACAAAATATATGGCTTGGAAAATAAAGAAGTGAAAGCGGTAGAACTGAAGTACAACATGTTTTAATATTTGTTCCACCCGCCGCCGCCGCCGCCGTCGCGCGCGCGCGCACACACACACACACACACACACAAAACAGAATAACCGTTGGTGTCTTTCCTACTGAAATATGAATGAAAGTTCCCGTTAAATATAGAAACGAAATGTGATTGAGTTTCAGAAAGACAAACATAAAGGACGGAACAAATTCTGAGAGAAAATATAGAGATCGATTGGCAAGAATTCCAGTAACAGGAGGATGGAGAAAATGGCACAATGGTTTGTACACCTCATTAAAATATACAATGGTCTGCCAATCAAGAAAGATGAGATGTTCATGTGGAATGCATGGAGCATAAGTAAAAATGTTTACATAGACCCCCAAAAGGAAGAGAAACCTCGAGTGACCTAGACAAAGGAAATAATATTAATATAGGTTTTAAAGCAATATGACGTCTGGTCTGAATTTATTGTCTCAAGATGGCCCTCAGCGGTGGTCTTCCAAAGGCTGCAACCAAACACCTTCAGATTAAATAAAGTGAAAAATCTGACCAAATACACAATAGAAGTATTGCAGAAACATTTTTAATATATTGCAATGTACATTAACTTTTAACTTACACAGTTGCGACTTTTAATGAATAAAATGTGCCAACACAAATTATACAATTACAATGTAAAAATTTATTTCAACAGACAAATAATGTAAGAATACCCATAATAATATCATTAACCGAATTGAGTTTCATTGTATTTTACTTAAGTTTTATAATTGTCCATCTTTGCTCTAAAGTAGAAGTGGGATTGATCTTGAGCTATTCAGCAAGAAAGATGCCTTTACGTTTGAGATGGAGCAGAATGTCAACCTAATGTTACGTAGGAATGTGGAATAGAAGCCGAGTTTTCTACTTAAGCTTACAGAATTCAAAATTCAATTTAAAAAATCTTTCATATTTCAAACTTACCTGTTAATCTAAATGACACATGTTACTCACAAACTCTTTAAAATGAATTCTTAAAAGGTAAACTTCTGTCTTTTTTTCGACTTTTTGCTGCCCGTGCATCTCAGTATATTTATCTCAGTAATTAACCAACTTGATACACAAAATTTTTTTTTACAATAAGTTTATTTTATTCCTCTATATGCACATTAATTACTCATGGTGGATTGTAATTAAATCCGAAACATGTTTAACATTAAACAATAAAATAACTTTCAAATATACCTGTTACATACACGTCTTCTTAATCATACCACACATGAGACGTCTCACCAGAATATGTATTATGAACCAAAACGAATCGAACACAAATACATGTTTTGAGACCTCTAGTACGCTTCACTGCATCACAAGACGTCTAATATCGTTCAAGATAAGCAAGAATACAAGTAAAGTCGAGAAATTATTTAGAAGGATCGCTGGGATGACAAGAATTTTGTCAGAGAAATGGCGGCGAAGAGACTGTGTTGAGATTAGCATAACACGCCATAACGACCTAAGTCTAAAAGCTTAATGATAATGGTATTTATGATCACGACATAGGTAAATAATATTATGTGCATCTTGCCTATCAGGCCAATCTCATAAAATCTGTTCCAATATCAGGTCAAGCAATATAGTTGGAAGAACGTGAAAGGATAATCGGAAAAGCAGTTAGAGAAAGGGTGCCCATATATTTTAGGTAATAGATTAACATCCGTATTAATAATGACGGGAGGTGCTAAAAGGATATAGGCCTATGTATAAAGACAAGAAATGACCAGAAACAAAATAAAGAACAGATAGTAAGCAGAATTTATTTCCTTCCATATCGCATGGCTTTATTAACTAGCTGTTGTTTGCCGCTACTGACGGTCTTCATACAATCCATCAGCTTCAAATACCAACATCACCAAATGCCTTTCAACGCATGCATGCCTGTATATAAGCCTTACGAACGAAGAGACAACAAAGGCGACACAAGGTTCAACTCACAAGTGTGTTTGTCTGTATTAACCTTTTGATGCCTAATGTCAACTATAGTGGTCGTACCGCACCGCTAACCTCTAAAGTTGCATTTTATATATTCATTCAACAAATATAGGTACTGAATATTTTAAACACGGTATATACTCTCCGTTTCTTTTTCTCTTCAAAATGCAGTTTGTTTCATAATTCTAACTTATTTGGTTCCTGTATTATTCACATTTTATACACAGGGTGTGCTAAAATTAAAAAAATAATATCGGCGCCAAAAGGTTAAAGACTCGCGGTAGCTAAGTTGAGTGCAAAGGCTGCTCGCGATGCAGTAACAGTATGACAGGACAGTTACATTCAATCACCGCTCATACGGTGTGACATTTCAGTCTTCAGTAAGTATTATCACTTTCGAAGTAAGTTAGTTTCGTTACCATTTAAACAGAACTTGCGTTAATCCTAGTAATTAACGAACTTGATGCACAAAACCTTGTTTTATAATAAGTTAATTAAACGCCTCTACGTGTTTCGAGCACTCTTCCCTCAACCTGTGCACGGGAAGGCGTCCTACAGGTGCGATGATACCAGATGCTGTATATACAATTTTGACCTCCTGATGATGAGCACATAGTGCTCGAAACATGTAGAGGCGTTTAATAAAATTATTATAAAAAAAGATTTTGTGCATCAAGTTTGTTAATTACTAGGATTATACTGAGATGCACGGTCAGCAAAACATCAGATCTTGCGTTATTCGTCAAACTCAGTTACTATTTAAGTAACTATGTGTGTGCTTCAAGGTCAAAAAGGAACTTAATTAAGTACATATTTCACCCAAAGGCTAACAGCCGTACGTAAGTTTACTGAACAAATGAGAAATTAAGGAACTAAAAATATATAATTTGAGAAAATATGAAACACGAAGAATATCACAATTGAATACAACGAAAGTATGGTAGATGGTAACAGCACATCTTGTTCGACTTGCTATACCCCTAAGTAAAAAATGACTTCGGGTCACCTGGATAAAAAAAGGAGTGCGGTTCCTGAAGTACGAATAGAACTTTGGCCTACGCCTGGTAGATGAAGGAAATGGGATAGAAGTAGAGAAACATATTGGGAAACAAAGAGATACAAAATAGTTGAATAAAGGTTGACCAACTAGATGACACTTGCTTTATTATATATTGCTCAACATGTTTCAGACGTTAATACGTCCATCTTCAGGAGCTTGCGACTACTTGTTGCGTTGTGTAGGCTGACTT
>Ga0131853_10022123_pt1 | contig 11513 bp, 11 predicted proteins | sample TergutLab28metaG_FD_92764 | JGI IMG/M metagenome (GOLD analysis project Ga0131853, IMG submission 92764) | Labiotermes labralis P1 segment gut microbial communities from Petit-Saut dam, French Guiana - Lab288 P1 (version 2) (version 2) | ecosystem: Host-associated > Arthropoda: Insects >...
AAGTTAACCAAATCACTGTCTTGCAATCACAAACACAAAACGTATATTAGCACCTCAAACGCAATCAACTGATTGTCTATCACACCTCACGGCTACAGCAGGATTCGCGCGTTGAAGGTCAAGTGCATATGACTAGTATGACGTCACGGACAGAGCACAGTACGCAGACACAAAAGACATCCACACTTTTCTCTGGCCAATATCTCCGTAACCATTGAACTTTGGATACAGGTGTTTTGAGTTATATCGGTATAGTTTGACCTAAGGAACACTCTCCCGAAGTTAGGTCCTTTCCTCCTGGGACACCCTGTATATGTATGTATCTGTATGTATGTATGTGTGTGTATGTATCTATGTATGTGTGTGTATGTATGTATGTATGTATGTATGTGTGTGTATGTATGTATGTATGCATCTATGTATGTATGTGTGTGTACGTATGTATGTATGTGTGTGTATGTATGTGTGAATTTGTGTATATGTGTGTATGTATGTTTGTATTTGTGTATGTATGTGTGTGTATATGTATGTATGTGTGTATGTATATATGTATGAATGTGTGTATGTATGTATGTATGTGTGTGTATCTATGTATGTATGTGTGTGTATGTATGTATGTATTTATGTGTGTATCTATTGTGTATGTATATATGTGTGTGTGTATGTATGTATGTATGTATGTGTGTGTGTATCTATTGTGTATGTTTGTATGTATGTATGTGTGTATGTATGTATGTATGTGTGTGTGTGTATGTATGTATGTGTGTATGTATGTGTGTATGTATGTGTATGTATGTATGTATATTTGTATGTATGATGTGTGTGTATGTATTATGTGTGTGTAGGTATTATGTACGTATGTATGTGTGTGTGTATATGTGTATGTATGTGTGAATGTGTGTATGTGTATGTTTGTGTGAATGTGTGTATGTATGTATATGTGTGTGTATTATGTATGTATGTGTGAATGTGTGTATGTATGTATATGTGTGTGTATTATGTATGTGTGTGTGTGTATGTATGTATGTATGTATTTATACTTTTTTAACAGCTGTTCCTGCCGCAATCTCCCTGCCCACAAACCAACAGTGTGCCGACATGGCATCAATTTGCCAGAATGCAACAGAAAGCTTTCCAATTGATCACTTGCAGTTAATTTAGCGTCGTCACGTGCGAATGTACCGGCAGCGTATCTGCCCTTAGTGACAGCACACTTGACAATTGCTGTCAGCTGACAGCTGACAGTAACGTCCTGTGCTCTGCATATCATTCCGCCGAAGGTGTGATTATAGACCGTATTGTGACACAGACGTGGTCTTCACCAGCGACCATCGGTTGTGCCGTGTGATGCTCGTGAAGGTACTGCGGCGGTCGTTGTGTACTGCGCTGTGACTTGATTTCATAATGGATTAGACCCAGCTTTACACAGGTTCTGAGCCATGGTAGCCAACCTGGTCCATGCAACGTATCGCGATGACGTCATGGCCGTTTGTAAGGACTCTTGATGCAGGTTGAAAAGTTTCCCTCTTTTTTCTGAGCCGGTAATTATTAAACACGTAATTTAAGAACGTCGAAATTAATGTCGCTATACAATTAGCACTATTTTATGACCGTGTTTATGAAAATTGAAAATTCTGAATGTTTTTTTTTTGTCCAATGCCACCACATGTCCTTGTGGACTTCGTGTTCCTCCCGCCTGGGCATGGCATGAGTGTAACCGACTTCTGAGGTTGGGACGCCCATGAGGCGCAGTTACGTTGTCGCGATGATGTGAGTGGTGATGTAGGAGGATGTAGTGCCAGGAAGGCCCTTAAACCTACATTCTACCAATCTACCCAGACCATGGTCACCGCGGGATTCCTCCCCTTCAGGGAAAATTCCCACGGTAAAGCCGGGAATCGAACCCGGGACCCCATGATTAGTAGTCAGAGACTCTGACCACAAGACAACAAGGCTGGTCAAATTTTAAATTATGGATTAGAAGTAATCTTATTTGACTGATATAACTGCATTTAACGGACATGGGATACCACGGCAACAACATTGGGGTTAGACGTAAAGGAGCCCCAGAAGCTGGGGATCGACTGAACTCAATAAATAAAATCATCTTCTTCTTCTCGAACTATATGTTTGTGTTGGGGGACCGCGGTAGCACAGTGGTTAAGGTGCTGTGCTACAAATCGGAAGGTCGCTCGTTCGATCCCAGCTGGTGTCATTGGAATCCTTCATTGACATAAAATCCTTCCGATCGCACTAGCCCTGGTGTCGACTCAACCTCTAACAGAAATGAGTACCAGGAGCATATCCTGGGGTTAAAGGCGGTCGATGCGTAAGGCTGACAACCTTACCACCATCCTGTGCCGTTGTCATGAAATCTGGGAACCTTCATTTCCTGGAACCCTCTGGGCCTGTAACGGGACTGCTGTACCTTTATATGTTTGTGTTTGTGGTCAGTTGTATCATGTATTTTGTCTTGCGTTTCTGTGCCGTCTGTGTATTTGTTGTTACGACCGTTTTGCCAGAACGTAAATAACAAGAGAGTATCATATTACGTAACGATATGCTTGAGGTGAAAACTGACGTTATGTCCTTTAAGTGCTCAATACTTGAGTCACACAAATTGCTCTATTGTTACAGAGCTAAGTTTTTATTTCATTGTATGCAACATGTTTCGGCCATACGGCCATAACATGTACTTACAATGGGATTAATCGAAATACAATTTTTATAGCTAGTCAAGCTCGCGTCGTCAACAAATACAAACATTTAACACATTGGTAAAGGTAAAGGTAAAGTGATCCCGTTAAAGGCCCGGTGTGGCCCAGAGGGTGGGTAGAGGTATAGCTCTACTCTTCCATGACCGCGGAACTAGAAGGGGGTGAATGGTCAGCAGCACGCCCCGGCCGCACTTTACCCCCGGGAAAGACCCGGTGCCCATTTTACAGGAGGCTGGGTGGGCCCCAGGGCCGGTCTGGAAGGGCGGAAAATCACATCCCCACTGGGATTCGATCGCGAACCTTCCAGCCCGTAGCTCAGTCGCTATACCGACTGAGCTACCGGGCCCACGTTACCACATTGGTATTCAGTGCAACATATACGAGGGTGAGTCAAATGGATACCTTAAATATGTTTTATCTCCTAATTTACTGAACACAAAAGGTACACAATGACTTCATTTTTCTGTGCAGTATCGTACTGCCACCTGTCGGTCACTCTTCAAACCATGATTATCACCGTTGAAACTTACAAGACAGTCGAGCTTGTGGTTCGAATTTTTATCGCGCATTTAAGGTTTTCATTTGACTCTCACTGATAACTCAACGGGATGAATCGGAATAAAACATCGTATTGTGTTCAGTGGCATAAATGTATGTGATTCTGTCTGTATTTTATTCGAGGTGCGTGCGAAAGGAATATGAACAGTTTAAAACGATAAAGATAATGCGACGCTGTTATGTATTTATGCTCAGTTCATACGTATCAAATTTGTGATAGGTAGATATAAAAATATTTGACATCGTCACAGACTACAAGGCAGGCCATATACGTATAACGTAACATGTTCGTTCGCGTAACCATTGTTGCAGTGGGAAAAACGAAAAGTATTACATATTCTGAGTGTGTGTTTGTAGCCTTAGGTATCCAGCATGCACCATACTGGCATCTGTCCGGCTATACAGTATTTTTCCACATTATCTCACAAACGGTAAAATTTAAAAAAAATTGAACATAAAAAATTTGTGTTTCGATCTTCTATACAACTTTTGCCTGAAATATTTCTCATTCTAAGGATAATTCAGCGAGATGATATAAGTTTGTATTGGTCCTCATGTAGAATACCCGTTATTCTTTTCAGATTGTAATGAAAACTGAATTTTCTGAACAGATTTTTTTTAAAAAATACTCAAATGTGAAATTTCATGTAAATCCGTTTTAGAGGGAGGCGAGTTATTGCGTGCACACAGACAGACATGACGAAGCTAATAGTCGCTTTTCATAATTTTTCTAACGCTCCTAAAAGATGCCTTAAAGTCAAATTTTCACGTAAAAAACATATTAGTGTACAGTGCCGACCTCACGCGAAACACACCGACTGTCCTCTATAAAGAGCAAGGATTGCATTCTGTTTAGATTAATAGTAGCTCTTTGTTGTCAGAATTATGTGATGCGCGCAGGCTGTGTGGTACTTGGCTTTATTAGTGTAAAAGCAGGTTTATGTTTAGTAAGCATTATGTGTGACTTTAATCCATATCCTATGCAAGAAAACTCGCTGCCATGCATGGAATATTCGGGATGCCGTGAATAATGGAGCCTGCTACTAAGGAAAGTAGTCTACATGATGTTTAAAATACGCACCACGCCCTTTTAACATTTTGTTCACGTAATGGATTTATATTTGAGGAGAATATTTGGACCTACGAGGGACGAGGTAACGGGGGAATGGAGGAGACTGCATAACGAGGAGCTAAGTGATTTGTACTGCTCACCCAATATTGTGTGGGTGATAAAATCGAGAAGAATGAGATGGGCTGGACATGAAGCGCGTATAGGTGAGGAGAGGGGGGGCGTATAGGGTCTTGGTGGGGAAACCGGAGGGAAAGAGACCACTGGGGAGACCAAGGCTTAGATGGGTGGATAATATTAGGATGGATCTCCAGGAGGTGGGATGTGGGTATACGGACTGGATTGGGCTGGCCCAGGATAGAGACAGGTGGCGGACGGTTGTGAGTGCGGTAATGAACCTTCGGGTTCCGTGAAATGCGGGGAATTTCTTGACTATCTGCAAACCAGTTAGCTTCTCAAGAAGGACTCTGCACCGTGGAGTAAGTAAGTAAGTAATTAATCGATTTATATTTGAAACCATTCCCCAAATAAAACTGTGATAATGGAGACGCAGTGTGTTCCATTGGCGGTAGGAGCTGAATCTTAATATATTATACGGATAACTCTCATGTTTGAAAGGGTTAAGACACTTCCCCGCATCAAATGTTATTTTCCGCTCAATTTTCCGGCGAGTATAAACACTGTGCTTTTTAAAGTGGCATTGGAGAGGTTTAACAGAGAGCGCTGATGCTGAAGCAGCAGCAGCCAATGAATATTAATAGCCACTGTACACTCCTGCCAACATTATGCAAAAAAGCGTCACAGCGAATGGGATTGAGGTAGTGTGCTAAGTACATTTGCGAATGTTGGGCAAGGTGACTGTTTCTTAACTGCCGATGCGTTGGAAGAGGCGATGGGACTTTTAGATATTTCGATCCTCGAAATTTTTGGAATTTAATACTTTTGTACTTCAGACGGCGACGTTAATATGAATAGTGGGTAATGGTTTTGTTCTTAACTTCGCAGAAGACACGGAACGTCCGCGTTACGGGAAAAACGGTTAGTGAAATTCAGGGAAATCATCTGTTGTTCAGAGAGATGATTAATGCTTGCAGATATTCACAGGTAATATATCGGTGTTTTTTTAATGTCATCACCACCATCATCATCATCATATATATTTCATGTAGTTGGGCCACTTGTTGATCCGTTCCGCTCTCACGTATCCAGAAGTCTCTTCAAAGGTCTACCACGATTCCTTATGCCGGTTGGGGAGTAGTTTTTTTTAAATGTATAATCAGTTTCATATCATGTGGTTAACAATTGGTGTTATTTGGTGAAAAATGTACTGCTTATGTGTATACAGAATTAAAAGAAATCCTCGCACGATTTCCGTGTAAGCTAATCCCACGTTTAAAATAGTCGACAAAATGGCTTAAGGTACCAGATAGTCGAACATGGTCGTTTACTGGTTGTGTGTACAGTAGATATAGAGCACGATCGTCTGTTAACAAATGTGCCCTCCACAGGCAGGGGTATGGATCCAATTGATCGTCAGGGTTTACTGCAGAGGACACTCAGTTTGGGTCGTCCCAAATATTGAGGGTATTGCATAAGAATCTACACGGCTTTCATTTCACAGCTGCAATTATGGCATGTTCATTGGTTGGTGTCTGCATAGTCCGCGGGAGACGTACATTCTTAAGTGGCGTCGTCGCTGCTGCATTCGTCGGGACTTACTAGCGTCTGGATGACGTCGACCAGAATAATACAGGGCGTATCTTCCTGTTTCAGTCCAAGATCAATTATTGCAGGGATCGAAGGTTCAGGTCATTTCACGCGTTTCGTAGTGTGCGTATTCCACTGTAATTCGATAGCAACTAAGCCCTGTTGTGCCCTACAAATGCGGCTTATTTTCGTGACAAAGAACACGGCATTGTGACAGGTGTCACAACAAGACAGGCAGTGTACATATAACATAACATTGAGGCGCTTTCTTGAAACCATTGCTGTAGTGGAAAAGCATTTAGAATGACATATTCTGTGCGGATGTTTCTAGCCATAGGAATCCATCATGCAATGCGCATGCGCCAAATTGTCATCTGTGGCCTGCCCGGCTGTACAGAATTTTTTTCCCCATTGCCTCATAAATGGCAAGAATTTGGAAAAAAAATTATTGAACGTAAAATATTTATTTGAATTTTCTCTCCAACTTTCGTGTCAAACATTTTCCATTCTTAGAAGAATTCAGCCAAATATTATCGTAAATGTGTATTGGTCTTCAGCGGTGGCACAGTGGTTAAGGTGCTATGCTACAAATCGGAAGGTCGCTGGTTCGATTCCAGATGGTGTCATTGGACTTTTTCATTGACATAAAATCCTTCCGATCGCACTATGGCCCTGGGGTCGACTCAGCCTCTAACAGATATGAGTACCAGGAGTATTTCCTGGGGGTAAAAGCGGCCGGTGCGTAAGGCTGACAACATTACCACCATCCTGGGCCATTGTCACGTTATCTGGGAACCTTAACTTCCTGAAACCCTCTGCACCTCGGGCCTGTAATGGGACTGATTGACCTTTTTTATATTAGTCATTATATAAAGTGCCCGTTACTTTATATAGAGTACCCGTTACTTTATATAGTACCCGTTACTTTATGTAGAGTACCTGTTACTTTATGCAGAATACCAGTTACTTTATGCAGAGTACCCGTTACTTTATACGGAATACCAGTTACTTTATGTCAGCGTACCAGTTACCTTATGCAGAGTATCCGTTACTTTATGGAGAGTACTCGTTACTTTATGTAGAGTGCCCGTTAATTTATGCAGAGTACCCTTATCTTTATGCAGAGTACCCGTTACTTTATGCAGAGTACCCTTTACTTTATGCAGAGTACCCGTTACTTTATGCAGAGTACCTGTTACTTTATGTAGGGTACCCGTTACTTTATGTAGAGTGCCCGTTACTTTTGCCAGATTTTAACGAAACATGAATTTTCTTAAAATATTTTTCTAAAAAATATTCAAGTACCTAAATTCATGAAACTCCGTCCCGTGGGAGCCGAGTTGTGCCATGCGGACGGATAGATGGACGGAAAGACATGACGAAGCTAATAGCCGCTTTTTTTCACAATTTTGCGAAAGCTCTTAAAAACTGAGTGTCTCAGGACATGTGTTGTATGAAATTATCGACTCATGTTTCAAAAGGGAATCACACATTCTGCACAGTGCGTAATACACACGCACAACAGGACTGAACGAAATATGCAGCCATAATACTGAATACTTCAACAACGACTTGGATATTGCAATCAATATTGTAAGAAGGTAAATCAGTCCCGTTACAGGCCTGGAGAGTCACAGAGGGTTCCAGGAAGTTAAGGTTTCCAGATTTCGTGACAACGGCACAGGATGGTGGTAAGGTTGTCAGCCTTACGCACCGGCCGCCTTTACCACCAGGAAATGCTCCTGGTACTCATTTCTGTTCGAGACTGAGTCGATCCCAGGGCCGTAGTGCGATCGGAAGCATTATGTCAATGAAAGATTCTATGACACCATCTGTAATCGAACCAGCGACCTTCCGAATTATAGCACAGTACCTTAACCACTGTGCTGCCGCGGTCCCCCTGCAATTAATATTGTAACTTTGGCAAAGCGCAGGCTGTAGCTCCCTGATGACGGTTTAATGTAAACCGAATCTTGTTGGAGCGACTATTATAGTGTTAAATGCTTTAACAGTTTAACAGTTAAAATGACTTGTGTGCATTAGTTGGGACAAATAAATGATTTAATATTATGAATGCACGGAAGAACCATAAAGATTCATAAATTGATTCCAAGACGTTTGTTATTTTAAATCATTTTTTTATTATTTGCATTATCTGAAAAGCCAGTATTAGAAATTTGGAGGCAGTTGAATACATACGCAGGCTTGGCTTAATGAAAGTGAGATTTTCTGGAGTTGGGAAATTTCCTGTTTCCATGATCGAAATTTCGTACGCGTAAGTGGTTACAGTAAAGTAAGGCTTCCTACCGATCACATGTCCGTCCGTAACGTGTTTGGAACTGCTTAAAATCTTACAATAACTGTCATATGGAAACAATTCTTAATTATTAAACAGACAATTTTAAACAAACAATTTTTGTCAGTGAATAAAGCCCCATTTAACCCTCATTTAATAAGCAAAACGCATTAATTTTAAAGTGTAATTAATCTCATGGCATTAATACCTTAAGACTCTTTTCACTAGCAAATTGTACTGAAATTTGAGGAAAAAAATAGTAAAGTGCTGCATTTGGAGCATTGCTCTGTGTGTTGCTGAGATTTGGACACTTCGGAAAGTGTGTCAGAAGTGGCTTGAAAGTTTTGAAATGTGGGGCTGGAGAACGATGTGGAAGATCAGTTGAATCGATTGTGCGAAAAATGAAGAATTATTATATGGATCAAAAAGGACAGGAATGTCGTACGTTCAATGAAATAAGAAAGCCTAACCGGATTGGTCACATATTGCATATGAACTGCCTTCTAAAACACGTTATTGAAGGAAAGATAGAGGGAAGGATAAAAGCGACGAGAAGGCGAGGAAGAGGGCGTAAGCAGCTACTGGATGAAGAAGGTACTGTAAATAGAAACAGGAAGCACCAGATCGCACTCTGTGGAGAACTGGCTTTGGATGAGGCGGTGGAAATGTCATAAGACGCAACATGCGGTGGATGGTTACCTTGAAGTTTTTAGTCTCTCTTCGCTGTTCTTTATATCTTTCAACATTCAGAAAAAAAAATTACAGCGAGAATTCTATCAATTTCAAATTGGTTAATTTAGAATTTCATTTAGTCTAAACAAATTTCTGTATATTTGTTGGTTTCCATAACTCACTTCCAATCTTTATCGTTGCACCCTGCATTTCGTACAGTCATTTAATCAGCACACCAACTAATGCACATACATAAAACTTTTACATTAAAACATTTAAAATCGCTCCAACATGTTTCGATCCTAAGATCATCTTCAGGGAGCTACACTGTTCCTTGCTAAAATCACATACTTAAAAACACTCATTGATTAATTTCCTTACATTAACTTGGTGCTGTGGCAGCATGTCCGTAATATAAAATATATTTATTAAGTACATTGTAGTGACACTAACCCCCTCTACTAGCTCGTAAACACAACACGAATCCTTCCACGTAACCCATAGCCAGTCTGACGTAACGTAACACACTACACACACCCATAGTCAGGCGTATTCTCAGCAGCGTACGACTTACACAATACGACATGCTGCCACAGCACCAAGTTAATGTAAGGAAAGTAATCAGTGAGTGTTTTTAAAATGTGACTTTAGCAAGGAACAGTGTAGCTCCCTGAAGATGATCTTAGGGTCGAAACATGTTGGAGCGATTTTAAATGTTTTAATGTAAAAAAATTTATAATTGAGCATTATTTGGTGTGCTAATTAAATCACTTCCAGTCGTTTTTCACACTCTGAATTTGTGATTAATTAGGAAAGGATCCGTGCAGCTGTCACAACAAATTTTATTTCTCCTTTTGCATCTCTTGACACAATCCAACGCCTATCTTTCGCAGATGCCATTTTGGCGTGCTAGACGATATTGCTTGCTCCACTGAGACTTCAAAGGGTGCTGTCAGTACGGCAGCTGCTGACAACGCCTGCAGTGCCACACACACACGTCAGAAAGCCAAATGGCACACGTGAATACCGAACCACTGGATATTTTATAGTCCAGACGCGATGGCTCAGTCAGTATAGAATTCATGCTACGGGCAGAATTACGGTGTAAGGAGGTTCGTTTCCAAGAGCGTTTTTTTTTCTACGGAATCCACCCCCCGAATTTGGGCTTCACCAATGGCTCGCCTTCCACTACTGTCGAGGCCCATACGTCATGAATTTGTGCTTAATGAAATACAGGTAAAATTTATAGAGAAGGGAATAGGGAGATCGTAAACTGTGTCCTCATTCAGTAGGTTTGGAGAACGAATGAGTGATCGGTAAGTTCTGTGTGCTTAAGTAATATGAATATGCCTCACATGTTGATGTTTTCAGTTACCTGTCGTGTCTGAAACACGGAGTGAAAATAATCGACACCAGGTACACATTACATAGCATGCAACTGTATAGGAAAAAATAACACGAACACATCTTACTGTGTATGTATATTTTCTAAAATTTACCAGTTTGTTTGTCTCTTTTTGGCGCAGCAGCCCCCAGTGGGCTATGACCTCCTCATTCACGAGGTTTCTAGATCCCACACAACTATGCATCATCATCGGTCAGACTCCTCTGGACGAATGATCAGCCCGACGAACAGACCTCTACCTGACAACACAACATTCACAACAGACAAACATCCACGCTCCCGATGAGATTCGAACCCACAACCTCAGCAAGTGAACGTCCACAGACCTACGTCTTAGACCGCGCTGCCACTGAGATCCTCAAAATTTATCAGTACGACATAAAATTGGCTTTCAAGAATTAAAACCTGTTGAACATTTCGTTCCGCCCATTCACATGCAGGGTCTGGATCAGTCATAGCGATTAGGAGCTTGCTTGAAATACAAATTTTTATCCAGGCACAACAGTAAGAAAAAAAGACGTCGAATAACAAACATACGTCACACGTGCTGCAGGATCATGAAAAGCCTATGATGTCTTCAAAAGAAAATTAGCGAGCTGTCACTGAAGTGAAATACAAAAGGTTTGTAGAATTGCTGTGCTCTAAATGCTTTGTATGAATTGCCTTATGATGATTTCTTGGAAAACCGAACCTGTAGCATTAAACAGAGTTGCTTCTGTGTGATGTTTCATTTCTCTTTCACTCGTCACAACTTGTGTTGACTTCACCATGTCTGTATTTACAAGCCCGTCTCGTGACGTGGGCTTCAAAGGCAGATTAATTTTCCTTTCACGTAACGTTATATGCCTGGAGGGATTGTGGTTAACCCGTCAGTGCAGACCTTAACTGTCTTACAAACTTAAAGCATCCTTTTCATGGGCAGTAGGTGGAATTTAAACCCCGAGATTATTAAACCTGTGGGGACCCAGGCGTAGATGGGTGGATAATATTAGGATGGATCTCCATGAGGTGGGATGTGGGTATATGGACTGGATTGGGCTGGCCCAGGATAGAGACAGGTGGCGGACGCTTGTGAGTGCGGTAATGAAC
>Ga0131853_10022125_pt1 | contig 11513 bp, 5 predicted proteins | sample TergutLab28metaG_FD_92764 | JGI IMG/M metagenome (GOLD analysis project Ga0131853, IMG submission 92764) | Labiotermes labralis P1 segment gut microbial communities from Petit-Saut dam, French Guiana - Lab288 P1 (version 2) (version 2) | ecosystem: Host-associated > Arthropoda: Insects >...
TATGCTTTGAACAGAGCACACATGCGTGATATCTTCCTACGCTGCGCCAAGCAATCCCAGTCCAAGCCTCCTGTGTTATGCGCAAATTTAGCCGCTCTCTTTTGGACCCGTTCTGAAGCATTTGTCTGCCATTCCCTGTATGGATCCCAACACGCTGCCCCATATTCCAGTATCGGCCGTACCAATGACTTGTACGTTATACTTTTCGTATTTTTATTACCCCTTGTAACAATCCGCATTACAAAATGTAAAGCCCTCCAGGCTTTTTGAACCGTACGATTTACCTGATCGGCCCAGCTTAAATCGCTACGTGTGATGATCCCCAAATATTTGCAGGAGCTATCTTCAGGAATCTTCTGGTCCCTAAGGGTATAATTTAGCGGATCTTGTTCTGAATTGAATTATCATTACTGACTTTCAAATTTATAGGCAGATGCATAGCCGTATTTAGTCACGTTATTAGATTTTCAACCATATTTTAAGGCAGAGGTACGTGTCGCATGAGTTGCGATTTTAATTATATAACTAAAAAGAGTTTCTAGTTTAACCCTTTAAAAAGCCGCGTTAAATCCCATCTGCCATCTGCTGGCATTATTAGGAGCTCACCATATTCTCCACGTTAGCAGGGTAAAGGGTTAAGCTGTTGGTCTGTGTATGTCAGTCTGTAGTGTTTTAAATACCTTGAAAGGGCAAATTGTCACACATTGTCTGTTTTGATTATTAGTTTAACCTTTTAAAGCCTAGCGGTTTCTTTACGTACCACCAGGTTTAACATCCAAAAATTATGCATGCTGCTCGCTTTGCGTTGAGTGTTTTGTACAGATCTCAACACAGACAGCGGCCTTTGCTGCATACGTCATTAACTAACTGATTTTTACAACCGTGGTGAAAAGTGTTTACAGCGCGGTACGGAATGATTCCTTATATAAAGCAGTTTACGTTTAGTCTATAAAAGGTTAATATTATAAGTTATATTAAATGATGATTTAAGTCTTCTGTAATTTTTTGTATTACTATATTTCATGTGTGCCCTGTTTATTGTCCTTCATCATTTATGTTTGTGTGATATGCTATTTCTGTAATTGGCCATCTGGTTGTTGACTGGGCACGTTAATAACATGAATTGGATTTTAATTTTTGTGTGTGTTTTACCGATAAATTAGTGAATATGCCAAAATAAGTTGGATTACATAACGTTTAATTGCCATGCATGTTAACGAGAAATTTCTTACAAAGAACTTTGCTGGTACTTGGCAGGTACCAGTTTCGAAACTTAAACACCTGCTATCCTGAATGATTTTTCGTGGTTTTTCTCAGTTCGTCCACATACAACACCACAAAAGATACCGGAACGTTTTCTTCCACAATATTTGCAGTGTATTGCCCGTGACATCATTCCACGACATGCAACCTTAACAAGCGACGTTAAAAGTCCACAAATACTGAATCTGGTCCGTAAAGTTAAATTGTTAATTTACCGATATAATTACAGCTTTAATTTTTTTGACTTACCCAGAAATTATTTTTCCCGATTGCGCAAAAGCCCGCAGTTAGTCAGAATTTTCCCATTGGCAGGTATTCACGATCACACTCAGACACACCACACTGGGTAGGTCTCCTCTGGACGAGTGATCAGCCCGACGCGGAGACCTCTACCTGGCAACACACAATATTCACAAAATACAGACATCCATGCGCCCGGCGGGATTCGAACCCGCAATTCCAACATGCGAGCGACCGCCAACTCCACGCCTTAGACTGCGCGGCTACTGTGATCGGTTATTTAACAGGTACACAGAAAAATTACAGAATGTGGAGCTTCTTAACTTTAACCCCCTAACAAATATACAATAGGTGTAGGTATCAGTCAATAACACAACATTATCTAAAAAGATGTTTAATGAAGGATGATAGTAACTACATGTTTCGGTCCATTGCGGCCATCATCAGGTTTTCATCCGAAAGTATGGTGGTAGTGTTTTATAGGATTGGTATGGGTATGTATTTTAGGATTTTAGGACCCCTAACAAATATAACCGTAGTGGCAGAATCACGAATGAAATTTGCCGATCATGTAGCCCATGTGACAGGGAGAGTAGTACCGGGTTCTGGCTGTAGAACATGCAAGGCAGAACATATTTTCTGAAGATTATATTAAACAGCATTTTTCAAATGGGATAGTGGTTGCATTTATCTGCTTCAGGGTAAGAACCAGTGGTTTTCTATGTAGTACGCTGTAATTGGCATTCGGAGTGTACAAAATACTGTAAATTTCTTGAGTAGATGAGGAATTCTATTCTTCGCAAGCAGGACCATGTTCCATGCACATAATTATTTAACCAACGCAATATTGCATATGTCCAAACTTCTATTCCCACACTCTTTAGTTATCACTTCCGTCTCGTAGACACAAATATGCTTGTGTTTTGTCACACAGCTTTGTTTATATATGAGCAGGAAGAGAAGTGTGCGTTGCTGAACCGCCACTTTGTGTTCTGCAGTCCAAAACATATTTTCCCTGTTTCAGTTCGTCGTGTAGCGAACTAAGCCATTCCACTCTCCAGGCACGTTCTGCAGTACGGCTCCCTCAAACAAAAGAATTAACGTCTTCTGTTTTTATTACTGCCACCAGCATCCGTACGGGAGCAGAATGCACAGCATCATGGAATAATTCACTATTGTATGTTAATTTTACATAAGCTGACAACTATTTTATATATCAACCTTTCTACCTGCACCTACAGCAAGTAGTACGCCTAATTTGTGTGTTTTTCTGAGCTGTAATATTATGACATGTCAAGCACCAACCTTCGAAAGTTGTGCGGGCAAAACAGCATTAAAAGTTACGAACGGACTGTGGCCTTACGTGAGATATTCGAGTGCTTGTTTCAGGTACTTTATGTTAAAATTAAACATAATTTCTTCAGCATGACACAAATTTAACAGTCAATATATTAATCTATCTGTGGACTGCGAGTAAGGAGTTTTCTCGGTCTTCAGTAAATTATAAGAGTAATTAAGTTGTGGGGCTCCGTTGAAATGATTTGCCAACTTTATGGAAGAGGCTTGTAGTTAAGAATGTGAAAGTCACTGAGTTTGTCGTAAAACTTTTCTCCTTGTATTAAAGAAGAAAGTTCATTACGTTATCAATAACAGCCCACCACTGATTATTGCTTTGAACTTTGTGAATTTATTCCACAACCTTGATATGATATATGATATGATATGATATGCTATCTTTATTGCTGCACCGTGCACTTCGTAGAATCACTTTAATTGTACCAACTAATGCACTTATATAAAAAAAAATTCACACTAAAACACTTAAAATTGCTCTAACATGTTTCGAGCCTAAGATCATCTTCAGGGAGCCATATTGTTCCTTGCTAAAGTCACATATTAAGAACACTAACTAGTTAATTGACTTATATTAACCTTTTGGCGCAGGAATTATTTTTTTTTAATTTTAGCGCACCCTGTATATAAAATGTGAATAATACAGGAACCAAATACGTTAGAATTATGAAACAAACTGCATTTTGAAGAGAGAAAAAACGGAGAGAGTATATACCATGTTTAAAATATTCAGTAACTATATTTGCTGAATAAATATATAAAATGCAACTATAGAGGTTGGCGGTGCGGTACGACCACTATAGTTGACATTAGGCGTCAAAAGGTTAACAGGGTGTTGTGGCAGCATGTCGTACTGTGTTGAGAATGTGCCTGTCTATGGGAGTGCGTCGTGTGTTATGTTGCGAGAGAAGCCAGTCCCATCAGCTTTCTATTCAATGGACACTGCTGTCCCTTTACCGGGAATTTCGGCAGCCAGGTTACACAGCTGATTTCTCTTCTCCACCGGTAACTGAGGACGAGTGTGTGGAGCTACGTCTTTGCTCCCCTAGACTTCTTCAAAGCATGACACTGTACTCAACACAGATTCGTCACACTTATCACCACGCAAATGTAAACGTGGTATTTTCAGTTAAGTTAAGGCACTCTACTGCCCAAATGTTTACATGTACATTATTCAAGCCACTGCCGCCTCATTCAGATATTCATTGCTACGTTGAAACGTCAAAGGATATTAGACTTTACATAAATAAGGGGGGGGGGACAATTCTCAATAAATCTAGGAGTCACTCCCAATTCTAGGCGCCAGATGGACAACACGAAGCAATCATAAAGATAGGTACAGTGAGTCAAACACAATTGTGAATATATTATTTTTAAGGAGCTTTATTCACATAGAGTGTCTTGCGAACAATTACGTGTTTCGGCCTTTTTTCTAGGCCATCATCAGGTTGATAGTGTATCTTATTCGAGGCAAATATACAATAAAATATAAAGTCTTTAGTATCTAACGAGATTAGTTTTCATTGATAAAACTTCTTTTTCGCTTGAATATTAAATATTGTGAGACTTAAAAGTTAAAAACACCAAGCAAGTCCCACACTGAGGGCCCACAACTATTAGACACCAATATACAATTATTTCAGCACCCCTGATATAAATTCATATTTCTATTTGCAATTAATAGACATGTAACAGTTCATTAGATTATGAGGACTAAGCGTTTGACAGCGTGTACTTCGAAGAGGAATACGTTGTTTGAATCTCGCTTCGTCCTGGAACACCTTAGCACTGGATTCTGTTCACGTATGACCATATTTGCTTCTACATTAGAAATCACGTAATGGTATCAGGACACGGCTAGCTTGGTTATACAGACGTGTAGCAGCCATCACAATCAAACTCTGTATGAGAAAATAATGGTACGACAAAACACTGACCATCAATTTGAGTTTCGCATGCGAGCGAGTTCTCGGAGCAGAGTAAAGGTCAATATTGCATACAGCACCACTGTTAGCAGCCTCCGGCCGACTCAGAATTTATTGACCTGAATGCTATTTGCTACCAACAAACGTTTCGCCTCTACCCTTTCCCCATTGTGTATACACTGTCAATGTTTCTAACTATAGCAATAGAATCAATTATTAGGGTAATTACCCTCCCTGTGAACCCCTCTCTCTAACCCGTTACACCCCCCCCGATTCTATCATGGAGTTCCAAGTGGTTTAATCAAATTACAAGCCTCCCCTTCTGTGACGTCATACCAACAAGTCTGGGAACAAGAATCGAGTACACAGCAACGAACTGTGTAGTTCATAACGATTTGATGAGTGTATCATTGCAGGAGCTGAGTGTCGTACTGGCCGCGAGAAATTCTGTTTGTTAACTTCATCACTGCAATAAGTCCCCTTTTGACACTGAGGTTTCGTGCCGGAGAAAAGCGACGTACAGACCAAGGAGAGAGGGACGTTATGTGACCAAGGCTTGAGCCACGATCAAAAATGAAGTTGTGGCTCTTTTGGATTGTGACGAGGAGTAATAATGTAGGAATGATACGACGCTTCGGGATATCATTTCCGATCCCATCCTCAGCCTTGCTAAAACAAGAATTGTTCTTGTTTTATTGAGCCTGAGGATGGGATCGAAAATATCTCCCGAAACTTCTATCATTCCTACAGTATTACGCTGTGTCATAAACCACAACAGCCACAACATCAGAAAGGGACATTGTTTCCTTAACAGTTTGATAACGTACAGGAGGAGACAACGTCATGTAAGTTGCGGGCAAATAACAAAGAATTTTTTTATAATACACGTACAGTCGAACACACAACTATATTTTACCTAGTCGTACAGTAGGAATACAGCTACATGTTTCGGCCCTATATGTGGGCCATCTTCAGGTTGTGATGTCACTTACACAGCAGCTATACAAGATATGTGGGGTGTTTTTTGGGGATTGGGTGGGGGGGGGACGAGATCTCGTTGTTTCAGTAGTGGGTACCGTGACCTAGGGCTGTTACAAGTGGATCATCATTAGTTGTTTATGTACTGTACTACTAGGTAAAATATAGTTGTGTTCGACTGCACGTTTATTACACAAAAAATTCTTTGTTATTGAACCAACACAACGGGGATGACGCACCTCAAAAACAAAAAAGCTTATTCGAAGATTTGGCTACCAAAATTTTTCAGCGTTATAAAGGAAACAGTTTTTGGGGCAACGTTATGCGAGAAACCTCTGTGTTTTTGGTTATGTTCTCCTGAGTTTTATAACACACACACACGCGCGCGCGTGCGCGCGCGCACACACACAAACACACAAACATACACACATAGTTAAAAGTATCAACACATTTAGTGCAGCATATGTCAGCTACCTCATTGTCTGTGCTGGTAGATTTGACGTGGTTTTCTGGCGAAAATGACGCTACAAATAACTTGGCCTTATGAATTTATATACTGGAACAGTACCACTCTCAGATAAGGAGTTGGCCGTTTGTAAAACAACTACTTTTTGAAGCTGCCTCGATTTTTTAGGTGAACAGGATAAAAAGGCAAAAGGTCAATTCTATCCGACCCTAGATGGGAGTTACCCTCAAGCCAGTATTTCTGTATGGATATAAATAGGGGTAGATTTTCTTCATCTGATAGAGAAAATAGACAATATGTGGAATGCGATGGTTTTAGACGGACTAGAAATGGGAAATGGGAAATAATTGAAACAATACGGTGTCCTGCAACCCTAAACAAGAAATTTTCTCTGCTAGCTAAATGTACCAAGCTGATAACAACGTAGTTGAGTTACATTTATTCTTCCTGATAACAAAACAAAACTTATTTTAAATTACATTAAGTTAAGGCGACAAAGTTTTTATTTCTCTTCTTAGTTTTCTTTTATCTCAGTAATTAACCAACTTGATGCATACAAAATTTTTGTTTTACAATAACTTTATTTCATGCCTCTACATGTTTCGAGCACATGTGCTTATCATTATGAGGTCAAAATTGCATCATCTGGTATATCACACCTATAGGTGTGATGATACCAGAGGCTGTGTAATGCAATTTTGACCTCCTGATGATGAGCACATAGTGCTCGAAACATGTAGAGTCACGAAATAAACTTATTGTGAAACAAAAATTTTGTGCATCAAGTTGGTTAATTACTGAGATAATTGTACTGAGATGCACGGTCAGCAAAACGTCAAAATTAGTTTTACTTATTTTTCTAAATTATTTTTCGACTTTAAATTTTCTTTCGTAGCGAATATGGAAAGTGTCTAGTTACATCGGAGACATTCCATTTCTTTTGTTATACACAGCAATATTTTGTTATGCCTTTACACCACCTGTTCTTAATTTCCCATCCCAGTAGAGCAGACAATAAATCTGATTCCGACTTTTTAAATATCTTATTTGGTATGACTAAGGTCGTTCAATGAACTTTAGCATTGCGTTTACCGTTTTCTCCAAGAAAATGATATATTTGGTTTATACCTTTTGCTTTTTCGTTACAGAAATACAGGGTTATTCAAAATGATTTTCGGAGTCATACACAATACACTCCAGATGCAACCCTATGTGATTTCTTTCTATGGGGTTACGTCAAAGGATCAGGTTTATAACTCTTATGTGCGTCATCCCCGTTGTGTGTTGTACAATCGTTTGGTAATGTTAGTGCGTGGCACTTATGTCTCCAACACAACTGTTTTATTGGTTATTATAGGAGGTAGTTGTAGTTGTAACCTCCTATAATAACTAATAAAACAGTTGTGTTAGACATAAGTGCCACGCACTAACATTACCAAACGATCAGGTTTATGTTCCTCCTCTTCCAGCAAGTATCCCGGAACTGAAGGTACGAATCAGAACCGTCATTGAAACCATCACCGCTGACATACGGAACGAACTCGATTACCATGTTGATTTTTGTAGAATCACAAAGGGTGAACATATAGAGCACCTCTAAAGTATGTAACAAAAACTTGGAGTATTGTTCTATTAAATAAAAGAATATATATACCCCTATCTCAAGTGTATTGTGTAGGAAAAGTTGTTAAAACCCCGTCAATCATTTTGAATAACCCTGTATTTAGGTTTCGGTACGATATGTTCTAATTTTCTTAAAATACATCTTGAATTACCTTAGGTGACAGCAACATTTTCATAAAAGACCTATTCTTTTAAAAAAAATCTGCATAAAAACTTCATAACAGATATAAACTGGCATATTCCTTAATTGTTTGCATAATAACTTTTGTTGTCTTCTTCACTGGTAGCCTGAAGGCGGAAACAGTGGGCTACATTCCTCCGCAGTTTTAATTACACTTCAGGCTACAGCTTGTTATAAATTAGGAGCCAGCAACTAAGTTGTGTCTGAAATATCTCTGCGATCAATATTAATACGCCCATGTTGGTGATATTATCGGATAATTTATTCTTCAGTTTGGATATCAAAATATTTCGTTTATATTATCTTGTACTTCATCCTTCAGTTTTCATGTCAAAATATTTAGCGTATAAAGATTAACCTTCTAAAGCCTACTGGTTATCTGATGCACCAGCAGGTTCAACATTCAAGAATTTTACGTTCTGCACAATACAGGTTTTATTTGTGTTCTATATCTATACCAGAACAAATAGCGACTTTTGCCCCGTACGACATAAACTGATTGGATTTTATAACCGAGAAGGAAAGTGTTTACTGCGCGGTACGAACTGGGTCTTTAAATAAAACAGCCTGCGTTTGGGACGTCAAAACATGCCGATTGGTACATAATTATCGACTTTTCCGAAAAGCGTATTTCCTTCAGTTTCAGTGTCCAGCAATCCTAGAAGCCACACCGCTATGATTCTCACATATATTTCCTTATATTACACATTTGCTTACTAATTCTACTGGTTACATTTCTTAACGTCGTATTTATTTACTTTTTGCATATATTGTTTTATGTGGTGTTTCCTTTTTTAATGGGCTAAGATTTGTCCCTTGTGCTCAGTATTTTTCCTACTATTTGTGTGTCTTGTTTGATATTGTTATATTTACTGTGTGGTAAAATATAATTTTAATAGATCAGAAAGTGTAACAATTTAAACAGTTGATGTCATCAACAAACTTGGCCCTGTGTCTTTTCTCTTCCCCACTGGACGCCAGGTGATGATGTTTTCAGCCCTAACACTAAAGGTGCTCTTGGTACGTATGTCCCCTATTTCAAATTCTTTACCTAACTAAAATTATTTTTTTTAACGCGTTAAGTCTACAGTTTTCCAGCGGAAGTGAGCCTAACGGTATATATATATATTCTAAATTTATCTGCTCACATAGGTAGATCTTGCCTCTGATCAGGAGATTAGCCATCAGCCTGTGAGCATGAAAGACCAAATTCCAATCCAAATCAGACCACGTGGGACCATATCAGACCACGTGGGATTTATGGTTTACCAAGCGGCTTAGGGACACGTTTTCCTTCAAGGAATTAAGATTTCCTCGGTGATTGCAATTTCACTGAGTCTTCTAAATTTCATTTATCTGGCTCCGATACTGTATAAACTTAATCATTTTAAACGTCTTTCTTTAAATAAAAAACTTTAGTCCGTCTATTTCTCCATTTATAAGTAGCAAAAACATGGCAAAATAAACACTTTTCTTAAGTTTTTATCTCAGTATTTAACCAACTTGATGCACAAAATTTATTTCACAATAAGTTTTATTTCATGCCTCTACATGTTTCGAGCACCATGTGCTCATCATCAGGAGGCCAAAATTGTATTACACAGTCTCTGTGAAATGCAAATTTTGACCTCCTGATGATGAGCACACGTGCTCGAAACATGTAGAGGCATGAAATAAAACTTATTGTGAAATAAATTTTGTGCATCAAGTTGGTTAAATACTGAGATAAATATACTGAGATACAGCACGGTCAGCGAAACGTCAAAAATTTTCTTAAGGTAAATATTTTTGTATAATTTAAAATGGCGAATAGCAGCCGTGTGAAAACCTGTATGTTTCTAGGTTTTAGGGAGAAAATTATATTTCATTTTATTTTTGCCACCGAAAACGCATAACTCGGGCGCCTTCTATGACATTTATGGCACCAGTGTAAAATAAATGTAGAGGGCTTACAGCACGTGGCGCTGAACTGACAGTACAGTATAGTCACAGCACTGTTGCAGCTTGACGAAGGTATCTGACACAAAACTGACAATTTGGCGCCCCGCACCCTCCGCTCGGAACTGCTTTTAACGGTCTCTTTACGTAAGTTAAAAATAACTTTTAATTATTACTGGAGTTGAAAATTAAATAAATTTTCTTTTATTTTGTCGCACATAAAGCATTAACTTTACATCATGTATTTTAAGATATTTAAAATAGAAGACAAATTCATTAGCTTTTATTTTTGAAATAATTCCTAAAATAACACCAATGTTAGTGTAAAAACCCCACAATTTTGAACAAGCGCCATATATATATATCAGTTAGACGAATGTTATAATAGAATCAGTTAAATTAGTTCTATTTATTTTGGAAATAGTTTTCAAAAAGCATCTATTTTTTAAAAATACATGCCTTTAAAATCACAGTTTTTTATTAAATACGGTAAAAAGACCGAAATATGAGTTTATGACGTCAATAACGGTGAATTATCCTTACCCACTCCATGAAGGCTTATAGGGGTAGCAGAAGTGAAGTTCCCCTCTCAATCTCTACACTAAACACACGTGTGTGGTCGATACCATACCCCGGCCCCTTTACCTCCGAAAAAGAACTTATTACCTATCGAATAGGAGGATGATAGAGCTTCAGTGGTGGTCTGGAAGTTTTGGAGAAGAAATAAAACCCTTAAAATTGCCCCGATTGGAACCCCGGACCGTTGAATCTGTAGCCTAGCCGCAATACTGGCTAAGCTATCCACGTTCCGCCATATACAGTTTAGGCAACATTAAAATTACAACAACCTAAAAGTGTTGTAATTATTATTCGGTTTGTTTATGGTTAACTTGCGTTAAATTATATTTTTGTACAGTTCATTCCGTTGCGGTACATCGTATCAAAAATCGATGTACATATAGCCGCCAGGCACAACAAATTTTATTATTCCCCTCGACACTAGCTACTCGTTTCGACCGTACTGATCATCTTCAGGCATTAAATACGGGGTGTTTAAAACGCAAAGTAAAATGCGTATGTGTACCGAATTTTAATATTTCTTTAAATGCTCTTACAATTCTGTAGCCTTTAATGATTAGTATTAAGGATGTATGATTTATTGTAATATTACTCTTACATTATCTGTATTAGCTCGTTTTGTGAAGTCCAGACACAGAAGCAATATCCTCTCTGCACGGTATCTTGTAGCCAATCGAACTGACGGGAAAAATCATGTTTTTTTTTTAAACAAGACATCAGAAATGCGATTTGTACATAGTATTTACTGCAGTAGGGGCTTAGCTTTCGACATAACACATTTGGTACCTACTTCGAATATATATCTAGAAAAAATCATAAGATTTGCTTCTTCTATGTTTATGTCGCTATACGGAGACATTTTGGAAAACAAATGAACAAAGAAACAAAGTTAAGAATTCACAACATTACAGCTAAAGCAGCATTGAAATTTGGAAGTGAAGCTTGGGTACTGAAGAAAAGAGAGGAA
>Ga0131853_10022126_pt1 | contig 11512 bp, 5 predicted proteins | sample TergutLab28metaG_FD_92764 | JGI IMG/M metagenome (GOLD analysis project Ga0131853, IMG submission 92764) | Labiotermes labralis P1 segment gut microbial communities from Petit-Saut dam, French Guiana - Lab288 P1 (version 2) (version 2) | ecosystem: Host-associated > Arthropoda: Insects >...
CCGTTGCGCTGACCACGTGACACCCCTCTATCCGCAAAAGTTGGCACTAACTTCGCCGACTGGCGGCGGCCGCTCTGTCGGTATAGTTCGCGTGCGGACTAAGGCCACGGAGTTTAGTTTTTTTTTTTTAGGTGTGTAAATTAAATTATAAGGACAGTCTTTTGTACCCTTAGAATGAGGCTCCAACGTATTTGTGCTTCATTATTTCTGTACTTCCTAGGCCCTTTTAATTCCTCATAAAATTCTGCAATATAATAAAATGCTGATATTTCATAAATTGCACAAAAATGACCCGTTTACATCCATGGCCCTTTTTTTCCTGTATTCTTCTTAAGGCTTTCGCCACAATGCATACTAGAATCAGGTGCTTTTGGGTTGTTGCATGGCGCCAACTGGTTGAAGTCCATCTATGTTGAAAGATGTCTTGTTAGTCTTGATATCTGGGTGAACACCACATAACAGCACAGAAGCACATGATTCTAATTTGCTCTTCTTGCTACATATAAATGCACCCAGTTCCGTATTGTGCATGTATTACACCCATTCTTACAATTTTATTTTATAGAAACAAGAACCAGTGGATACTGAGCATGGTTCACACAGCCCAAACAATGATTCAGGTATTTCACCTGATCACGGGTCATCAGGCGGCAGCAGTGCTGGGCGGCCTTCTCCTGGACAGAGTGGCTCATTCGGATCTCCAGAATATTTTAACATTCAAGAAAGCCAAGGAATGAGATCAGAATCTAATGGACAGTCAAGAATGTCATCAAGTCAGATCCCAAACAATCAACATCATATAACCCAAAACATTCCTCCAATTTGGGAAATAAGTCTTCTAGCATTAGGAGGACCAGGCCATCCAGTATTAGACCACAGTCTGCTCAAACATGCTTCAGAGATCCCTGAATCAGACCATTCTCATCAGCAACCAACAGGAAGCCCTTCTTCTAGAAACCATATAACTCAAAACTGCACTCCTAATACATCACCACTGCACTGCCTAAAATCATTGGTTACTCCTACAGTAAACAGAAGCCATGTTGTCAGTCATAACACAGTCTCTCCAGTGAAGACCCCACCAACATCTACTACAAATGATTCTTCAGTATTGAATACCAGCCTTTCTGATGATAATAACAGTATGTCATCATCAACATCATCATCTACATTGGTGTTGGATGGACGAGATGAGAATTTTAAGCTGATACTCCCAGAAGGTCAGCAGAATCCACTAAGATGTCTGGAGATGGCTGTGGAACAGTCATCTATCATGGGAGGCAAGAGAGTTCATGGAGTTGTATTAGGACCTGGGGCTACCAGCAATTGCGTGAGAAATGTGTATCAGTGTCCGCTTTGTGAATACAGCACACTCTCAAGGTAAGACATTCATAATACTCTCTATTAGTTCATAAAGGATAATTTTTACTGTATTTTACGTGTAAAAAATCAAATGAATTGCACGATGTATTAGGCATTTCTACAGCTGATACATGTTGAATTTTAAGTTGCTTAACTTCACGCTATAAGCCATATCACTAATTTGATCACACCTTAAATATTAATGCTGTTCCTTTAAACAAAGCAACACAAATGGATATGTTATAATCCAACACTGACTTATCTTTAAAACGATAATAACTTTTATTTTAATTTGTATTTTATTTTCTGTATGACTTTTCCCAGGGTTTATTAATTTGCTGTTTTTTTTTTTATTTTCAAGGACTGACTTCAATGAACACAACAAAACCCACTGCCCTGATCAGAAGTGCAGTAAGTGTGATTTTGTCACAAAAGACATAACAGAACTTGAGACACACCTTTCTGAACACCATATGGTATCCCCAGGAATTATTCAGCAAATTGTTGAAGCTAATGAAGAGCAAGCTGGCATTCGAGTGCCACGGGTGAATTCTCAAGGAAAAGTGAAGACTTTTCGGTGCAAACAATGTAATTTTGTTGCTGTAACAAAGACGGAGTTCTGGGATCATTCTCGTCACCATATAAAGAAGGACAAAATGCTCACCTGCCCAAGATGTCCATTTGTCACCGAGTATAAGCACCATTTGGAGTACCATCTCAGGAACCATGCTAAATCAAAGCCCTATCAGTGCCCACACTGCTCATACAGCTGTGTCAATAAATCAATGCTAAACTCCCACCTGAAGTCTCATTCAAATGTTTGCCAGTACCGTTGTTCCACCTGTAAATATGAAACGAAATACCTCCACAGTCTCAAAGTTCACTTACGAAAATATGAACATTCTCCTGCTATGGTGCTCAATCCTGATGGTACTCCCAACCCAGATCCAATCATTGATGTTTATGGCACCCGACGTGGTCCAAAGCAGCGTCCAAGGAATACTATGAAATCTATGTCTAAGGAGAACAATAATGACATTCCTTTACCTTATCATACACCCCCACCATTACCCATATTTCAGCCTTCATATCAAGTCATTCCTCAGCAACCTAGAAAACATCCTGTAGCATATCCTTATGGCTGTATTATGCCTAATGCCTTCATTGCTAACAATAATAACAATTCTCTGTTACCTAAATTCCCACAGCCTGGTATTATATACACAAGAGACAAGAACACTGAAGTTACTGACTTAAGGAGAAATTTATCTCATGAAAGCTCTGGACATTTCCTTGCAGCTGCTTTCCAGAATGATTATATGAGTAGCACCAGCAATAACAACACAAATAATGCCAGTGGTTCAAATGATATGAAGATGTTAGCTGATGAGTACTCCATTGAGGAACAGAATTTGGACAAAAGAAATAATTTAGACAGTGGACAAGAGGTGATGTCTTGTAACAGTACAGATGTGGAGGGTGATCCATTAGACCTTAGTAAACCTGAGGCCATGAATGTCAGTTCAGAAGCTTCTGTCTCCTATGTTACTCCTTCCATATTACATAAATCAACATCAACGAAAACTTCAAAGAATCGACGCAAAGGTCAAGCATATAAGTTGGAACAAATCTCATGGAAACTCCAGCAGTCAAACTTGTCAGAAAACGGAAGAGCAAACAAAAGCTATTCCCATGTGTTTGAAAGTGAACAAAAACCTTCTGAGAAAACAGACACTGTGATAAAAACACAACATGCTGAAGAGGATGATATACATGTTAAGCAATATCTACAGTCAGAATTAATGGAAGTGAATGAAGATCTGCCAAAGACTGAAGCAGAAAGCAACAGTACTCATGCAAATAATTCTGTCTCAGAAAATAACCCTGAAGTGTATCATTGTGCCCACTGTGACATTATATTCAATGACTTTCTACTGTACAGTATCCACAAAGGTTACCATGGGTTCCAAGATCCATTCACATGTAATATGTGTGGTGTACAAACAGCCAACAAAGTGGACTTTTTTCTCCACATTGCACGTTCATCTCATTCTTAATGGGGTGAATTAGAAGAATTACTAAGCCCATGTCAATTGAAGTGGTCTTTTCATTTTTACACTTTAGTCTAGTCACTTCCTTGATAAGTTACCAAATTGTGTTAATCCAACATTTAATTAAGATTGCTTTAATTAAACAGAGAAAATAGTCCAGCTCCATGAGCCTTAACTAAATTCTGGAGTGGAAAGAAAGCTTTCTAAGCTTCAATTGAAAGTACATATAATGGGCAAATACATTTATTTAAATATGCTCTGTATCACAATACATCACCTATTTCATAAATTTTTTATTTTATTTTTTTTAATTTCTTATAGCCCACTTAGTACTGTGACTGAGCTACAAGCTTGACAAGCAGTCTTCAGTTCCCATCAGGGTCATACATGTTTTCTTTGCCATGGTGTCTCTACTTGCTAGGGAGACCATCCCGCCTTGTAGCCAATGCATACCAGGAGTTCTTTCCACATGGGTAATTTGGTGTAAGAATGATGCTGACCAACATGCTTTCAGACATGGGAATTTATAACACTCAGGAATGCACTTCTTTGATGGCATGTTGTTTAATACAGAACAAATAAATATTTATGACACACCAACAACTCTTTTACCATAATATTTTTAAGTTAACTCTTACATTATTTTCTTCATAATAAAATATAGTATTTGCAGAATGAAATTTGTACCAGAGTCTTGACAATGGTTTCTTTAAACCGCCTGTTCTGCGTTGTGCATTTTTATCTTTGTAGCATAAAAATTGAGTTTACTTTATTGTACTTGTATTTTTCACACCCACAAAAACCCTATATGCAATTTAAAATTTCAGTAAATCACAGCAGTATTACTTTCGCTCAATAATTTTATACAAACTTGTTTCAAAGCTCACCATCTTGTGGCTAAACGTATCCACTAAGTGAAGTAGTAATTCAAAGCACCTGCTTCAGTAAAAACTGAGGTACTGTATATTCTTGAATCTAATCTGCCCTAGATTTTGCCAATTTCTTAAAAGAAAGAAATTAGTTCGCGGTTCTAATCTACACCTTTCCCTCAACCACCCCTTGCCTACAAGGCAGACTGATTGAATAATATTGGATGTTACCAATGCTTTAACCGTTATACAACTAAAACACTGTGTGTGAAGTGGCGATTTAACTGCCAGTGGTACAAACGCACCACAGCTGATGATAGTGACTGGGTGACGGATAATGATTCAGTTATGTGTGATGACGGCGAGTCTGATGAATAATAAATTATAAATATTGTATTATATATTATAAATAATAAATAAAATAAATTATTTTATTGTATTGTTCTTACGGCACGTACAGCGGCTATCATTTTTCAAAATCTGGCTCACGACCGCGAATCTAATCCGCATGCAATTCTAGTCCACATTGGATTTTTTAGCCCTCTGAAACTGTAAAAAGGGTGCGGATTAGATTCAAGAATATATGGTATTTGGTATGCCACATTAATGCATAACAACATTCAGTACAATCAATCAGAATATATTTTACAACATTTTTCATGTGATACCTCTAACTGTCACATTCAGGCCTCTGAACGATGTACATTTGAGCTTCTTGTGTATTTGATTTCATCACTGTGTATTACTGAGCTTGCAGAATCATACATTTCCTTATTTACAATTTTGTAAATAATCCTCTGATGTTACTGAATGTGGAAATAAATGGAAGAAGGTAAAGTTGTCAATTTTTCTTATAAATTCTTTTATTTTAAAATGTATTTCTTAGTTGCTGAGACCGTAACATAGCTCGAGACAATCCGTCCCTTACAATATTATGATCACTTGTTGCAAATTTCCTGTTCTTAGTCATATCTACTGTTGTCTTTTGGCTATACTGCTTCACATTTTGTATAAATCAGCAACAAATACTAAGAAAATAGGCATAATTTCCAACTTATTCTTCTCTCCACATCTTTCTTACACAGACAGTCTATGTCATTATTTTTCAATGAAGGCCTTCTCAGGTTCTAGGTTCTGCATGTTATTACCTTCCTGGAAACATTTACTAATGACATGCTTCGATGCTCAATATGATGTTGAAAGTATATCTTGGGAACTTACTTTGGCAGTTTGACAGTGTTGTTTTAGTCAGGTATGAACAACTGTAGTTTTTACAAATTTTGATAATGGTTGGTAATCCAGGGCTGGCAAGTAATTATTTTTTTAAGTTAAGTGTAACATGTTTTTGCAATTTCACACAATAGCTTCCAGTTGCTAGTGTGATCATGTTCATTGTCTACCATTCTAACTTTCTTAAAGTAGTTCCTATGTCCAATAATTTCACTATTAAACTATGCATATTTATTTTTAGTCCTAAAACTTTCGTTGCCAGTGCAAAATACTCTGACTCCCTGGGTACTGTGTGTGTCATGGCACAACTTAAATATATTACTTATACTTCATACAGTTTTATTATTCCTTCAAATTTACATATATTTACATTATACTGCAATTTGAAATTTAGTGCCAGGTACAAGGTTATCAACTAAAAACAGCAAGGTGTATTACATGCTATATTTGACAAAAACTGAATAAGGTTAACTTTGTATGAGTCTAAATGTCTGTAAAATGAAATCTAAACAAAAGGGGTAATATATAACCAATACCACTGACTGAGAAAATTTTTCAACTTTTGTGTAATATGCCAAAAAGAGGACAATTGTACTGAATAAATTATTGCATTTATAATTACACTTTACTGCAACACATATAGATTATTAAACAGATGCACACAACATTACATAGAGATGAGCCGCTGAATTATGCTGTGGCATCACTGTGCCTGAGGAAAGTGCCTGGTTGAATAGCAGGTTAGAAATCGGAAAACGATCATATTTTCTTTCTATAACCGGAAATGAAATGCGTGCCTGGTATGTGAAGTTCAAAGAAAAACACTACAATTGGGATTTAAATAGTCTGGGGATGACTTGCGATATTACTACAATTTTATGTATGTTTATATATATATATATATATATACATGTTACTTGAAGAAATCAAACTGCATAATAAAAAGGAAATTTATGTTTTTGAAAATTTTAACTCACTATTTTTGCAACATGACCATGGTCTAAACGTGTAGTTACTATACTAAGTACGTATTAAAAATTATGCAAGACTGTTGCAATATACTCTGCACTGTCAAAGTTTATTGTGTGGAATGTAATGGTGAATATGTTATTAAATTACAGTGAAATGTGGACATTTATTAAATTGCAAGTTCTGTAACGGCAAAGTAAGAGTCGGAAGCGTAAACTGTTATGTGCAAAATCAAACATGAAACAAGAAAGAGTATGACAAAAGTGGATTGTGTTTTGTGGATGTGTTGGCTTGAAAGATCTCAGTTAAGTGTTTAGCATAAAAATTCTAGTTTATATGTCTGTTGACATCCTTTTATTTTGATCTCAAGTATGAATCAAACTTTCTGTAAAGATATCAGTGCTGTATTTTTATGAGCCAGATTGTCATAAGTAATAGTTCATGTAATTTTCTTTATGGGTAAACTATGTGCTGCATGTGAAACTAATCACTTTCATTAATTGAAGAATAAAAACCAACTAGATGCCACATATTATTTTATTGTACTTCTTATAGGCTCAACACGTTTTGTGCACTACTATGCCCATCATCAGGAGCTTGCGACTATGATGTTCATTACCACATTGGTCGTTTCGTTCTTGGTTTGCTGTAAGTTGGAGGTTAGTCGCGGTTAGGCTGGAGCAGTGTCCAGGCTGCAGGCTAAAGCACTTTCTTTAGCCTGCAGCCAATGTGGTAATCAACATCATAGTCACAAGCTCCTGATGATGGGCCTAGTAATGCCCGAAACATGTTGAACCTATAAGTACAATAAAATAACAAGTGGCATCTGTTTGGTTTTTTATTCTTCAGTTATTACAATGATGCACGATCCAATAAACATCACATTTTCATTTAACCTAGGAAATTGCTTTCTATGCCACTGTAGCTTCAATATTACGCAGTTATTTTCGTTAGTAAAGGTTTGTAAACTTATCCTTGCACTAAAACTGAATGACGATATTTAGTATATTTATGATGACATTTCATACAAATTTTGGTACAATAATCAACCACAAAATTGAATCATTCTGCAAATGGGGACATGAGGGACCAGAGTTTATTCATTAGGAGGGGTGGAGATGGTGGATTATTGTGAAGGTACTCTTTGAGTGAAAAGTATGATCAGCTACAAAAAAGTGCATATTTCACTCCAGCAATAATTGATAAGAGGCAGCATTTGCTCTTCATCAGTAATTATTTATAGTTGTTATCATATGTTTGTGAAGAATAATTATTACATGACCCTACTTGAGACATCCTGGTTTAAATAGCCTACAGTTAATTCTTCCTATTCAGTATTCATTATGGATATTTATTGCAAATTGTGTTTCTAAACTATACTCTAAATGTTTTAAAGGCTAAATTAGACATTTGTTTTAAGTAATGGATTATACATGACAAGATTCTTGTTAAGAATTCCTTTTGAGCGTTATAGAGTGTATGTGTATAATTGTATCATGAGTGTACAGCTGTGACAAGATAATAATATAGTTCACATACAAGATTGTACTGGTTTCTGTTTACACTTCATTGCCAATATTCAACAACGTTATGCTTCTCATGCATGGTTTCAGTAAGCTCTAGCAGACGTTACTCATGTTTGTGGAACAGTAACGTTCCAGATATTAGTCTGGGAGGAGTCGATACAGATCTGCCAGTCTACTAGCTAAACTGACCGTATCTTTCCTTGGTATTCCTTAGCCTGTCCTCTAAATCCTGTATGCGTCACTCCTACCCTCCTCCCATACATGCCACATGTCCATCCATTTCATTCTTAATTTGATCACCTGAATCATAATTAGTAATTAGTTTTACGTCTGTCTTCCCATTGTGTTAGATATAAAACAAAAAATTGCTGCCATCAAAAGTAGTCAGTTGTGTGACGGCAAATTTATTTATATTCTTACAAGTATAATAATTGGTAGGAGTACATATCGTGAAGTGGGCCGGGTAGCTCAGTCGGTATAGCGACTGACTACGGGCTGGACGGTCCGGGATCGAATCCCGGAGGGGACGGGATTTTCCGACCGTCCAGACCGGCCCTGGGGACTACCCAGCCTCCTGTAAAATGGTTACTGAATCTTTCTCGGGGGTAAAGATCGGCCGGGGCGTGCTGCTGACCACTCACCCCCTTCTAGTGCCGCGGTCATGGAGGAGTAGAGCTATACCTCTACCAACCGTCTGGGCCACACCGAGTCTGTAACGGGATCACTTTTCTTTACTTCACATATCATGAAGCTTCTCATCATGCAATCCTCCTAATACCTGCTCCCTTCCTCTTAGCAGAGTATTCTCGAACACCCTTAGCTTGTGTTCCTTTCTCAACGTGATGGACCAAGTCCCACGTACAGTACATGTGAAACAGCAAACAAAATAATAGTTCGACGTAAAACTCAGAGAAAAATACTTGGACGTAAGGAAATTAGGTTAATAACAGGATTAAGAAAATTGAGGAAACAGACGTTGGACTTCAGCTTGGGCTTGAAATTTCTTGTGCAGATAATCACATGTCTTCTTACCAAACTCACACTGAAACATGGGCTTGGTTTTCGCATATTATCCTCTTGCACGATAAGGAAATTAATAACGTTCAGCAAAAGTAATAATAACAAAGATCTTTTCATCGGAGATATATTTACAAGAAAACCATGGGGCAGTCACACGATAATCAGTGTCATGCTCTATTTTGTTGGTTGTGCAGTACACACTATTAAAATTACTCAGTTTGTTAGACAGTATTTTACTGCTATTTAAATATCTAAATTTCGTGAGAGAGGACCAGCTTGCCTCACGTTAAAATGATGACCGACACAAGCTGAACCCATGAGCACACACTTCCGGTTTCGAGCGTGCCGCAGAAATCCGGGAGGTGAGGGGGTGCTTGAGAGTGGACATACGGAAATGTGGACAAAACATAGAATATCAAAGAGCAGCTTAAATCTGCATCTAACTTTCTCAGCAACATCGGTATGTAATGATCATAAATAAAATAGAAATCTGATCTGTTCTATTATTCGCGATTTCCAGACAGGACAAGTTCGTAACATGAAGGTACAGGAGTACTGTACAAGGGACTTGGCAGAAATATCGCACTTTTAAGGCCAGGGGTTCTCTAACGCACGGTTTGCAGTTCAGTGTATGAGGCCTTCTCACGTATCTGTTTAGACGTTTTCGCAAGATTGATGAAAGTGGCTACTAGCTTCGCATGATTGTCCGTTGGTCTGCACGGAACAACTCGGCTCCCCCTGGACGGATTTTCAAGAAATTTGGTATTGGAATATCTTTCGAAAATATATTCAAAAAATTAAGGTTTTATTAAATTTTTACACGAATAACGAGTACTTTACATGAAAACGTGAGGACCGCGGTAGCACAGTGGTTAAGGTGCTGTGCTACAAATCGGAAGATCGCTGGTTCGATCCCAGCTGGTGTCAGTGGATTTTTCATTGACATAAAATCCTTCCGATCGCAGTATGGCCTTGGGGTCGACTCAGCCTCTAACAGAAATTAGTACCAGGATTATTTCCTGGGGGTAAAGGCGGCCGGTGTGTAAGGCTGACAACCTTACCACCATCCTGCGCCGTTGTCACGAAATTTGGGAGCCTTAACTTCCTGGAACCCTCTGGGCCTGTCCAGGCCTGTAATGGGACTGCTTTACTTTTTTTTTTTTACATGAAAACGCACATATAGTTTTAATAATATCTCGCTGAGTTATTCTTAGAATGAAAAATAAAATAAAAAAAATTTTTTGGTCAGTAGCACTTTCCTTTTTTAGAAAATCATACCGTTTATTAGATAATGTTGAAAAATACTGTCAAGCCAGACAGGCAACGGACGACCATATGGCGTATGCGCGCTACATACTGGTACCTAAGGCTACAAATACACATTCAGAATACGTAATACTTGTCGGTTTACCGCTTCAAAAATTGTTGCACGAACGCCCCTCAGTGTTTCGTTATACGTACACTGCTCTTCTTGTTACAATTTATGGACTGTGACTCGGGTTAGTGTTAAGAATTTTCAAAAAGTGTTTGTCCCTGGCTAATAACGTAAATATGCTTCGGCTAAGGAAGAGCAACTCATGATATTTTAATTTCAATAAAGAAAATACATTTTTTGATTATGTTCTGAAAAAAAAACCCAATTAAAATGTGTTGTCCGTCTTAAATTTCCAATTTAATTGTTTGTTCCGCGTATTATTTGATTTTGGAGTCCCTCTTCCAGACTATAGTGCAAGCTGAATTAGAGTGGTCGCCCTGCCCTTCTGCCACTGCACCGTCTCCGACAGTTACCTGAACTCAACAACAGACGGTTTGTTGGCCACAGAGCTCATCCGGGCGCTGTAGCAAAGTTAAGTCCCACCAGCCATCGAAACTAATTTCAGCTTGTAACTGATCTAAGCGGGTTCGAATTAAAAACTTTGTATACAGGGTGTCCCAGGAGGAATGTGCCAGACTTCGGGAGGGTGTTCCTTATGTTAAAGTACACCGATATAACCCAAAACACCTATCCAAAGTTGAATGGTTACGGAGATAATGGCCAGAGAAAAGTGGGGGCTTCTTGCGGCTCCAAATACTGCAACCTGCACAGCTGATACGTCACGTGACAATGCTAGCGGCCTTGAGAGGGGAATGTAGTGTTCACTGTGCCTGCGTGACGCTTTGCGCAGTCAGCCATGTTACGTCACCGCAGGGCTTTCTCATGTATAGTGCTTGTAACCCTAAGGACAACTATGACACGAGTGCGGGTGTTTTTGTAGTTCAATTTAATAGCTCTATGTCACTCACAAGTTAGTTTGATGTTAAGTACAGATATTAACATTACAGAAACCACATATTCCTGCCAGTTTTAATATGTATTTGTTACTCAATAAGTGTGTAACAGCTGTCAAAGTTTCAAACTTCTCTGGCCATTATCTCCGTAACCGTTCAACTTTGGACATAGGTGTTTTGGGTTATATCGGTATACTTTAACATAAGGAACACTCTC
>Ga0131853_10022127_pt1 | contig 11512 bp, 5 predicted proteins | sample TergutLab28metaG_FD_92764 | JGI IMG/M metagenome (GOLD analysis project Ga0131853, IMG submission 92764) | Labiotermes labralis P1 segment gut microbial communities from Petit-Saut dam, French Guiana - Lab288 P1 (version 2) (version 2) | ecosystem: Host-associated > Arthropoda: Insects >...
GAGTAAATGTTCCTATTTATGAAGTTATTGAATATTTCTTATTTTTGTTGATATTATTGGTGTGGTGGCGGCATGCATGTAGATGTGTAGGTTATGTTATGTTTGGCTGGTCTGACCGTTGCCTGTCCTGTGCAGTTATGCGTGTGGCCACGTACGTATTTTTGCGTGTGTTTTACAAAGAGTATTAAAACAGTGTGCAATTAGTTGGTATTTTAAGGAAAAATTGATAATATTGCACGGCAACAAAAATGAAAACTTCAGTAATTTGTTATTACAATTTTGTATTCCAAGAATTTTTAGGCTTTGGGGAAAAATTTTAAATGTGTGAGTGGCTCCAATTTTTCCACTTTCAGTCGTCTGAGGGTAACTGTGTTCACTTCTGTAAATGTTACCTACACTTCAACCATTCAACGACATATGGTCTGATGTCCTGGCATTGTTGTAAAATGAAACATCAAGACAAGCAATGTACGCATAACGCAATATTGAGGCGCGTTCTTTAAATCATTGTTGCGGGGGAAAATCAAAAAGTGTTACATATTGTGACTGTGTATTTGCACCCTTGGGTATCCTGTATGCAATGCACATGGGCCATACTGTATTGCCATCTGTGGCCTGCCCGATCTACAACATATTTCCACATTATAAAAGGCAAGATTTTCGAAAAAAAAAGTATTGAACACAATTTTTTTTTTCTCTACAATGTTGTCTGAAACATTCCTCATTATAAGAGGAACTGAGCAAGATATGATCAAAAATGGAATTGGTCTTCATATAAAGTACTCGTTATTCTTGTTCGATTCTAATTAAACTTTAATTTTCTCGACAGATTTTCGAAAAATACTCAAATATCAAATTTTATTAAAAAAACCAGCAGAAGCCGAGTTGTTCCATGCGAACAGACGGACAGACATGACGAAGCTAGTAGTCGCTCTTCGCTACTTTACGAAAACGCCTAAAAACAGGACAGACAGACAGACAGACAGACATGACGAAGCTAGTAGTCGCCTAAAGTCACACCCTACGAAACCATTGTTGGTGTGCTTTAATAACTAGTACTAAACACAACAAACATATTGGTAATGTGTCATTAAACAAGTAGAAAATGTAAGACAATAAATATTAAAAATATGATGTGGTTTCTATTTCCACATCGGAACCCGCAACAGTATGTGCCATTTTATCCTTTTGTGCAAGAACTACAAAGAAAGGCATTCGACGTCTGGGAATTAATTTTCCCTTCGTGCTGTAAAGAAACAACGGACATTTCTCCCATCTAAGCCGTTAAATTCCATTTTAACGGCGACGTGTTCTAGTCGACCTCCAAGTGTCGGAAGTGAAGGTTTTCAGTCAAACTACTCTATCGCTCTTGAACTTCAAGAACGACAGACTTCGTCTTTTACCTTGAAGCATGTAACGTTTTCGTCTTTCAGTTTTCGTCAAAATAAATATTTATTATGTTTTAGTCACTTAGAGAAACATGGGAGAGAGATTTTAAACGATCCACGTCCGTGCACAGAGCAATTCAATACGACATCAAAACCAACAAATGCACATAAGTGTATAAAGCAGGCTATATTACACACACCGCATACGTCTTACATGTTGCGGAGAGAGAATTAAGTGACAGACCATATAAAAATGTAAGTGATCATATTTAAAGGAAACATATTCATCATCGTAATGTAAATAGAAGTAACATAATATTCCAGACACAGGTCTTAGGTAACATCTGTTCACACGTTCAAAATTATATTTCCAATATGAATTAATTAATTAATTTAGGCCGACTGTAAATATCATCAAGCATGTAAGTATGATCTACTGCTCTATGTGTAGTAGTTTGAAATATGGAGTATTGATAAATAAATCTCGATTCGACTGTTTTCGTGTACAATGACGGTACTTTATGCCTTACGTATGTGTCAAATTTATGTATCCTACACATATTTAAGGGCGATCCCGGTGGCCGCGCTGTCTAGGCGTGGGTCTGCCGCCGCTCGCTTGCTGGGACTGCGGGTTCGAATCCCGAAGGGGACATGGATATCTGTCTCTTGTGTTTTTTTTTCAGGTAGAGATTCCTGCGTCGGGCTGATCACCCGTCCAGAGGAGTCCTACCGAGTGTGGTGCTCTGAACTGTGTGTGATCGTGAAGCCTTAATAATGAGGAGGACCTGACCCACTAGGGGCCGTTTGTACCATCGAAAAAAATACATATTTAACCTTAATAGATTATATAATGGGCATCATACTTGACACATATACGAGAACTATGTACCTGAATATATTAGGAAGAAATCTAAAAATCTCTGAATGGAAAATAAAGCCTTTATTCTGTCAGATTGCGTCCCCTGCTGATATTTATGATTACCAGCTACTAACTAATGAATTAATTAAAATTCAGGCAGCACAACCCGAATAACCAGCGCCGCTAATAACGAAGTTCGCTATTGGTTTTCACCTAGATTCAGACCCACCCAGCGTGCAGTCAGAAAGAGGCTCCTGCCATGAATTAGCACCTCTAAATCAGTCCACACAAAACACATATTATATTACCCTGTACAGTGTCTGAAAATCCCGTATGTAGTGACTGAAATGTTTCAATGCACTGGAAATAAAAATCTCCAATACTGAATCTCATGCAACAGATATGTTCTTGGCAGCGTGGCCTTCCAACGCATACAGAAATTTAGTTTCATAACCTGGAATAACGAGACTACACGTATATGGAAGCCTTAAGACGTAGATAGAAGAATATTAAAATATATCTTTCAGCAGTAGGGTGTGCGGTCATGAAGTATAATCATCTGTATCAGGATAGAGAGAATGCCGGACCCTCCAACATTATATACTTCAATAAACGTGTGTGTGTGTGTGTGTGTGTGTGTGTTATTCCGTCTGAACCACAGACAAGTGGGCTGTATTACAAATGACTCAGAAAACTTTACTATCTTTCTCTTCAAGGCACTGTCATTACGGCCAGGACAATGGAACAATACGGCAATGACGTCGGTAATATAGCCCACTTCTGTATGTCACCACCATTCAAAACAAGATCAATAGCGGCTGTAACATCCTGCAACAGTACACAGACTCTCATATGTAAACATATTCATATATGGATTCAGGTCTTCTTGGATGTTGTGCTGAATAGCATGGTTACGAATTCCCGACTTCTTCGAAGAAACAAGCCGTCTGCATCTTAACGAATCGCGCATATTTTTACGTATACATGTGACGGTTGCCCAACAAGTTTGCAACACAAAATTTTATGGCTAGTAACTCATAACCTAATTCTTTGAACAAATTCATAGCCTAGTAAGATGGATATATTACACGCCTCATTTTTGTACATTATCTCCATAAACTTTAACAGCCTTACGTAAGGGAGAAACAAGAGCGTCTATCCTCTTTTTGTACCGGCTGGAATTTTGCAGTCGCAGCCACTTCTTCACTTCTTCCATAACCCTGTCATAACTCGCAAATCTTTTCCCACGGATGGCACCTTTGAGAGAACCAAAGAGGTGGAAATCTGAGGAAGCAAGATTTGCGCTGTATGGTGTATGGGGAAGAACACACCATCCGAGTATTTTAATTACTTCCTGAGTTTCAAAACTTTTGTGCGGTCGTGCTTGTTGAGGGAAGATTTCAGGATCATTTTTTGGGAGGTCAAACTCTCCCGAAAAGGTTCTGCAAAGTTTTAAGTTTTGAATATACACATCCGAGTTAACAGTTTGACCACGGGGCATAATGTCTATCAAAGGTCACCTCTTCTGCATTCCAAAAAACTAAAAACAGTGTCCATGACCTTCCCCATTGCAGGGATAGCTTTCAACTTATTCTGAGGAGAATCTGGAAGATGCCATTCCACTGACTGTGTTTGTGTCTGCGGTTGAAAGTGACTCGCATCACAGAGCGCCTTTCTGAGAACCTGAAATTGGTAACGCCCAACGCCTATGAGTGCTTTTATCAGCAGCACTGACAACGTATACATTTTTAACAACCTGGGAATTTTCGTTACCAGTTCCTTCTCTGCCAAAAGAAATTCAAAATCAGTCCGTCTTTTAAAACGCACTTCGCCATACCTCGCCAATCTGAAGACGTCTGCGCATGCACGAGAGAAAGCATCCTTGCGAGACACTGTAGTATCCAGCAGGACATTCAAAATTTACCACAGAAAGAAAAACTGCAGACTTTTCCGCTTGATTTTGACTGAGGTACAGAATGTTTTGCCAAATTATTTTGAACAACCCTCTTACTTGCATGAAGGTAAATACACGAATTTTGAGGTGCATAACCAAATATCAGTTAAAATTCAGTATCATATTTTAAGTCAACTATTACTGCATTACCACAGGAGGTCACATCATTAAACAAGGACTGTTCACTTTCTTACTGGTGCTAGGGAGTCGCAATATCGCAATAAACGTACAAGGTACCCTAATTATCTCTATTTTACAAGAACAGAACCTAATTAGCAAAATCATGAGAACCTGAAGAAAAAATGCATACGAGGTATTTCTGTTATGATGAAAATCGGTAACAATCTCCTCCCCAATTAAGCTGCGCTGCAACATACATTACTATTCAGCTTGAATCATAACGCTCTTCACGATTTTAATAGTTATAGTACAATTGATACTACTATCTCGTCCTATTTAAATATAAAATTCAATACATTAGTACTTTCCAAAGACGGATTCAGCTCTCTCCCGTAAGTAACACAGACTGTAAGCATCCTCTCTAAGATAAATTAGTAATAGCTAATCCTAATTCACTAGTCATCTTGCAATTAACATCATAAACACTATTAGATGTCCGTCCGTTATCTAATAAGAATGAAATGAGTTCAGTCGTTAGACGCTATTCATCTACTATATTCTGTAACAGCTGACTGTTTTCTGCCTTGTCTGTGCATATCACACATAGCTAAAGGAAGATTCTCTTACTGTGTACTCTGCTTGTACTGTGTTATCTATTGTTACTGCTGAACTAAAGAGCTTTATGGAAAGGCGTTATAGTACAATCACGGCTAATATTTTGTTACACATAAAACATTCATCAAAGCAAAATTCTTATTTTTCAGAGAGAACGGATTGGCTCATTCCTGGTAATTATTTGGCAGTATAATTAATCCTTCAAAGAGCAGAAGTAAATACAAATATATGTAAAGTAAGGTAAAGCGCACCCTTGTACAGGCACTGAGGCTCTGTACAGGCCGTACGGCCCATAGGAGGAGTAGAGGTATAGCTCTAATCTTTATTGACCACGGCACTAGAAGGGGATGAAGGGTCAGCGTCACGCCCCGGCCGCTCTTTACCCCCGGGAAAGACCCGGTACCCATTGTACAGGAGGCTGGGTGGGCCCCATGGCCGGTCTGGACAAGTGCGGAAAATCTCGCCCCCACCGGGTTTCGATCCCCGGACCGTCCAGTCCGTAGCCAGTCGCTATACCGACTGAGCTACCCGGCCAACAAAAATACATGTAGGATCTGGGTTAGTAAAAAATACCTTTGCGAGTTTTGATGTTTTCACAGCTGTGTACCTGAAGATACCATTCTTATGAGGCAAGACACTGCGTTATATCACGGTAGAATAGAATCTCCAACAAGACAGGCAATGCACGTATCACGTAACAGTGTGGCGCTTTAGAGCGACCATTATTGCAATGGAAAAAGTACTAAATATTTATTCTGATAGTGTATTCGTAGCCTTAGGTATCCAAAATGCAACGCGTATGCGCCACACTGTCCTCTGTGGCCTGTCCGGCTGCACAAATTTTCCCACAATGTTTCAAAAAGGGCACGAATTTCGAAAAAAAAAAGTTATTGAAAGTAAAATATACGTTTTGATTTTCTCTACAAATTTGTCTGAAATATCTCTCATTATAAGAAGAATTGATATATATATGTTCATAAATGTATATTGGTCTTTGTGTAAAGTGCTCATTGCTTTTTTTTCACGTTTTAATGAAAATTGAATTTTCTCGACAGACTTTCGAAAAAATGCAAATATCAAATTGTAATAAAATCCGTTGAGTGAGAGATAGGATGTGCTATGCGGATGAAAGGACGGACAGATAGACATATGTACAGACATGACGAAAGTAATAGTAGCTTTCCGCAATTCTGCGAACGCGCCCAACAAAAACCTCTGCATTTTTTATACACATGGGTCCGTGCATCGTGAATCGAATTTAATAATTGTTTTCCAACAAGATGCGATTTATTCAGTTTATTACTTTTCTGTAGTCAGCTCTACATGTTTCGGGTGTTGACACTCATCATCAGGAGCTCGTACAACTGTAATTACAGCTTCTGGTATTGATTAACTGCAATGAGTAAAATACACTGCTATGAATACTAATATATAATTTAAAATTCTAGATTGGTCATATTGAATGTTACTAGCCTTGACGAATATGATATATAAAATAATGGCGGATGGTTAAAAGCAGTATTATTGAGTTGCTTTTAACGAGACAACAATTATTTTAATTTTATAAGCTGCAAGGAAATGCTCGAACTGCTAATCTGCTACCAATTTCGGAAAAAGTCAGATTTATAGCCCTATTATGCTAATTTTTTTGTGGATACTCGCTGTAGTTTATAGCAACCAAATATCAGACACGTTTCTTAGGATTCTGGAGGATCATCACTGTCTCGCAACTCACTGATACTGAAAACGTCGAAAATGTTTTCCAGTAAATCAAGGTAAAATTTTAAACAGGAATTTCACTTGAATGAACATGTATCAAGCAATGAAAGTCAGTCATAAACAACGTATCTTGAATTCGGGATATATCAGGCCAACTAAAGCAATGGTAACAGGAATATCACTAATGATTCACGCTTACAATGACGAGGATAGACTAGAAAATAACGTTTGTGCTAAGACCCTGAAAGTTAATATGGACCCGTGGCCTTACAGCTACTGATACTTCACATTACCCTGTCGTTGTTAACTGCCACACCAACGTTTCTATAGTGCCACGTGTTGTTATTTAAACCAGTGCAAATCCTCCCTCCACTTGGGAATTGTAACATGGAAAATCAGATTTCAGCACTATGTGTTTAAATTAAAAATGTTCACAACTTCCCTGTACTAAGGTACGCAGCATGCGGTTAGTCCCTGAACAATGTGAAAGTAGCAAAACGTCTCTGGAAAAAAAAGCGACGATGAAGATTATGTAAAAGCAGTTTCAAATATAGACTATTCCTCAATAACACATCACGTGTCTAAGACAAATGCGAAACATATTTTGTTAAGAAACTTAGAAGTGAAGATAGCACTTCGGACACTGAGGTGTAAAATGGAGGGAGTTATTTAAAAAGAACTTTGAAGAACGACGACGTCAGAGTCCTCAGCTGATTAGTGCAGACCTGATGTTTCATTGAATGGACTGAAGTGGCTAAGGATTTCATCCAGTGGCCGGCACTGCTGAATACAAAAATAAGGATATTGTCGGGAAGGTAGCAGTAACAGATGGTTTTAAATTTAACATGCATATGTACGTGCATCGCTAATGCATTCTCAGAGTACAAACAACAAGATGCGAATTTCTCTATTTATTTATTTCTGTAAGACACTCTACATGTTTCAGACGGGTTTTCCGTCCATCATCAGGGGCTCAAAACTGCAGGCATTTGTCAGGCCATGGTCTGACAAATGCCTGGTGCTGTATGTGCAGTTTTGAGCCCCTGATGATGGACGGAAAACCCGTCTGAAACATTAAGAGCGTCTTACAGTAATAAATAAATTTAGAAAAATTGCATCTTGTTGGTTGTAAACTGAGAATGCTATTTTTCATATTCTGGACAGACGGCTGGCTCTCCTGGGTAAAACTGTCTTCCTCAAAATCAGGCCCTTTACACCAACGATGGAAAATCATCGGAACGGTGCAATGCTCGCCACCAATTCAGATACTGGATCACACTGCTGATAACACGTTTTGTGTCATTAATGTCTGAAGCCAGTTCACAATTCAGTATTTCAACTTTCTAAGATATAACCTGCCGTTACTTTAAGCCAATGTGACAGCATGCACTCCTAATATCTACAAGTGAAGCTGCATTATCGTGTCGATTGTCTTGGACCGTAAATTGTATAAATCGAAAAGTAACAGTCCGGCTTCCAAACGAAATAAGCGCATTGTGCGACACTGTCAGATTTACAGAAAAGCTGTAGGTACTAAATTCACTAGGCGTTACTGGGGCATAAGGAAATAACCGAAATAACTTATGACTGGTAATCAACTTAACCTGGCACCGCATAACAAAGTTACACCAGCTCTATTATAAGAAAATGTATGAATAGTAATACAAAATGTCAGGATCGTTTCCTTTCATATTCTTTTTCAAGATGTAAGAAGTACTGACGTATGACATAAACCTGTGTCTTAACAAGTTATAAATTTTAATTTGAATGCTTGTTTAATGAAGACCAACAAGATGCGCTTTTCTTTCTTAATTCTTGCTAACAAGTTCAGAGTTCCACTATGAACGTGTTAGCAGCTAGTCAACGCAGATGGATGCAAAATACCATACACTGCATATACAGTAACTGCCTCCTGATGATGTTCACTCTATTCGAAACACGTAGAAGATAGATTATTTGAATAAATTAAGGAAGGAAAGTTCATCTTGTTGGTCTTCATTAAACAAGTATATCACGATGCACGGTCCAGAGAATATGATAAATGTTTAATTTTAATGCTTTGTACTCCTGTATGGTACTGTGAAGTCCCGTGTTCAAACACTGGTCAGCGACTGGATATTCTTTCTCTGGATTTGGGTGTTTTTTTGACATTCATCCATTTTGTAACATACACGCTAGTCACGCCGCAACTTGCCTGGGTGTATTACGATGTCACAGGCTCCGGGGTTTGCCCCTAAATTACATATTACATTTTCAAAATAAATAAATACAGAATACCAAAATGTCATGTGTGTTTATTTTACATTACAAGCCCGCTATTATTTTAAAAAAAACTTTTTAAAAATGATAATTTTTAATGTTGATTAATTGGACCAATCGGATACAAAATAAAATTTCATTTCTCTCTTAGTGTTTGACTTCTACCCTAAGCAGACGTACCAATCTGCGTCGAAATTTAATTTGTATTTTTATCTACATTACCAGTAGGCGGGGTGACAGAAATCACTCAAGCATTGCCCGCTCATCCTATATAACTTGTGCGTAGTAAGCGTCATATTGGCAGCTGGTTTCCACTCCTCACGGGAGGGGTGGGGGGGGGGGTGTCTGTACTTTATTTTCCGACTTAAAACACTTCACTCTCAGTGTAACGTTGAAATGAAGGGTAACTTGTGAATGCCATTTTTAAATCGCTTGGAAAGAAGCGAAAGCGGTACAGTCTAGGTGTAATCCCATGTGACAAGAGGGAATGAGGAAAAGAATAATAATTTCTGTCTGTATACGCGGCACTCCGACCTTAAAATCGAAGCTTTTAAATTCCGAATTCCAATATTGAGATTTTACCTCTTCACTCTCCTGTTTGGTTTCACGGTGCGCATTAGAAAAGTTTCAAACACCGTAAAAGAAGGTAACAATTGTAGCTAACACTAGAAACAGATATTAAGCACACAGACATAATGTGGGCAGTGTGTAGAAACAAGTGGAGTGAGATTCCCCGCAGAGAAAAGTCACGTCCTTGGACTCTGCCGGTGACAGCCCCAATTACAAAGCACATACAAACACAGGGAGCTGTTTCCGCCAATTAACACATCTGCCTGCATTCAAATATAGCCTCTGGGTTGAAGAGAAAGTTTATAGAAACGGTAGTAGAAGAGTGCTTCATTTCAAAGCAAAGAAAATAATGAGAAAATGGACTACAACAGCAGATACACTACTTAGAATATTTTATATTCTGTTGTTTAATAAAGATAACAGTACGGTAATGGTACACAGTGCTAAATGTTAAGTGGGTTAGCCAAATTAACTTGAAAGCGTGGTGAAATATGTGGCAGTGGCTTATATATCGTGGAAAACCATCAAGTGGAAGTCGAGTTGTGATATACAGACGGGACAGATATGCCGAAGGTGCATTCTTATAATAAAGCCAACTAGATGCACTAATTTCTCAAATTTATTTTTGGAATAAAACTCTAAATGTTTCGGGCAGTTCCTCTGTCCACCATCAGGAGTTTTTCACTGTACACATAGCAATGGTATCTTTCATACAGGTTTGCTGACAGCTTGCGAGCCGTGTGTACAGTGAAAAACTCCTGATTGATGGAGAGAGGAACTGACCGAAACATCTAGAGTTTTATTCCAAAAATAAATTTGAGAAATTAGTGCATCTAGTTGGTTTTATTATAAGAAGTTATCACGATGTACGGTCACCTGAATTTCAAAAATGACCAAGATAGTAGTCGATTTTCATAATGTTGCGAAAGTACCCCAAAATAGCACAGGGCGTAGAAGGAGGTGGCTGTTTTTGTCGGCGAACTGGGCAAAACACTGATACACAGCCAGGATAGCGTTTGAAACTCGAAAGTAGAACACATTTAATACCGTGCCGTGCGGTCGGTTTATCTTCAATTATCTTCAAGCGAACAGTGCGAATGGGAATACGCTTGTCAAAGACTGATAATCCTTTGCATTCAGTCCATATTATAATACTGTATTGTATTACAGGCAATCCCTACTGCCTTCAGTCATCGCTATGGAAACGCAAGATTATAAATTCAGTTACAAATGGACCTAAAGCAGTCTCCGCATTCAGGAGAACTGAAAAGTCTGAATTTATCAGACTCCCCCTCTAAAAGACACCAAGTTCCAAGCATTTTTATTCTTGACTTAATTCCATTACTTTTCAATACGCCAGCAACTAAAGCGATACAGAAAGATTTTAAGATATCTTTCACAAAGTAGATGAAGCATGCAAAATTAAGGCCAACTTCCTTACCGACAAACCTGACACTTAAAGCGGGCGTCTAGTAGATTATCCGGTAATTATCAAATGCAGAAATAAAGACAAATTTAGCCGTGTCTGCAGAAAGGGTTCTCGAAAAAGCGTAGGAAGTCACAACTCCATGAATTTTTATCGTTGCACTACAAAAATGCGAGTAGTATGTTCCATGTTCCAGTCATTTTAAATATTGAGAAAGAAACTTTAAGCAGCCATAAGATGGAAGTGAAGGTTAACCGCTAACAAATCCTGAACGCAAGTGATATACAATTCTACGGCCATATTCCATAAAAGAATTCCGGTCTTTCAATACAAAGTTTAACATTTTTCTGCCATAACACATGTTTTCCAATTATTGCGTATCTGACTTAAAGTCACTGTCATATGAAGTAAAAAAGATACAAAACAATTAATTTAATAATTTAGAGAAGGTGTTTTCCGATACCAAATACTTTTAAATGTTACTTACTTACTTACTCCACGGTGCAGAGTCCTTCTTGAGAAGCTAACTGGTTTGCAGCTAGTCAAGAAATTCCCCGCATTTCACGGAACCCGAAGGTTCATTACCGCACTCACAAGCGTCC
>Ga0131853_10022128_pt1 | contig 11512 bp, 9 predicted proteins | sample TergutLab28metaG_FD_92764 | JGI IMG/M metagenome (GOLD analysis project Ga0131853, IMG submission 92764) | Labiotermes labralis P1 segment gut microbial communities from Petit-Saut dam, French Guiana - Lab288 P1 (version 2) (version 2) | ecosystem: Host-associated > Arthropoda: Insects >...
TCTCTCTTTTCACACTTTGCTCACGATGCACAGACACAGAAATCTAAAGATTGCTGACACTATTTTAATTTTTTTTTTTGCATATCCTCCTATACAAGTTTTTAAATTGTTGGTGTGCTCCCTGCTTTTGCACCACTTTTTTTTGGGGGGGGGGGGGGTGCAGAATATGTGGCTGATAGTCCTTGCACCACATACAGACAGCTAATATAAGTCTGATAACAGTTTATGTGGTTGAAAATTACTGTACCACCTACAAACAGCTGTTAGCCTTGTACTGCAATCCACACATTGAAAGCTGTTGGTTTGCTCCTTATTGTATTGAAAGACAGATTAAAATCTCCTTATTGTAAAATTCATGGTAAGGTGTCACAGTAAAAAATTTCAGTATAATGAAATTTCTTAACCTTGAAAATTATGTTTGTTACACTAACATGTTGTTATAATGAAAGGCAATAAAAACAAAGAATGTAGAACTGACTGTTGTTACAGAGGTCATTGCGATGTTGTCATACGATAGAGACACTCATGTTTGTTGTGATACAGTGTCACACATTTAATGCAGCTGCTCATTTCTTGCAATTATAACACAAACTTTAGCCACAGAAAAATGGAGAAGGAGAAAGTGATCATTCTTGTAGTTCACTTTGGCATGCATAGTATGGCATTGAACTATGGTACAAGAGTACACAAAAGAAGGCGCAGAAGTCTGAGGAATAGTGAATTTAGGGTGTCCATGGGTGGGTTAGAAAGTTTCAGAGAGAGATATCAAATCGTATTTAATGATGTCTGTGGTGAATCCAGCAATTTTTGTAAAGAAACTAGCAAATCGGTTTGCCAAATTGCCTTCAGTTATGGACGGGTATGACTGAAAGGACATTGCAAGTAATGGTAAAAAGGGATAATTTTTTGTGTATGACCAAGTGAAATTCTGTGTGTACAAGGTGAAATATGTTCTGGTGGGAGGATTTGCTAAGACAGGTTTACGGTTTCTGTCAACGATTTTATAATTGGAAAGACTGAAAAACCTTTTTTTATAGAAAAACTGCTAAACCACATGTTGGAAAAGCATTAACATCAAGAAACTTACTGTTGATGGGTGGTCTAACAAGAGAGCCTGGATGATGTCTCATGTAAGTGGCTGACAAAATTTAGTGTGAAGATGTGACACAACTGACATGTTCACTTATTTCTGAGAGCACTGCTAGCCAACATGGAAGCCTCACCTTTTGCCAGTGAACTTAATGAAGTTCATATCAGTCCTTATTGCAATAATTTGGACAGCAGAGGCTACCAAGTGTCTCCAAAACAATACAGGTGTTATCAAAAAGCCAGATTTTCTAATAATGATTTGAATGATGAAGAAGCCAATGTCAGGAGTTATTGAATTCTCATACTGTTGTTCTGAAGTCTCCATAACTATTAGCCAGTGGACATGGCATCATATCCTATAAAACTTGAGTCTCCATTGGCTCAGCTCTGAGAACTTGTAATCTGAAATACTTGCATTCATGTGGTTTGGTTTCTGTTGTTGTCTAATCAAATTGTACTTGATTTTGATAATTTAAATAGAACAAAAATATAGTGGCAGATAGTGTGGTTTAATACACAAGAGTTCAAGATAAAGTATTGCATCTTATGAAACTTTGTAGGATTTAACACCCAAATCATAAACATATAAGTTTAATGTGAGGCATCCCATTGTGATATCTTACTGATAAATTTGTACTTAATCACAACTAACAAATGTGTAAACAGGTTTGTTGAGGTAATGTGTTCTGTCTTTCTGAGCAATGCTGTGCAAGTTAAATTGGTGGAGGTGTAGATATTTGATGATATGAAGAAATAACTTTTAATTATGGAATTTGCATAAGTGATATATGAACATCTATGCCATTGAAGTATTTAAAGTTGCAAAGGACAAATCAGGAGAGCAGATGCTTTCCAGATTAGTCTGTGCTTTCCACTTTTGTTTTGTAATGTTTTATGGCAATGATTCTAGGCAATTAGACTGATTGAGCAGACATCAGAGAATGGCTGGTTTGCAGCTCATCTTACCAATCTGCTTCATCAGTGTGGATGTCTTAAGACACTTGAGAATCAACAAGGGAGCCAGACAGTAAGGTTAGTTATCTTCATACGTGATATAATGTTATGGATACTTGTCTAATTTGGTAGGTATCAGATGTGAGTTTATAACATCTGTTTAACTGTGAATGACTCTGAGACTTATTGTGCTGCAGATTAGTGTACCATGTACTTTTCCTTTTGCAGTATGAGAACAATTTGAAATGGTTAAATATTAACCCTTTTAGAGACAAATCATAAGCTGTTTTATTTAAAGACCAAGTTCACACCACACTACCAACACCTTTCAGCTCGGTTATGAGAATCAATTAGTATATGTTGTCTAGGACAAAAGTCACTGTGAGCAGAGTGTACAGTTCTTGAATGTTAAACCTATTGGTACATCAAGTAACCAGTAGGCTTTAAATGATTATAAATAAAACTAACAATGCATTACTGTGAAGTAATGCTATATCCTGTTTCTGAAAAAAGGAAAGCCCCATTCTGTAAAAACTAGTATTCATACTATTTTAAGTGTAATAATAATAATAACTTTAAATTAATATTTCATTTGCAGTTGTTGTCATTTTTGTATATTTAATTTGTGTGGGTAATAAGACAGTGAGGTGGGAGTGTAGTTTATATTACCCTATTGCAGAGACTCAAAAAAATTAGTTCCCTCAGTCAGGCTAACCAATATTACCTCTTTGTATTCCACATAATGACAACTGACTCATAAGCAGTATTCTTATATTATTGCCAGAATAACAACAGCCCTCAAGCAGACTACCTGCAGTTAGCTCTTTATACTATTTTCCTGCTAGTGTAATCCAAGTAGCCTCTCCATTTGATTTCTCCATTCACATTTTTTACACATTTCTTGTTTTGTCCTTATCCCATCCATTAATCATCATAATGACACTAATCTTAAACAGTGGGTGCAAGTGTCAATTGGCATAAAATCCTTGGATCAGTGAACTGCTGAAAGCATATTTTGAAGTTTGTCATTTGGGTGACTGAGTTACTGAAATATATTTAGAGTATCAGTTTTCAAAGAGAATCTGGATCAGTGAAATACCTAAAGCATCTTTTTTCCAGGCTCTGATTTCTTACTGATATTTTCTGTATGTCAGAGTCCAAAGCTTTGGGATTCACTGCCTGATATTCTGATGTTAAGTCATAGATCATACTGTGAAGGCTGTAGTTTGTTCATGTGCATATTGTGGTTTATGAACCATTTAACAGTTTGGCTGTAGACTTACATGAGCAACTGCTTCTGGACTATGGGACACTCCTGATGTCTCATCATTCTCTTTGGCAAGTTGGCATCAGTTACTTAGATTACTGCCCAAAAGAAGGCCATGCCCGCATAGAAGTTCTCCTCTCCACACTGCCTCTTGGTTCTGAGGCACGAGCACTCAAAATTATCCAGGCAGCTCGTGAGAGGGACTTGCATCACATTGGTAAGCTTATGCTAAAATATTCTGTCACTGTAGTGAAAGTAATTTGCAAGACATATGATGCATATTAATATTTGTGTAACAGTCTAGTTTAAGACATAACTAAGAAAGTAAGATGTGGCAGTTCTCTGTTAATTGAAATCCACATTGGTAACAGCCAGAGTCAAATATAGAGTGGACAAAAGTAGGTACAGTTGCATTTGTTAAATAAATATTGTGCCTGCATGCAGTAACTTCCTTTAACCTGGATGCCAATACTCCAGAAATCCTGATACTTCAGCAACTGGACAAAGTGTCATGTAAGTGGATTATAACAATGCATTCTGAAGGAAAATCCATGAGTCTGCCCACGATTATTGAAAAAGCTAAGCGTTTTCATGATGAAATAAAAATACCTGACAAATGCACATTCTGTGATGGTTGGCTGCAAAGTAACAAAAATTACCTATACGAAATTTTGTCAGTATATGTGCTGTTTGACAATCTGGCACCCGTCTGGTCGTACTGATGTGAGGTTAAAGGAGTTCTACTGTTCCTACTTTTAGGCCACTGTGAATATATTCTAACCCTGTGTGTGGGCATTTACACAGTTTGCTGCTGCATGTAAAAAAGTAAACTTGTCCCTGTCTGTACCATGGAGGCATTAGGGGAAGCAGAGGTATTGCTCCACTTAATCATAACCTCAGAATTATGTGGACAAGAGTGATTTACCTAATGCCCCAGCCATTTTTCCGCAGGCAAAAGAGCCCCAGTACACATTAAATAGGAGGCTGGGTGGGCAGAGCCAGTCTGGACATTTTGGAGAAGGAAAAATTTCTTGGTCTTGCTGACATTCAGACCCTTTTTTTCCAGTATGTAGCATAGTCACACTACTGAATACACTGCCCCAGTTCCTGCTGCTACAGGTAACATGGTAATTTAAATTTGCACTGTGGCTCTTTTTAGCTGCCATTGTCATGGAAATCAAAGGATAAAAACACAGAAATTACACATCAATAATAGATAGTGATCTGAATCTAGTTAAATGGAAAATTCATCACATGCAACAATGAATAAAAAATCAAGTTTAAAAACTACTAGCACATACCTAACAAATATCTCATTGGCTGAAGACTACATGGTGCATTTCAGTAACACTGAGAGTCTGCTGGGGTTGTAGGTGGATACAAGGTTTACTCTGAAAAATCAGTTTGAGTTGTCTGCATTGCCTCATCACTGATATACAGGCCAATGACAGACTGTTGCCTGCATAGTGTTTGCAATAATTCCTATGCCTCTTTTGATGGCTGTTATTGCATTTTCAAGCCTGCTGTACGTGGTTCCACATGGTTGTTCATCGATGACATAGAGGCAGCTGAATATATCACTGAAAAGTACTCTCTGAAAGAGGTGCAGCATGTGCCCATAATCTGTGCCATTGGCTGGTAATGCTTTCTTCAGTGGTAGGAGTGAGGATGGAAAGCATGACTAGATTCCATACGTATTAGTAAAGAAAAGTCTAATTGTGCATAGGTAGCACTGACAAAGTATGTTGTTGTTGATCAGTTATTTCAGCATTAATACACCAGCTGCTATAACAGCTGTTCAAAGTCATGACCACTGGCTTAATTATACAGCCCACATTGACATACATTTGGCTGTCACACTGACTTGCAAATATGAGGTATATTGGAACCTCTTAGATAAAACGTCTGATGTTCCCCAAACCAAAAATTTGGGTTAGGTGAGCAAGCAGGCAAAAAGGACCACCATACTCAATCCATTGTCCAAGGAGAAGTATTCAGGTATTGTGCATCCATGTTGAAATGCTTGGATTCTTGTCATGCATGAAGCTAATCGTTTGGTGAACACCTATTGGCACACATTCGAGCATGTATGGCAGTGTGTGCTCCAAACAGTACATGTAGGCAGGTCCTGGCAAGTGTGCAGAAAGTACCCAGGGGTTCTATTAGAAAGTCATGACCAACACCATACCAGACATTGATGGAAAGTCTTGGCTGGTGCCCTGTTTGACTGTTGTTCATAATACTCTGTTATAAAAAAGGACATACTATCTGCATAGAGCAGTGCTGGGGAACCAGGGCTTCTCAGCACAGCACTGGGGAAACCATTGAGTAAATTCCTATTGCTGAGATTGTCTGCTGGGCTCATTGCACGGACTTTCTGCCAGTAGTAGATATGCAGCTGTTGCTGATGGATGGCATACCAAGTGGCACAATGTGATGCATGCATGGCTCACCAGACTTGACATGCTGGGTGCAAGTGTTTTCAGTTACCATTTTCAAACTCACTTCCTCAGACCTTGGAGTGTCATGTTTGCTGACACTTAATACCCAAGGCTGTCTTGGTTTTCGGTATATGGATGTAAATGTGCTGTGGTGTGTTAGTTAGCAATTAGGAAAACATTCTTGATACAACTGCTGATCCATCCTGCCATTTTCATCTGCTATGCCCTACACAAGGGGGCATGCAGTGGTGCACTTGGTTGAGGCATTGCACTACAAGCTGGAAGGTCGCGGGTTCGATTCCCAGTGGCATCAACGGAATTTTTTATTGACATAATCCTTCCTACCACGCTATGGCCCTGGGATTGACTCAGCCTCTAACAGAAATGAATACCAGGAATATTTCCTGGGGAAGGGGGTAAAGGCGGCCAGTGTGTAGGGCTGACAGCCTTACCACCTTTATGTGCCAACTGTTTTGAAATCTGGGAGTCTCAAACTCCTGGAACCTTCCGAGTCTGTCCAGGCCTGTAATGGGATTGCTTTATATCCTACACAAGGAGCACACCCATCATTTAATGCCATGTCTGTGCAGTCACTTGTACACTAATACACACAAGCTCATAACAGGGACATGGGGGCACACGTCAGGCTAACAAGCAACTTGATGTCAAGGAATCAAGTAGGGCAGTTTCTTGCAGCCAGACAAGCCACAGCAATCTTAAATATGCACCTACAGACAGCACCAGAGGCATTGGGATGGTTGCACACCCCATGAGGCAACAGCATTTCATTGGCCTGTGTTTCAGTGATGAGGCAATGCAGACAACTTAGACCAGTTTTTTTTTTTAAGTGTACATTGAACCCAACTACAAATCCTAGAAGCTTGTTGGTGTTACTTAAGTGCATTCCTTGTATTAACTTTGTGCATGATATTATTAAGAAGTGCAAGCTGTAGAAGGTGCAGTATTTTACTGAAGTGTATACAAAAATACATATAAACACTAAAGGTATGAATATATATGAAAGTTATTATGCATTATAGGATGAAGTTATTTTAATATAATGCCCAAAGTGAATAGTGAAATGTTAAATGTAAGTTGTCAGTAAGGATTTTATGACTGTTGTGTTGAGTATTGGTACATGATTCCAGATGTTCAACATATTTTACATGTAATATATGATATTCATTAGATCCCCATTAGTTATGGAATTACAGTACAGTAATAGTGTAAGAAAATAAAATTGAAAGCTATTAAAAAACCATGTACAATCCATGTTTCAGTTGCAAGTATCTGCAAAATAATGGGAATGCGTTCATACCAACAGCAACGTCTGGGTAATGCACTAACATGGGCATTGCAATCACAGGATGCTGGCTTTGCTACATACCTGGCCAATAAATTTCTTGAATTGTACAGTCAAGAAGGAAAATTCCATTCAATGGATCTACTTGACAATCTTGGCTCATGTATGCTTGTCAGTGATAGACTCACATTTTTGGGTAAGTTAAGTGTAAACACTACAGTGCTCATGCATATTTTAAGTCTCAGTTTAGTTGTTATGTAATTTTGTGTGTGGTCATTATGTTATAGTTAATTTTAGGTTATGTGCTAAACCAGCTGTTTGTGTTAGTTGCTAATTAATGAAGCTGTGGTAGCAGAACCTTCAGTTCAGCACTACTAATACTGAAACCTACCATTGGACACAATTCTGACTTACTTCCATCCCCTTGTCATCCTCAGCCTGTTTATCTAAGATCCATTTTAATGGCATACTTGAATTGTTATCTTGATCTTTCAAGGGGACATTTTCCAAGAAATTTTCCTGCCTTTGCAGTTTTGGTCTTCCCCATCTTAGCCATACACCCAGCTCATGGCATTCTGGATTTTATTGTAATAATAATAATAATAATAATAATATGAAATCGTTTGCACAAAATGTAGTATTTATCATTGTGTAGTATCCTGAATTGTTCAGTTCATCTTCACATGTACATGTATTTTCCTGAGTACTTGTATCAACTGCAGAAAGAAGACAAGGGACAAAACCTTTAATTAAATGTGTAATTTCATCTCTTGATCTACAGGAAAATATTGTGAATTTCATCAACTTTATCACTCTGGTGAATTTCGAGATGCAGCAGTCTTGCTTGTGACACTTCTTGCTTCCAGATTAGCACCAAAAAGGTTAGTGCAAATAATGAAATAAAACACGTGAACTAACTTTTTAGAAGTTTTAAAATAAAGTATTTATTGAAGTATGCTTTATATATGTGGTTATACATTGCATCCTTGACATAATGAGAATTTATCAAAGTTGAAAAACTGCTAATTCTAATGCATGCTCACAATATCAACAGATGGTTGATATACTACAGTCTTCTTTATGTTTAAATGTGCCAAGAAATGGTTGGATGTTGTCTCTTCATTGGTCTGTCAATACACATTGTAGTAATCTAATATTCAGATTCCTGTGACTGTTGCCATTTCATATTCAGGATATGTGTTGGGACTTTCTTAAACACCCACTTAGGTTTCCATGCTTCTCTTCTGTTAGAGACCATTTATTCCTGTTGTTGTCATAAGATATCTAATTTCCCTCTGATTTTGATATTTGCCATCTTTATGTTCCTTTCATGACAGCTTTTGCTAGAAGACAGTATTTCTAAGCGATGTAGCATGTACTGCACTTTCCATGGCTTCCCAGTTGTGGAGTGCACTGACGAAAAGTGTGCCCAATAAAAGTATTCCCTCCCTTCATCCCCCAAAAATATGGTAGTAAGTTTTCTGTTTTTCTTTTCCAGTTTTTGGATGACTTTGCTCACAGATGCCTTGCCACTGTTAGAATCGAATGACATAGTTCTGACATCGGAAGACACATATGAATTACTGAACAGCATGGAGGAACTTCTTGGAGATGGATATATTTCAGACATTGTAGGCACAACCGGAAGTGATAAAATGACAACAGTACATGACCAGTCAGCTAATACAAATAGTATTGTGGGAGAAAAGGTGAAGCTTATCCGATTGGCTTTGGCCCGCAACCTGGCAAGATCTCTGAATCATGAAGGATGCCTTACGGATTGAATACAAAGGCACACATGTCCACAAGAGGTGAATGTCAAAAAAAGAGACTCCTTGGACTGAGATTTTTGGTGTGTGCAGAGCATTGCTTCCACAGAAGTTTAACCTGTACATAGCATTAGTGTTTGGCAGTTTTTATATTGTACTGTTCACTTTTCAACCTCATCTGGAACATGATAATTAAAACAATTATATTGCATCTTTCAGTGTCAAATCCTGATCCAAAGGTCATGTCATGCAGAAGGATAGAGAATGCCTTCTAATTACAATCTCCCCCTCTAAGAATTTGAAAGTCAATCATGCAGCATGGGCCACAGGTAGTAGTAGTAACAATTGATGATTATGATGCTGGACAAAAATGTAAATGCGATCACACAAAATTATTTCATTATCTGCAGTCTTACCATGTTATATTCATGAATCCTTGCTGATAAAGGTATGGCAAACAGGAATGAGTAGGTTGTGTTGGAATTAATGGTGTGACATATACAGCAGGTAGTTCAGCTTAATAATGGGTTTATTCAGGGCTCATTGTTGTAGTGACTTCATTAAGATGTTCAGGTCTTGTCTCTGTGAATTCAATAACGAGAGTATCTTGCCCCACTTGGGAAGCTAGTTACATAGCCACAACACCTTTTGGATTACAGTATGACAGGCATGCAGAGATATTAATAATACAGCTCTGACGTATTTGGTGTTATGACCAGTTAGTACAGTTCTCAAAACTTTGATGTCATGACATGCCCATAACACTCCAGCTGCACTTAAAATCTGATAGATTTAATGCTATGCTCCATTTGCAGCATGTGAAAAGTGTACTATAACCTCATATCTCCTCCATCACTTGTAATTAGAATCCTTAACCCTTTGCATACAGCTGTTCTAGATCCACATCAGCATACAAACAGAAGTCCATACTGCCATCTTGGATTTAGGAACACAGAATTGCCACTTTCATTGTCCACGCCATGAAAGCATACAGGCACTCTGGCATGTGTTTTACTGCCAGCAGAAATGGCATGCCAATACAAGCTACTGGGTTACTAAGTATAATTCCAGCAATAAGCAGAGGAGAATATGATTCAATGCTTTGTGACTTCCATTTCAAAAACAGAGGCCTACTTAAGGTGTATAAACAACAGGTTTCTTTGTTCAGTGTGATGATATGATATGCAGAGTGAGCCAAAAGTCGCTTTGCACCTGTACTGCATTCATCAGGTGAATCCCTGACACTGAATTGTCACATGTCTTAACAAACAAGAGCAGACGTGTAGATGCATGTCTATAAGCACATGGGCATGGGGGCCACTTGTAACTTAGTGTGTGTGAAAAATGTGTTTTTTTATTGACCCTCTGAATATGCTCAGTCTACAGTAGGTGCGCTGACTGTATGTAAGCAGTGTGGGAAGCTGAGCTGACAAGGAAATTCCTCACACAAAATCTAGTGTTTAAACCAGGCTAAGGCTAGTGTACTAATAATTGACATTTATCTTTTCTATAAATTGCCCTTGGTCAAATAATTATGTGTCTGCACCACAGCTGGAAGATGAGAGTCACAATGAACTAAAGCCAAATCATCTTTATGATGATAAAAAAAAATATAAGAAAATCCTCTACGTTAAGTTTAAATGTACTTGTCTTAAATTTCTTTATCAGAAATACATTCTTCAATTGTGGGAACTCATGTATGTTTTCTGGCCCTTGCTTTACGTTCACCAAGAGGATGCCATTTTATTAGTAGACTGATTGGGTTTAGAAATGTTGTGCACAGAGTTCTGGCACTCTGCTGAGGACAAGGACAGACATATGAGCTTGACAGACACACACCTGTAACAGCTTCAATTGGGTGTTCTCAGGGTAGCCAACATAAGAATATTAAATCCCCTAACACAAATTTTGAACCAACCGAAAAACTGACAAACTCCAACAAGACATGAATATGGGACCTATTAGGTATATTTTGACAATATGGATGTGACCTAAATGCTCATATAAAATTCCCCACATTTGTATTGCAAAAACCACTCAAAAGTCTTGTTTTTCCCCTGATATTATCACCAAAAGATGGTTTGAGCTTTTCACACATATGTGATGCAGTTTTCTCAATTTTGAAGGGCAACTAATACAGATGTTCTGCTCCTAATAAGCCATTACAAAACTGCAGATTGCATTTAACATGCATGAGAGTAAACTCCTGTTGAGATATAATGCAGAGAATTATTTAGAATCGTGGATTACCGAAAGACATGATAGAAGAGGCAAAAAAGTTGAAGAAAGGCAAGGTCACACCAAGATAAGAGGCTCATAAATATGATTTCAACACTCCATACAGCTGAAATAATTGAAACAATAAGCAGACGAATGGGTGTGGCAAAGAAGAAACCTAAATGCATCATAGATTACAACACTCATATGCACAGTGTTGATACAGCAGACCAGTATCTGGCTCACTACCCTTTCATTCGTAAAACTGTCAAGTGGCCTAAGAAAGTACAAGGTGGTTCAAATATGACCGGGACTGATTTGTGTGTGAACAAGCCGCAATGCGCAGCAACTGTGCGACCTTGAGAGAGTGAAGCCACAACCTCCACCCTCCCTCCTGCTCGGGTTAGAACCTGTTCAGTCCTGTCTGGGAGTTGCTAGAGTGATGAGCAATTATGGTTTTAAAAAAAAATCA
>Ga0131853_10022132_pt1 | contig 11509 bp, 7 predicted proteins | sample TergutLab28metaG_FD_92764 | JGI IMG/M metagenome (GOLD analysis project Ga0131853, IMG submission 92764) | Labiotermes labralis P1 segment gut microbial communities from Petit-Saut dam, French Guiana - Lab288 P1 (version 2) (version 2) | ecosystem: Host-associated > Arthropoda: Insects >...
AAAAACCAACCACCACATTGTTTTAACGGGGGTTCTTAAAAGTCCTTAGCCCGACCAGAAAGGAACCAGGCAAATGTTTTTGTGGGAGGGGGGTGATTTTCCTTCGTCGCTTTACTTGGGGGGGGGGGGGGGGGGGGACTTGATGACAGCTCACATCCCGATGTTGTTGAAATCGTGCGTGTCCCTGACATGCTTCTGAGGTTGTTTCTATCCTAGTCGGGCTAAGGACGTATCAGCACTCCGGGTATGTAGCTGTTAATCATATATGGGTGTACCAGCATCTGAAAAATGTGGAGCTGCTAGGAATGCATGGTCAGTATAATGACCCACTACGTGCTGGACAGTCTGGGGATCGAATCCCATTGGGAGTGAGATTTTCCATACCTGTCAAGACTAGCCCTGGGGCTTAGAGTGGTTGGGGCGTGGCGCTGACCACCACCCCCCATCCAGCCTCTGGGCATTCATGTTCAACTATAAGGTGACGTTTAAACTTTACCTTATAATAACAGACACACTATATACATCTTGTCCTAAAAATTATGAATTGTGAAGGGAACAGGAGGGCAGAGGCATCCTACCGGAGTGCTGATAAGTCCTTAGCCCGACCAGGAAGGAAACAAGCTTGGAAGCTTGTCAGGGACGTGCGCGATTTCAACAACATCGAGACACGAGTTTTTTTCCTGCAAGGCAAGGCACTGAAGGAAATTCACGCCATTTGGACAGAAACATTAGCTTGTTTCCTTCCTGGTCGGGCTAAGGACTTATCAGCACTCCCTGTATAAGCAGTTTCATCTTATATTCTGGTAAATACAGTGCTGTGCAATCACAATTTATACAGATGGGCCAAATGCATAAAGCCAGAACAATTAACTGACAGTTTCCAATATGGCTACTGCTCTCTGACGCAGTTGGACTCTGTTCTAAAGGCATGCATCTGAATTGTGGTAGATAAAACTTACCCTCATTACCATATCTACTGCTACAACCTATGTAAGAGCTGTCAGACTGCTATGTAAAGATACTGGCTGATATCACATAATTTGCTATAATAATTGGTAACCATTACCACAGATTATTACCTGTAAACTCCTCCTGTTTTGTTTTCTAACTTCTTTTCTTCTTGTTGCTGCTTCCACTGCTGCCTCTGCCTGCTTTTTAACTGCTTCCACTCACTGAAGTTTTCTTCGGCTTTCCGTTTTTGGTCCGTTTTAGCCTAGAAATAAACATTATATATATATATTAACTGTTATATTTTAATTCACCAAATTCACGCAAATGCTGCGATGGTTCCCAAGATTCCAAGTTGCCACTACATGCTTCTCATGTAGCCTTCCCGACTTAAATTTATTAATAACCAATTTCATGTTTTGTATACATGTAAAATAACCACTGCCACCGGGTTACAACCCAATTGCAGTTAATAATAATAATAATAATAATGTGCGTATTGCTGTTCCTACTTTAGATGCTGGACTGCTGGCTAGAAGCCATTATTCGGAAGGTCCTGCGACCGGCCACCTCGACACAGGTTTCTCTTGGTTTCCCTCTGTCTATAAGCAAATGCTGAGATGGTTCCCAACATTCCAAGTTGCCACTACATGCTTCTCACGTAGCCCTCCCGACTTAAATTCAGTAGTAAAAAATTTCATATTTTGTATACATGTAAAATAACCACTGCCACCGGGTGACAACCCAATTGCAATTAATAGTAGTAGTAGTAGTAATAGTAGTAGTAATAATAATAAATTTATCATCATTGTTGTTATTATTATTATTATAATAAATTTTCACATTTGTCTTATTCGGCATGTTCTAATATTCAGTCGTTTTTCAGAATTTCTGCCAGTTGGATAAAGGACAGTTAGAGAAAGTCAGGTTCTGGGGAAAGAGATACAAATGAGGGAGTCTACTGTAGCAGATGAAGAGTGCCACCTGTTGGATTAATTAATGCATCTGCTTGGTTGTATAATTACATTTTTAAATTTTACAATACATTTGCCTACTGACACTGTTATATCCATAATCGGCACACACACACTTGAACCGTTCAGTGACCCTGGGGATTTAAATGTATTCATTCATTCCTTTGGCCTGTGCAGAATGCGACAATTCCTTGCCGTTCTCAGGAGCTTCTTCCATTCCTCTCTGTTATATACTTTTCCTGCCACCCTTCTCCACCAACTATTCTTCCATCCTCTTTCACCTCATCTTGCCATCTATTTCATGGTTTACCTCTCAATCTTATTGTTCCAAAATTCATATATAATACCCTTTCAGGAATTCTATTTCCTTCCATTCTCTGTACATGCCCAAACCAACGTAATCTATTTGACCTTATTGTCTCTATTATAGTAGGTTTTCTAACACTTGCCTAAACTTTATTGGTTAATATCCTCCTATTTTCTTTTTAATTGTCACATACTGGGTCTAAAATTCTCCTATACATAAATCTTATTGTAGCACCGTGCATTTTTGTAGAATCACTTCAATTTATCAATCAACGAATGCACATATAATTTCACACAAAACACTTTAAAAGACTCCGACATGTTTCAATCTTGTCAGATCATCATCAGGGAGCTTTGTTCAAGCACCAAAGCTCCCTGATGATGATCGGACAAGATCGAAACATGTCAGATTGTTTAAAAATGTTTTAAAAGTGTTTTATGTGAAATTATATGTGCATTCATTGGTTGATAAATTGACGTGATTCTACAAAAATGCACGGTGCTACAATAAGATTTATAGTTAATGCCCAACAGGCAAAACTGAACAACAACTATAAGAACAAGGAACAAAGCTCCCTGATGATGGTCTGACAAGATCGAAACATGTCGGAATGTTTTAAAATATTTTAAAAGCTTTTTATGTGAAATTATATGTGCATTCGTTGGTTGATAAATTGAAGTGATTCCCCTATACACTTTCCTTTCAAAAATGTTCAATTTAAAATTTTAATTCATAGTACCCTCAAATGCGCTGATGACTAAACGATGAACTGAGAACATCAACAAAGTGTGAAGAATGAAGGTGACGTCACGGTAAGCCTGAACATGCTCAAACTGCGTCACATCTGTTTCGTCCAAAATAAAAATCTCTACTGTTCGGGTCTAATTTTGTTGGGAGTGTTACTTATGCAGATGCCAGGGAGAAGATGGTGGAAGTGCCTGGAAGAATTGGCAGAATCTACTACACCGATGGGTATAATGTATCATTTTCAGAAACATTAACATATTGGGTTAACAGGCGAACAGCCATTAGAACAGGACATGGAACTCAAAACGAACAGCTCACAAAACCTGTATGTAAGAACAGGTCCCCCCATATACACTCTAATTTTTCTACAAACTAACGTACCAAGAACGTAAAATTTCTGGTTAAACTCTCAAAATCAAATGTTTTGTGCATCAAAACTCATGATGATGATGATGATGATGATGATGACAACAATCACGATCATGATCATCCTACAGCTTGCAGGGTTTTAGCCCTTGTGGCCTGTTCCAGTCCCATTAAGTCTAGAAGCCTTTTTTTAGGGGTCCTCCTTGGCTTTGTTTCCCACATGGTTGAATTTTTTTTAGGATAAGTGGTAACATCAATGCTTCAAACAAAATAACATCTCCCTGTCTAGTCACATTTATGTGACCTCACTACACATCTATAGTAGTGACCAGGGAAACTTGCTGGTTATACAGAGCTGTGGTCAGCACAGTGTGGTCACTGCTGGGCCCACCTTGAAACAACCAGGCTGCATTACACCTATTTCAAAAACATTTACTCTGTTAGGAGCACACTGACAGTTTCAGTCACTGCAGATGTTTTTTAAATGACAAAACAACAACTGATGGTGAGTGTGCAGTGCTGTGCCTCCTACCAGCATGCCTCTTCATCCCGCACCAACAATTACCAAGTAATGTGGTCACTATTGCACAATGCAGATAGCAAAGTTATGATATCTAGGCAGGGCAGGTTCAGTAAGTAGCCACTACAGGACCACAGAGAACAAGCGTATCTTCTTTTTGCTGTTTAATACAAAACAAAGGGGGAATTAACAATGTAACGGCCATTACCAGACACCTGTACAAGAAACAAATATTTTTAGAGATAAAAATGTGACAGACTACTGTGTAATGCATTAGCTTTACATTTGAAAAGGTCCTTGGATTGAGTTCCATTGAATGGTTAGTGTGCCAGCGGTTTTATTACTCCCTCCAAATGTAAAAAAGCAATCCCATTACAGGCCCTGAGGGTTCCAGGATGACGATGTTACCAGATTTCAAGACAATCGACACATGAAGGTGGTAAGGTTGTCAGCCCTACGCACCGGGTGCCTTTACCCCACAGGAAATAATCCCGGTACTCATTTCTGTTAGAGGCGGGGTCAACCCCAGGGCCATAGCATGACCGGAAGGATTGTGTCAATGAAAAATTCCAACGACACCATCATGAATCGAACCTGCGACCTTCCAGCTTGTAGCAGAGTGCCTCAACTAACTGCGTCACTGTGTGCCCCTTCTCTCCAAATGTGTTACAACCAAATATACATAACAAGCTATACAGTCCTCAGTGACCTTCACCCTAGGAAGTGTGTCATCCCCGTTGTGTGTGTGAAACTTGGAAAATTGTATGTAGTCAAACACAATTGTGTCATATGAGGTGTATTTAATTACTATATAATGGACAACACAGCATAATTGAGGAGAAGGACGATGAACAGGCCTCCGCACGACTACAGAACTTCATACCTGCTGAGCACACCCCCACAATAGCTTTATTTTTCTGTATCTGTTTTTGCTTTGTGTTGTTTTTATTAGATTCCTGTTTTTGTCTTTGTTTTTGCTAATAAGGCCAGTATGTAGAGATTTCTACACCACGTGCGCGCAAATGCTCATAGTAAGATCTTAAGTTCCCCTAAGACAACCTGTAGATGGCCAGTACATGCCAAAACATGTAGTTGTCCATTATATAGTCATTAAATACACCTCATGTGACACAGTTGTGTTTGACTACATACAATTTTCCAACCTTCACCCTCTCTGTATCATAAAGGTAAAGCAGTCCCGTTACTGGCCTGGAGTGGCCCAAAGGGTTCCAGGAATTAAGGTTCCCAGATTTCATGACAATGGCACAGGATGGTGGTAGGTTGTCAGCCTTACGCACCGGCCACCTTTACCCCCAGGAAATACTCCTGGTACTCATTCCTGTTACAGGCTGAGTCGACCCCAGGGCCATAGTGTGATCAGAAGGATTTTATGTCAATAAAAAATCCACTGACACCAGTTGGGATCAAACCAGCGACTTTCCGATTTGCAGCGCAGCACCTTAACCACTGCGCCACCGCGGTCGCCTCTCTGTATGATAACATAAAATTTTTAAACAACGTCAAGTCTATGGTAACTACATTCATTAGGTATTCTGACATTTTAATGTTTTTACAAATTTGAAGGATATGTGGCTTCTAAAATGATACGGTTGTGTAACGGCAAATGACAAATCATGACTGACATACACAGAAAGTGTCATGCCTTATATTGGCTGCAGTGAAAGCACGACAGACCTTAATCAGCACTGTCAGTGTGCCACTGTCATTTGAAGGGCGTACTTTCAGAACGAGAATCAAACTGTTTCTACCTTTTCAAAGTCTTCTTTCTTCCTCCGGTCATCAAGAACTTCAGCCTTCTGCTTTCTGCGCGCTTCATCAAATTTCTGGAAATACCATGCTTCATATACAGCCCCGGATAGCATTTCACGATCTAGGTGCTCTAGAACAACACACTTGTCAGTTCATAATGCATTAAATATACCGTATTATTGGTACAATCATTACAAAAGTTTCTACACACCTTCAGAAACATTAGTTTGTGTAATTCCTAAACATATTGACACCAAGTCATAGGAACATGTATTAATTATTAATATTAATCAATTAATTAATTCCATTGGCATGTGCAGAATGCGATGATTCCTTGCCGTTCTCAGGAGTTTCTTCCATTCCTGTTACGTACTTTTTCCTGCCACCCTTCTCCACCAACTATTCTTCCATCCTCACTCACCTCATCTTGGCATTTATTTCTTGGTCTACCTCTCAATCTTGTTGTTCCCAAATTCATATATAATACCCTTTTGGGAAACCTATTATAATATTAACATCACTTTTAAATCCATTCAAGAAAGTTGCAGATTTCATTAATATGCTAAGATGTCAACGTAAAGTCAGTCAGTCAAAAAGTGCACATTATGGTGTGACAGAACCATGATCAAGGAGATGAGGTAATGGAGTGATGAGTTCAGGACCATGTAGATAGTCCAGAACAGCAGAAAACACAACAGAATTGCTAGCATCTATCATAAGCAAAACTACAATACTGCAACACAGATATGGGGCGGCAACAGTCATAATGGTGTCAAAATGCAAAAGAAATGTCCTCACAAAGAAAAAGGCTCTTCAGAAGTAGTCATAATGGTGTCAAAACACAAAGAAATGTCCTCACAAAGAAAAAGGCTCTTCAGAAATAAGCGTCCCTACCCATTTCTGGGCCTGGACAAGTTTCATATAGGCATTAATTACTCTTTTAAAGTATAAAAGTATCAGTTATTCTAATTCTAATTTTGTAATTTGGATATACTGCATATTATAAAAGGTGGAAGTATATGAAATAATATTTTGTTCAACTGTCTTGTTTGGGTATAAACTGTGGTAACTTACTAAAACAGTATATTAAATTTCAGAGATGACACAATGAGGAACTGCATGATTTATATAGGTCACTTAGTACTGCTATGACACTGATAGTCTGTGATGGGCTGGGGGCAGCAAGAAACAAATGTAAAATCTGGGTGAGAAAACTCGGAAAATATCCAGTAGTAAGACTTAAGAAGATATGAGTGGGTAACTGAGATGGATCATAAGAACATGGCAAGGTGCTAGCATTTCTCATTATGTCCACTGGAAGTCACTATTCAGAATTCACAACACCCGATTTCATATGAATTGCTGAATAATAATGTGTCAACAGACGAGGTTATGTAAAAAGCACTGAAAACATGACAAGATAATTTTTCACAGATAATAATATGAAGCTGGCTCAATCTGGAAAATATTTACTTCACATTGTCTCTAATATTAGTTATTTACAAGTACACACCTCCAAATGTCCTTTGACCATCATGAATGTCGGCTTGCATTAAAGACTTCAGATTTTCAAGAGAGAAACTTCTATTAGTAAGACGAGTAAAAAAAGTTGGTCCAATCCTGCAATAAAATCCTTCATTAGTATGCATTTAAGTAAATACTTCCACTCAAAGGTCATACAAATTCACTGATTCATAATACCTTGAAGGTGATTTACGAGATTTTGAAGTACTGACTTCATTGTTAATTCCAAAATCTTGTGGTTGTAAACCAAGTAGCTTTAGACTTCGCTGAAAACCTGTTATATGTTCTTTCTTTATAGACTCCTCTAGTGGATTGTTTCTTCTTGGGGTCACAGATGAGCTACTGAGAGACCTTTTCCTACGGAATGTACGATGGCTTCCAAACTCACTGGCACTATGACATCTGTGTAGACAAACAACACTTTTTAGCTCATAACTGTAATAAATATGATGCATTTTAATTGGTAAAAATATAAATTCTGTACAATAATATATCTGTGTACCTTGGCGATAGAGAACACATATTCGATGTTAACCATTTTTCCGGTTTATTAATGTTACTGTGTGCATCATGAATGCCAAGAAAAGCTTTTAGTACAACTCTTTCATCGCTGATTCGAGGTTTGTCGGTATCTGAAGTAGTATAACAGTTGCTTTCATGTTGACCACAGTCTGTGTTCTCTGCATTATGACCTATGTCAGGAATATCAAAGTCTTTGTAATGGACACGCGGTTTATGGTGAGTATCGCTACACTTAAGCACTGCCGAGTCTTGTACATTGGATAAAAGCGTGGATCCATTTGATGGTGTAATAAATTGGCGGTTGTGTCTAGTTAAAGATATCACAGGTTTTTTAGTCTTCTTGCTGCAACTGTGAATTACTGGTATCGAATTTCTGTTAACTTCATCACAGTTAACACTAGATTCCCTGCATTGAGTAGGTTTCATTATATCTTCTGGAGCATTAATCTCGTTAATGTCTTCTTGAAGTGCAATAATTGATCGAGCAGATTTTAATTCTAGTAATGCATTATGAAGCTGTTCTTTCACTGAAACGCAACTTGCACAACCCATATTAATATCCTCACTTAAACACTGAGGTTGATCATCAGAGTTAACTTTAGCGCCCATTACTACGTCCGCCATCTTGATGTACAGACTCGACTAATTTCTTAATACCGAAACATTATAATAATTACCACAATTTCAAATATTTCCAATTACAACAGCATCCTACTACGTTAACACTACACTGGAACCGCCTTAAAATTTCAGGAACGTAAACATGCATGTACCAACATCTGAAAATTATTCCACACCAAATACACAAACTTTCTCATAAAGTTTCCAGCTGCAGAGTGATACAACTTTACCGAAACTACAAATTTTCTATGCCTTTCACTCAGCTATTCAAACTGAATGCTTTAGGTTAATGTCAGTATCGCACTTCTTTGTCACTAGCTAGAGTAATAATTTATCACAGGCATTTACGAAATTTAGGTCAGTGTGTTCAGAAATTTCCTCAGTAATCCGCGGAAATTTCAACAGCACACTGTACTAAGAATATGGACACAGGTATACTGTCTTAAGCCAAAGCCGTGTATGGCACGGAAAATTATATACGAATTGGAAAAATGAGGGAATTAAGTGTGAACATTCTTTGAGGCCAGTAGGTAGATTGTGTATTTTCCTGCAGTGGTTTATAAAACTCGCGGTTCATTAGTGAGTTTGGATCTACTATAACGATTATTGCGTGGCCTAGAAATATAGAATTCATCAGTATATGATCTTATATGCCTTTGAGAAAAGTATGAATTTTACTGCTTTTAATGAAACTCATTACGGGTCAACAGAATAACACGTAAATCTGAGATTTATCACACGTATAATTATAAATCACCGCGTTTTTTCCGTCTTATTATGTACTAGAATCACACACACACACACACACACACACACATATATATATATAATATGACCAATAAAAGTCTTAAAATACATAGCCATTGATTGGGGTTTCTAAAATAAGTAAGTGTCGTTCTCTTTGACGTACGAATTGATATTGCAGAAGCCATTTAACACCATGATCACCAGAGGTGTGAACAGCAGCCAGTAACATACACATAAAATATTGCTGAAACTAAGAGACTTAACATACATGCTGTGTTACAAGCTAATGAGGTCACCGCCGAGCTTGCAAGGGACGGCTCTGTTCTAATGTTTGTTGGATCTGAGCTGGCCTTGGGAGTCTCTAGGCAGGATATACGAAGAAGGATTAGATGTTGGTTGGTTAACCAGTATTGGATATGGTGGTGGGGTCTTGGTGACACCCGAAGACAGGCTCTAGAGTTAATTTCAGTACCCTGTCTGGCTGCCAAGGCCAGGTTTCTGTCCTTTAATGGGACTCAATCCAGGGCTGTTACTGGTCTGCTGACTGGACATAACACCCTGAGGAGACATCTTCACCAAATAGGGCTGTCAGACAGTCCATTGTGTAGGAGGTGTAGAGCAGAGGAAAAAACCTCTGCCCACACTCTCTGTGAGTGTGAAGCTTTGGCTTCACTCAGACATGCGTACATATACATACATAATTTGTCGCTTTGTAATATCTTGAGAGCTCCAAGGCTCTATATTGATGTAAAGCACATCATACAAAACAATACAAAGACAATCAACTGAGACAGTCAGAAGTCATGGAGGAAGCCTGTCACACATAAAAAAACTTTACACAAGAATTCACAGATAAACGTGCTAGCTATAACCATACAACAATGACTTAACACATTAACACATGTTTAGAAATTTAAGAATTCCCCGAACTAAAGATTGAATCACACCTCATCCGTCCGAGTGAGCATTCATATATTCATCTGTTTAGTAAAAGGCTTTTCCTAACAGATACTTTTTAAATTTAGTCATGAAACTTGTATTATATGAAATCAGTTCAGCTAAATTGTGTGGCAATTTGTTAAAAACTCCTACATTTTCATAATATAATCCTTTCCAGTGTATAGTTAATAGAAATTAAGGTTTATGTAATAGAATTCTATTTCTTGTATTGTAATTGTGGATAGTGGAATTAAATGTATAAAACTGCAGGTTTCGAGACAAGAATCTCATCAGAGAAAATATGTACTGAGAAGGCAAAGTCATAATACCTAACATTGGGAATAAAGTTCTACAAGATGTTCTGACATTAGACCCAGTCATTAGTCTCATTGCTCTTTTTTGTAGTTTGAATACTTTAACACTTTCAGTAGAATTTCCCCAGAATGCTATACCATATTTCAGCAGTGAATGGAAATAGGCAAAGTATATAATTTTAATAGTGGTTATATTACAGTGAGAAGACATTGATCTAATAGCAAAGCATGCACTGCTTAGTTTAGGTAAAAGTTTATCAATGTCATTTTTCCAATTTAGAAACTTATCCAGTTCTGGGCTCCTTGGAGCCAGAGGGCATTAAGAATATAAGTCTGGGGGCCTTCTGGAACTTTAGTAAAAAAACAGGGCTCCCATAAATTGATGTGGAGCACAAAGGGCCTAGGTGCATTGGGACCATAAGGTCTTAAACCAATCTCAAATCAATCAATTGGTCAATCAAGAGACTTACATTATAAATGTTTTGATTTCAGAACGAAGGACCAGAAAATGAAGAGGATGTAGAAGTAAAGTACATAGGGATTGAGGATTGGGAGCAACAAGTGGATATAATTCGAGTGATGCTTGAGGAGGTGGAGGATGACACATCAATTGAAGAAGCTGTCAGAGACTTAGAAGCACTGAAGAAGAAAAATGTGACATTGAAGGTAAGGTTGAATCTGAATATTAAAGGATAAAAACAGTATACATTGATACCTCGGCTAACGAAGATAATTCGTTCCGGAATCACATTCGTTAGCCTAAATCTTCGTTAGCCGAAACACACATACAGATGGAAAAGATAAGCTCCTGGAATGGCCTGGCCGTTCATGTTTGCTGCTTTATGTTAGCGCCCGCATCCACTAAAATATTCGTTAGCCGAATCCATGTTCGTTAGCTGAGTCCAAAAAACAGCGAAAAAATCTTCATTAGCTGCAAAATTCGTTAGCAGAGTCACTCGCTAGCTGAGATATCACGGTACGTCAAACACATAATTTATTGTATGGAGGCTACATGTTTCGACCCTTTATAGGGTCATCATCAGGCCTTCTTTGGAATCAAGTCAGTGAATTCTGTGTACATGTTGGGATCCCAACTATGCTTACAAATAGCAGAAACATAACATATCTAACAATTGAATTACATAAAATAGATGTGATTGTTTAAAATTTAAGAGGTAAAATATAGGTTGAGTGTTGTAGAGATCGCGGT